>Ga0207116_10109_pt1 | contig 22697 bp, 17 predicted proteins | sample Alteio_BWMinHeat_44_FD_153550 | JGI IMG/M metagenome (GOLD analysis project Ga0207116, IMG submission 153550) | Enriched cells from forest soil in Barre Woods Harvard Forest LTER site, Petersham, Massachusetts, United States -... | ecosystem: Environmental > Terrestrial > Soil > Temperate forest >... | reverse complement strand
CCTTAAACCCTTTTTGGAGGCTAATTGTTCTGCTAGGATGGCTGGGCTCGCATGCGAACTGTTGACGCTACCCCAGGCCCAGGGCTCTTGCCCGTCGGTCTTCTTCTGGAAAGGTTGTGGAGTCGTGATGCGTTTGTCCCGTTTTCTTTCGTTTATCGTCTTGGGTGCCTTTTCATTGCTCTCGGTATCGTGTCTTGAGCAATATGATCCCAGCAAAAATAATGCGAAGTTCGCCGCGGAATGGAAGCAGTCGACCCTGCTGCCGCCCAAGTTGACCAGCACTGGCGAGCTGCCGCAAGGTGGGCCGGTGGTCAATCCGGAGGAGCGTTTTCAGACGCTCTGCTCCGGTTGCCATGGTCCCAAGGGCCTGGGAGATGGTCCTGCTGGCGTTGCTTTGACGCCGCATCCACGTAACTTTCATGATAAAACTTGGCAAGCAAGCGTCGACGATGCCCGTATCGCTAAGGTCATCGCCAACGGTGGTGCATCAGTTGGCTTGAGCCCAATGATGGCCCCCTGGGGCTCCGTGCTTAGCCCTGAGGAAATTCAGGGCCTCGTTAAGAAAATTCGGGTCTTTGGCAAGGAATAATCAGCGGCCGTAATGGGCGGGTGACGCGGGCCAATGTTTAATGGCTCTACTCCTGATAACGACCAATGCCGCTCATTGTGTCCTGCTTTAAGCGGGTGCGGGTGTCGTCGGTTCGGACGGCAGTTGCTCCGCGACGGAACGAAGACCCGCCTTCCTCTTTTTCAAAGGGCGCTGTCGACGACTGTAAACAGCAATAAACTCCGCCCCGAGGAGAAAGATTTGCGCCGAATAGTAGGTCCATACCAGGATGGCTATGATGGATCCAGCGGCGCCGTAGCTCGAGCTGATGCCGGCTTTGCCGATGTAGAGAGCAATGAGCTGCTTGCCCCCTTCAAACAGCAATGCCGTCAAAGCAGCGCCAGGCAGGATGTCACGCCAGCGCACCGTGGCGTCGGGGAGTACCTTAAACATGAGCCCGAAGAGCGCTGTCAGAACGACAATTGAGGTGCCGCCGCTCATGAGGTGCAGGACCTGCCCTGACAGGGGCAACCAGCTATGGCTGAAGCGGCCCATGATCGTCACCACCGTCGACAGCACCAAGGACGCCGTCAGGAGCAGGCCGGCAGCGATGATCGTCAAGAGGGAGAGGATATAGGTCTTGATGAAGTGGCGGACGCCCGTTCCTTTCTTGACCTTGACCCGCCAAATGAGGTCGAGGGAGTATTTGAGCTGAACGATGACGCCGGCGGCGCCAAGAACGACGGTAATCGCGGCGATAATGCTGGCAATGAGGCCAGTTCGCGGATGATACGCGGCCTTCACCAGGGCTTGGAGCGCGCTCGCGCCCGTGTCTCCAACGATGCCAGTCAAATGGTCAAAGAGTTCACCATGAGCGGCTTGCGGACCGAAAGCGAGTCCGGCAATGGTGGTGATCACCAGTAGCAGCGGGCCAGCGGAGAAGAGGGAGTAATAGGCCAAAGCCGCCCCGAGTCGTGGGGCATCGTCCTCGCTCCAGGCGACCAGCATGTCTTTGGTGAGTTTGCCAATCTCTTCGAGTTTCATGCCGTTGACCTCAGCCAGCCACAACTCTCGGTGGCTCGGAGCAAAAAGCATTCCGTGCGGCTAGGCACGTGGCGTATCATCCGGTGATTTGTCTCTAATGAGAGGAGTGGATTCATGGCATTTAAACTTCCCGAGCTACCTTATTCGATGGACGCGCTGGCCCCGGCAATGTCCCGCGAGACCTTCGAGTACCATTATGGCAAGCATCATCAGCGCTATGTCGATAACCTTAATAAGCTAGTTAAAGATACGGAACTCGAGAAGAAATCCCTCGAGGACCTCGTGCGCTCCGCGAAGAGCGGCGATATTTTTAATAATGCGGCGCAGATTTGGAACCACACGTTTTTTTGGAATTGCATGACGCCCAACGGCGGCAAGCCCAAAGGCAAGACGAAGGAGGCGATTGAGCGCCAATGGGGCTCTTTTGATGCCTTTAAGTCCGAGTTCTCGGACGCCGCGGTTAAGGTGTTCGGTTCGGGCTGGGTCTGGCTGGCGAAATTAAGTAATGGAGCGCTCTCCATCGAAAAGGCGGCCAATGCTGACAACCCGATGGTCCATGGACACAAACCGATGCTCACCATCGATGTTTGGGAGCATGCTTATTACATCGATTATCGCAATGACCGCGCCCGCTTCGTCAATGCATGGTGGGACTTAGTCAATTGGGATTTTGTGGATAAGCAGGGCTGAAACACTCCAGGCGACGTGCCAGCTGAGATGGAGCGACTCCGCATGGGCGGTCCGTCAATAGCTGGCCCAAGTCATGGCTACCGAAATTTATCAGGTGTTCTTCGTCATGGGTGCCGGTCGAAGTTCATTTGATGAATTCTTGGTGCAGAGCCCGCGTCGCTAAGTCCGAGTCCCTTTCGTTAACGACCACCGAGATTTTGATTTCGGAGGTGGAAATCATGTGGATAACGACGCCGCTGGACGTTAGTGCCGAAAAGGTGCGCCCCGCGACGCCGGCGTAGCTACGCATCCCAACGCCGACGGCGGAAATTTTGGCCAGGCCGCTCTCCACTTCAATTTTTAAATCGCGATAGCCCTTTTCCTCGGCAAGCTTGCCTATGGCTCGACGGGCCAGGTCAAGGTCTGATTTGGCTATGGTAAATCCGAGACGCATGGCCGGCTCGGCCTCGGGCTTATCATGAACTATGATGTCAACATTCACCCCGAGCTCGCCCAATTGATGAAAGATCTCAGAGATGACCGCGCTGTCTTTCTTCAAACCTGACAGGGTCAATTTAGCGATGTTCCGATCAGTTGTGATGCCGGCGACGACGAGGGCTTCAATGGCACTTGCTTCACTATGGACCATAATGCGCGTCCTCCTGTGTTCATCCGGAGTAAAGGTGTTGCGGACGATAAGCGGCATCTTGAATTTGGCACCCAATTCGACACACCGCGGATGGAGGACCTTGCTGCCCAAGGATGCCATCTCGAGGGCCACTTCATAATCCAGAGCTTCGATCAACCGGGCTTCGGGCACCAGCCGCGGATCGGCGGTAAAGACGCCGTCCACGTCCGTGTTTATCTCACAAAAAGCGGCCTGCAAAGCCACCGCCAAGGCCACCGCGCTGGTGTCGCTGCCGCCGCGGCCAAGGGTCGTGAGCTCCATGTCATCCGTGACGCCTTGAAACCCGGCGATCACTGCGACGGCTCCCGCCTCCCAGCCTTGCTTAATCGGCGCGGTATTGATCTGCCGGATGCGGGCTTTGGCATGCAACTCGTCGGTAACGATACCGAGCTGATAAGCCAAAAAAGGCTGGGCCCTCAGCCCCTCGGCCTCGAGAGCGGCAGCCATCAAGGCGACGCTGACCTGCTCGCCAGCGGCGACGGCCATATCGTAGCTCAGACCGGACGCCTGCGGATTGACTTCATTGACCATCTCGACAAGCCGGTTCGTTTCGCCGGCGCGAGCGCTCACGACGATCGCCAGGTGGCGATAACCAGCGCGCCACTGCCGGGCTATGCGCGCGGCAACGGCTTTGATGCGCTCGGCGTTGCCTACCGATGTGCCACCATATTTTTGGACGATCGATGCGGTGCGCTCGGATAGTGCGTACATAGATTTGACCCTGTTTGCCGTGAAGCGTCGGCTGGTGCCGCGGCGATATGAGTCGTTGCTTAACACGGCGACCAGGCGTCGGCAAATATCCGTCAATCTGACCCCCGTAACGACGGCGGGCTCAGCTGAGAGAAGGTCAGAATTTGGCAGCTTCGTAAATTCCGTGCGGCGGCATTAAACCCAATGTTTTTACAGATGAAATCGACCAACCACTGCGCGCCGTTTTGACTTGCTGACATGCCTAGCCGGCTCTGTTATAAGGGCCGCGATTTGAGCATAAAATTTTATAAAAGACTTTAGAAAATATGAAGGATTTCTTAGCCAAATCAATTTTAGTAGTCGTTTCGTCCTTGTTGGTCATTCTTTTGGCGGAAGTCGCCATTAAAATGCTGCCTGGTGAGCAAGAATCGACGGAACAAAAATATTGGGAATATGACGCGGAGCTTGGTTGGTTCCATGTCAAGGGGGCGGCGGGGACGTTCGATAGCCAGCGGCACAATTTCCACGGCTCCGTCAGTTTCGACCAAGACGGCCTGCGTAACAATGGGGTGCCGCCGCTGGCGCATCCGAAGACAAAAATCCTTTTGCTTGGCGACTCGACCACGGCTGGCTTTGAAGTCAGTGATGGCGAGACGTTCAGCTCCGTTCTAGAGGGAAAGTTGCGCGATGCGGGTAAGTCCGTGCGCGTCTACAACGCCGGCGTGCGGGGCTACGGCACCGATCAAGAGCTGCTGTTGCTGCGTCGCATGCAGGTACGCCTTAAACCCGACATTGTCATCTACACCTTCTGTGAAAACGACTTGCGCGACATCATGACCATCAAGAACCGCTATCGCGTGTTCAGCAAACCGGCCTACGTGCTTGAGGCGGACAATCTCAAACTACTGAATTCTCCAGCTAAGAAAATGTACCTCGAAGAATATTCGTACATAAATTACCGCGCCGGTGCTTACGAAATCGAGGCCGGCGCGGAGCGTTCCACCGGCGTCTGGTCATGGCTGCGCGCCAACTCATATTTCTACAGCTTTCTCGACGACCTCTATTATTACAAGGTCCGCAGCAGCGCCATTTTGAATCCAGACTTCGACAGCGCCATGCAGGAACGGCTGTTTCTCCGGTTGGTGAATGAAATGCAGGCGGCCTCTCCGAAGTTTTACCTGGCGGCCTTCACCCAAAGCGACGATCCGGCTTTAGGAAAATATGGCTATGTTCGTGATCTCGCGGCAAGCCACCACATTCCGTTCCTCGATGCCATCGCGGAGTTCAAGGCTGGGGAGGCGTATTTTTATCCGCAAGATGGCCATTGGAACCAACTGGGGCACAAGACCTTTGGTGCGGCGCTTTTTACACGACTCAAGGGCGAGATTTAGAGGTTCATAAGTGTTTCATCTGACCTACATTCTCTTGACCGTCGTGATGGGCATTTGTGCTTACCTGGCGTTCTTTACGCTCGGCTATTTCTACGCCGCCGTGAGCGCGATCTTCGTCAAAATTGGTAAAGCTCCCCAACTTGCCGACCATGGCGTCGATGTGACGATTCTCATCCCCTCGCTCAATGAAGGAGAGGGGGTCGTTGAGTGCGCGAAAACAGTGTTGGCCCAGTCCTATCAGGGCAACATCGATGCGTACATCCTCGTCAAGGACGGTGCTGACACCTCGGCCGCGCCTTGCCTCGCCCATTTCCCAGAATATTCGTGGCTCGATCAAGAGACGATCTTACTGACGAGCAGCCCGCGGCGCCGCCTTCTTCTCCAATACACTGGACTTATGCGCAAGTCGGATAAACTCAACTGGATCATTCCGAAATTGTCATCGGCGGTGACCGGCATTCTTGATGCTGACCATCGAGCTCACCCTGATTGGATCTCGACTTCCCTTGCCATTAAGCAAGAGCGCGGCGTCCAAATCGTACAAGGGCGCCGGTGGCCGTTATCATCGCGCGGCATCTTTCGGTTTTGGGACTCTTGGCAGAACCACATCGGCAGTCAGATCCTTAATTTAATCTACGACCAACAGGGTCTGAGAGTTTATTTCACGGGTACGACGGCGATTTTCGACACGCCACTCCTACAGGCCCATGCCTTTAGCGACTGCATAACGGAGGACACGGATCTCTCTTATCGTCTTTTGAGGGAAGATGTTCTGACCGCCCAAAATCCCCACAGCGGTTCGTATGAAGATCTTTCCCCTAATTTATACAGCTTTATCGCCCGGCGGCGACGTTGGAGTAACGGCCACACGCAGAGCTTTTTCACCCATGTCCGAGCCATCTTGATGTTGCGCGGCCAGCGTCGCCAAAGGCTGCATTTCCTGCTCCACGGTCAATTTTACTTGGTGTCTGGTTTTGTCGCCTTATTGCATGCGTCCATCGGCCTGTTTTATTTCTTGGAACTGCCCGGTGCGTACCGGGCGCTGAGCGTAGGCTTGGCGGCTACCGGTGCCGTATTCCTCGCCACCGCTCATGGCAAGGCGCCGCGGCGGCGTCCGTTCGCTGATATTGCCGTCGCCTGGTTGTGGATTTGGCCTTTTGTGGTCTTTGGTGCGATTGCCTTTTCTCACTTGATGGGCGAGGAGTTTTATCACTTCTTGGTCACGTTCCCGCTGTCCAAGGTGATTCAAATCCTGGCCATATTCGGGATCGCCGCCCCCCTGTGTCTGCTGCTGACGGGAGGCATGCGCCTGCGCCGTCTGGACGGCGGCTCGGTTGTTTTTGCGCTGTGTACTTATCCGATCGTCATTTTTTTGGACATCTACGCCAATCTCCTTGGGCTTAGCGACTACTTCTTCAAGGTCCATGCTTGGAAGACCGTGACCCGGTCCAATCTGGCTGATTTTCTGACGTTGCCGCAGTCTTTCCGGGGATTCCGGTCATTGACCGGACTGAGTCGTTACAAGCTGGCGGACGTCGTGTGGATAGGGCTGCTGTGTTTAGCCGTTCCCGCGGTCGCCCATGATTACGCGTATTACGAGAGCTGCGGCCAAGCCCCCTATGTCATGGCTCAGCCGATCTTCTACACGAAAGATTTTCCAATTGAGTTTTATACTTGGTCAGACAAAATTATAACGCCGGACGGACGGCTCTCCCTGGGGATTACCGCCGAGGTGAATCAGGGTGCCCCGGTCAAGCCATTGACGGTCGAAATATACGACGGCGAGCAGCTCATCGGTACCCAGGTGGTCAACCGTTCCTATCAGGCCGTCCAGCGTCGCATCACGGTACCACTTGGGTGGGACACCCGGTCTTTCCGGGTGCAGGTCTCGGGCAAGGGGTTTGCATGTCAAAGTCGACATGTTGCCGCGACGAGTTTTGTCCAAGTCCGGGGCAAAGAATTGTTCGTCAATGGCGAGAGGTTTCTCGTCAAGGGCATAGTGCCGACTTTTTCGCAGCCGTCGATCAACCTCTCCATGGAGACGGGGCTGGACCAACTGAAGGCGGTCGGCGTCAACACCATTCGCCTGTACCATGCGGCCAGTGCCGCCATCATGGCCAGTGCCGCCAAGGCCGGGATGCTGATCATTGATCAGCCTGACGCCTCGACCTGGGACAATGCGGACTTGCGCATTGAGTCAGAACGACTCGCGCTCCTGAGCAGACTGCAAGCATTACGGATCAAAGCCAACAGCTCTCCCTACGTCCTTATCCACAACCTTGGCAACGAACTCGAGCTCAGTCATGAAACTCCCGCCACGTATGAGCGGTTGACACAAAGCATCGCGACGGCGGTTGCCTCCAATGGCACGTGGCCGCCGGTTAGCTATGCAACCTACAACATCGACCGCGATCTCCCTTTGTCGCTTCGTGCCGTTAATATGCTCAACACCGGCCAGCACTATTGGGAGAAGGGTCTCGCTGGCCTGTCCGCCTATAAGAGTGCCGTCTACGCCAGCGAGTTCGGCGGCTTTCTGGCCGTCGAGGAAAGTCCGCCGCCAGAACTGCGCGTTTTTCGGTTTTTAGGTCAGTGGCAACGCTTGCTGTCCCTCGGTTTTAACGGCGGCGTCTTTTTCCAGTCCCATCATAATTATGCTCAACCGGTGCCGGGTGTCATCTCAGACCCGTTTAGTCCAGATCAGCCAGATGATCAGCGCGGCCTCTGGGATCCTAGTAACAAAGAGGTCATTCCAGTGCATTTTCTTGAGGAAATGTACGCTGATGTCCATATCCAAGTGACGATGCCTGAGCCGCCCCTGGACCAGGGCCAAGCCCGGATCAAGGTCGCCAACATCAGGCCTTACCGCCTTGATCAAGTTCGCGTCGCCGGTTTGATGGTCGACCGCAGCCAGCTCGATGTGGGGGCCCTGCTGCCTGGCGAAGTCAAGACCTATGATTTGCCATCGTCCCTTTTGCAAGGCGGATCGACCGGTCTGGATGTGGCGTTTCGTTCGCATCAAGGTTTGCCGGGGCGAGCGCGCGTCCACGTCTTTATTCCAACCGAACCAGCCGCCGTGGCTCTCCTGAATACGGATGCCTTCCTGATTCGACAAGACTATAGAAGCATAGAGGCCCATATCTTGAGTTCCAGCAAGATCGGTCTCTACTTGCCTAAGGACTGGGCGGTCTATCGACTGAACGGCGCCGTGCATAGGCGCACAAAGGCCTATGAGGAAATCGATATCGGCATGAATCCTCTGCATCCGGCCACCGCTGTATTACAGTCGCGTGACGGAGAAAAGTGGACCGCTTTCGCTCCCGATGCCATGCAGGCGGGGCGCTATTTTCTCAAGTTCAATTTGCCACAAACTCACAGCAAACTGCCACGACTCATCCTCGAAGGACTGGCGGCTCATACGGTGACGTTGCGGCACCCCGCCCTGTCTCTGCCCCTAACGCTAACGACTCCGAGCGCCGCGTATCAAGAACAAACCTTCGATCTCAGCGCCATTCCTGTCGCCAGATTGGTTGAGCCATTCACCGTAGAGTTCGTTCGGGACTTCCCGCTCATCGCCTTTGGCCAGCGCATCATCGTCGGCGAACCAAAACTGTTCGCCCCCTATTATCTGAAGCTTGAGCGGGAAGATCAGTTGCTCGGGCAAGGCGGGATGAGATGACTTATTTAATCGCGACCATAATGGGCTTCGTGCTGTCCTTCTTCCTGACCACTGTCTACTATGCCGTGAATTACAAAATGCACGTCACCGACTTTGATCGGTCACCCCCGCTTAAGGAGTTGCTCTTGGCGCAGCACCTGATCTATGGGGCGCTCTTGGCCTACATCTACCCGAAGGGGTTTGGCGGCGGCAGGTTCTGGGCAGAGGGGGCTAAATTCGGCGCGTTGATGGGCGCGGTGATGTTTATACCCATCGGCCTCTCTATTCGGGGGGGCTTGGCTCGTGCCTTTTGATTTCCCGTTCATACTGGCGTCGGCCTATGCAGTCCTCTCCAGCGCCGTGATCGGCGTCGCCATCGCCAAGGTTTATGACAAGAAACTACGGACGGCGGACTTGTGAGGAAGAAGGTACTAGTCACGACTTTTGCCGTCATGTTGCCGCCCCTGCTGTGGTGGGTTCACAGCGTGCGCCAAGATGATCTCCCCGCTCAAAGCCAGAGTCAGGTGAAGGTGCGGGCCGCGCCGCCAGTGGCACAAGCGGTGCAGCCCCCTCCGCCAAAGTCGACCGCTCAAACATTCGTGGCGCCGCGGGAGACACCGCCAATACCTATACCGTGCGCGACGCCAACCAAACTTGACGATGCCCATAAGTTGATGGGGAGCGGCAACTGGCGGGAGGCCGCCGTCTTGCTCGAGGAGTTTTTGGTGTCCGCTCCCCAAGATCAAAACGCCCTGCGGGATTTGGGTTGGATCTATTTCCGCAAGCTAGCTAGCGCCGAACAGGCGGCCCCACTGCTGCTGAGAGCTTTGGAGCAAAATCCAGGCGACCGGTACCTGGCGGCCGAGTTGACGGAAATTTATACGCAAGAGCAAAGACTTGATGATCTCAAGCGCGAGTTCCAACGGCTCTTGGGGAAAAGCCAAGCTGGGGAATCGCTTAAACTCGCCGCGGGCAATATTTTAATGCAGCAAAACCGCCCTGAGGAAGCCTTGGCCGCTTATCAAGACGCCCTACAGGACGCTAACTTCAGCGACCCCGAGGCATTTCTCAGTTTGGCTAGGGCACAAATGCAGATTGAGCCGCAGGGCGCCGTGACGTCCCTCCAGCAGCTGCTGGGACACTACGGCGAAACCCTGGCGGTGCTCAAGGAGCAGGGCAATCAAACAGACGAAGTTGATCGGGATATAGAGCACGCCAAGCTGATGTTGGCCAAGGCCTATCGAGCGTCGGGGCATCCCCGTGAGGCCGATGGCGTGCTGAGCGGCCTTATGAAGCGGTTCTGAAGCGGGCGAAGGCACGCGACGACGGAGGTCGCGACTCCGGCTGCCATTGGTCTTATTCTTGCCCGCCGACTTACTTTGCTGGCGAACGAGCGGCGAGTCCGCTCAACTCTCCGGCCCAAAGCTCCTCGGGATTTTCCCGGGCTCGGATGACCTGGAACTGGTCCCCCTTGACGAGGATTTCTGGAGCCCGGGGTCGACTATTATACTGAAACGCCATCGACGACGCATAGGCGCCACAGCCACGGATCAAGTAGAGATCGCCTACTTTTGGCAAGGGCAGCGTGCGTCCCTTGCCAAGGAAATCGCCGGTCTCACAAATCGGACCAACGAAATCGCAAGTCACGGATGGAGCGCCCGACTGGTGCGGCGTGACCGGTTCGATTTCATGATAGGACCCATACAGAGTTGGCCGGAGTAGGTCGTTCATTGCGGCGTCGAGCACGATAAAATGCCGTTCAGGGGTCTTCTTAACGCCGACGACCCGAGTCAGGAGGATGCCGATATTTCCGACCAAGGCTCGGCCCGGTTCGATAATGAGATGAAGACCAGTGGGTCGTACGGCGTCGATTAATGTTCGGCCATACTCCTTGAGGCTCGGCGGCTCTTCGTCACGGTAACGAATGCCAAGGCCGCCCCCCATGTTTAAGTAGCGCAGCTTATGGCCGGCACCTTGAACGCTAGCAACCAGCTGCACCATCCGAGAAACGGCTTCACGCATCGGTTGGAGATCAATGATCTGGCTGCCGATGTGGCAAGCTAGTCCGGCGAGCTCAAGGTGGGGGTCGCGTCGAACTTGGTCGAGCAGAGGCGCCAGCTCCCCTTCAGGAAGGCCGAATTTCGTTGAGTAGAGGCCGGTGGCGATCTTTTCGTTGGTTTGAGCATCGATATTGGGGTTGACGCGAAAGCTAATGGCGGCTTGACGGCCGGCCTCTCGGGCCAGCGCGGCGATGAGTTCGAGCTCAAAGGGCGACTCGACATTGAACATGAGGATGCCGGCGTGGAGAGCCTGGCGAATTTCATCGGCTTGTTTGCCCACGCCTGAAAAGACAATTCGGTCCGAGCGTACGCCGGCGAGAAGGGCGCGCCGCAGCTCGCCACCTGACACGAGGTCGGCGCCGAGTCCCTCAGCAAAGATGGTGTGCAGAACCGAAAGATTGCTCAGGGCCTTGACCGCGAAGCAAGCGAGCGTCGGATAGGACTCGAAGGCGGAGATGATCTGCTGGCAGTTTTGCCTCAATGTCGATTCAGAGTAGATGTAGGATGGGGTGCCAACAGACTGTGCTAAATGGGCCAGCGGCAGATCGTCGCAACAGTAAGTTTTGTTCTTGATACGGAAATTGTCCACGGGTCTCTAGACCGTCTCTTTCGGCTCTGACGCCTCAGCATTGACGCTTGGAGGCGCCTCTGGACTGGCGCTCGCTGGCGCGGGCGGGGAATAGGGCGCGGCGCCCACGGGAGCAGGTGTTTCGGCCGGATGCACCGCCGTCGCAATAGGTGCATTGGGCGAGGCGGCCCCGGCAACCAAGGCCTTAACTTCGGCATGGAGATTTGAGACGGGCTTGAGGGCGTCGCGAAGGGAAGCGACCTCTTCGCGGCGCATATCATTCTCGGCATCGCGTATCACTTGATCGAAGGTTGAACGAACATCATTAGCAGTGCGGCGCAGGTGCACGAAGAGGCGTCCGGCCTGCTTCATGACCTCGGGCAGGCGCTTGGGCCCCACGACGACGAGTGCCACGATGCCAATAAAAATCATTTCAAAGAGACCGACGCCGAACATTTTGTGCAAACCTCTTAGTCGTGACTTCCAGCCTGCCAGTTTAGTGCAGATTTAGGTAATATAAAACTATTTCCCGCGTCTTGAGTAAACGGGCCGAATCACGGCGGCTTTTTTCTTACCCTTGAGGCCTAAGTGAGCCTGAAAGAATACCACCGCAAGCGAAAGTTTAGCCATACTCCTGAGCCAGAAGGGCGCATCGGCAGTGCTGGCGAGGAGCTCGCCTTTGTCGTGCAAATGCACAGCGCGACCAAGCTCCATTATGATTTTCGGCTGGAATTGGCCGGCGTACTCAAGAGCTGGGCGGTGCCAAAGGGGCCGTCGCTCAATCCCAACGACCAGCATCTGGCCGTCGAGACCGAAGATCATCCAATCGAATACGGTAGCTTTGAAGGCATTATACCCAAGGGTAACTACGGTGCGGGTACGGTGATGATATGGGATAGCGGCACCTACGTCGAGCGGTCGGGTGGTGACCGGGCGATGAGCGAATCGAGATTGCGCCAAGGTCTCCTGGCGGGGCACATCACTTTTGTCTTGAAAGGCCAGAAACTCGCCGGTGAATTCGCGTTGATTCGCCTGCAAAAGGACAGCCCCGGCAAGAATTGGTTGCTCGTCAAAAAGCGGGACGGCTTTGCAAGCTATGGCGGTCCGGTGACTGGGCTCGACCGATCGGTCGTCACGGGACGGAGCCTGGCGGAAATCGCCGCCGAGGCGCCAATGAATGGTGAGGTCTGGTTGCCGGGTAAGGGTCCGCTGGATCCCGCACAACTCAAAGGTCCTGCAACCGGGGCTGGGCCAAAGGAGAAGCCGCGGCAGCGCCAGATCGCGCCGCGACCGGCACCCGGGCACCGGCCCGCCCATTTGGCCGATGCTCCCGCCGAACCGTTGCCCCGGCAGCTGAGGCCCATGCTTTATAGCGCCGCCGACGTGGAATTTGCCGCCCCAGGCTGGCTATTCGAATCTCGCTTAGGCGGCCTGCGCACTTTAGCCTCGATCGATGGTGGCGACGTCCAGATTTATTCCAAACAAGGTCTTTCCTTCAATAAACGCTTTCCCGAGATCGTGGCGGCCTTGCGACAGGCAACCGGCACTCTCCTGGTTGACGGTGAAATCATGGTGGCCGACGGGGTTGGTCGGCGAGCGCCGCGATTGGCGGGGAATGCGCCGGCGAGTGGCAAGGGTCAACCCGTTTTCATGGTGAATGATCTTTGGCATTTGCACGGCAAAAACCTGCGCCCGGTCCCTCTTGCGGAGCGCAAAGCCGCGCTGGCGAAACTCACTATTTATAGTCCCATCATTTTATTTGTTGAGCATGTTGTTGACGATCGTGCCGAGGCCGAACGTCGGGCTCATGCGGACGGATGGGCCGGCATTACCGCCCGCCATGGCGACAGTGTCTATCACTCAGGAATCAGCCCGCTTTGGGTGAAGTTGCCGGACGCCGGCGCCCAAGGAGAAGCGGCGCGCGTCCCGCTCACCAATCTCGACAAGGTTTATTTTCCCGCCGACGGCTACACGAAAGGCGATCTCATCGAGTATTACCGTGCCGTCGCCAGTGTTTTGTTGCCCTACTTAAGGGATCGGCCGCAATCACTCAACCGCCACCCCAACGGCATCACCAGCGAGGGTTTTTTTCAAAAAGACATGAGTGGCCTGCTACCGCCCTGGGCGCAAACGGTCCGCGTTGAGTCCGCATCGGCCAAGCGCAGCATCGACTATCTCCTTTGCCAGAATGAGGCAACACTGCTCTATATGGCCAATTTGGGCTGCATTGAGCTCAATCCATGGTTGTCACGCGTACCGCACTTGGACCATCTCGATTACACCGTTATTGATATCGATCCAGACGAACAAGGATACGACGACGTCGTCAAAGTGGCGTTGGCGGTGCGCGCCGTGCTCGACCGCATTGGCGCGACTGGATTTTGTAAAACCTCCGGGGCTACCGGTCTGCATATCTACGTGCCGCTGACGCCAGGTTGTGACTACGCTAGCGGTCGCCTTCTCGCCGAGGCGATCTGCAAGATTATCGAGGGTCAACTGCCGGATTTGACGACAACGGAGCGCATACCCTCCCGGCGGCGTGGACGAATCTATCTCGATTACATGCAAAACCGCAGCGGCCAAACGCTGGCGGCACCGTATTGTGTTAGACCAAGACCCGGGGCACCTGTCTCAGCGCCCCTGCTTTGGGACGAAGTGCGACGAGGCCTTAGCCCAGGCGCTTTCACCATCAAGACCATGCCCGAGCGATTGGCACGGCTGGGTGATTTGTGGGCCGGATTGACCCTGACTACAAACGATGTCGTTGCCCGCCTTGAGGCGCTGCGTCGGGAATTCGGCTGACGGGCCGCTTCGGCAGCGCTCACGCCGTGCCAACGGCGAGCCATGGAACCGTCTGAGCGACCCTTGGGCGATCCACAACTATTTGAAATAATAAATAAATATGACTAAAATCCGCCCTCCGCTTGAGCCCGGCAAAACATTGCCGATACGAAGAAGAGACGGGAGGGCCCTATGGCGTCAGCAAAAAAGGTTGGCACGGCGAAGGCCGACGGTAAGACGATCGATCCGTTCAAAACCAAGAAGTCTAAGACGGCGCCAGCGAAAGCCGGAGACACGGTCACGGCCCCTGTCGAGGTCGCGGAAGCGATCGATCGATTTCGCGACAATCAGGAGCAGGCACGCCACTTCGAGGGCGAAGCGACGGTCTATAAGGACAGGGTGCAAACCTTCTGTCAGTCGGAATACACCCGTCGCCTGCAAAACGGCGTGGGCGGCTCCTTCAAGGTTCTCGGTGACGAGACGATGGTGACCTACGTTGTGACGGACTCAAGCGCCGGTCTTAGCGAGGAGGACCTTGAGGCTTTCTCAGCGAAATGGGGGGAAGATGCCGCGGCCGAATTAATCACCCGCGACTTTCACAGCATTCGCTTTGACGCGGAGGTCTTGGAGGCAAACTACGACAGCGTCGTCGAGGTGTTACAGGGTCTGCCACCAGCGGTTATCGAGCGCCTCTTTAAGCCTATGTTAATGAAGGCCCGTTCCGGCGCGATCCAGCTAGGCAAAAGATTTGTCAAATCTCCCGAAGAGATGCAGGAACTTATTAAAGATCTCAAGATAAAGAACTATATCAAGTAGGAGCGGCGGCTACACTGGGGCTGCCAAAGCGGGGGCCCATGCTGAAAGTCGCCACTTGGAATGTCAATTCAATCACCATCCGCCTTGAGCGCTTGCTCGGTTTCTTGCAACGCGTGAATCCTGACGTCGTTTGTCTTCAGGAACTCAAGTGCACCGACGACAAGTTCCCGACCGCGGCCCTTCAAGCTGCTGGTTACCATAGCGTCATCTTGGGCCAGAAAGCGTATAACGGCGTCGCCATTCTCAGTCGCCATCGACCCGATCAAGTCGACCGAGGTTTTGCGGACGGCGTCGATGACCAGGCGGCGCGTTTTATCAGCGCCAAGTTCAAAGAACTCACCGTTATGTCGGCCTACGTTCCCAATGGTCAGGAGGTCGGCTCGGACAAGTTCTTCTACAAGCTGAATTGGCTAGCACGTCTCAGGTCCTATCTGGACCGGCAACATCGGCCGGATCAGAAACTCGTGCTGGCCGGCGATTTCAATGTGGCGCCCGATGACCGCGACGTCCATAACCCCGAAGCTTGGCGGGAAAAAATCCTTTGCTCGTCTCGGGAACGGGCGGCGCTGGCCACAACTTTGGACTTCGGCTTGCTCGATGCCTATCGATGCTTACATCCACAGGAAACCCAATATACCTGGTGGGACTACAGGATGCTGGCTTTCCAAAAGAATCTCGGGCTGCGTATCGATTTTTTATTGACGACGAGGTCGCTCAGCGAACAACTAAGTGCTTGTTATGTTGAGCGTGACGAGCGCAAGGGCGAGAAACCCTCCGATCACGCACCTGTCGTCGCCGAATTTGCCGGAAGTGAAATTTGAGCATCGACGAGAGATTTGCCGGTATTTTTCAGAGTTGGCCCGGGTGCCAGAAGTCCGAAAGGGGCCGGACCCCGGCTTGTGGGATTCGCCGGCCCGCAGGCGTCGGCGTCAGCTCAGGTGTTTTTTGCGACCGCTTGCCCGTCGGCGGTCACTTCGCTATAGTCCGGCCAAATAGTCGCGGCAAGGACGAATGCGGGTGGCACTTCCAGGAATCTATCAACAAACCATTTTTTCCGGGCATGCAGCCTTGGCTCCTTCCCTCTTCATAAGAGCTATGCATCCGAAGACGGAGATTCGCCCGGATCGGGCGACGATTAAGCGCGTCCTCGACGCCCAGTGGTGTGGACAGCTCAAGATTCACGGTCACCGCGTGCAGTTTCATGTTCCGGCGGAGCCGACGCTCGACATCTTTGCTTATACAAGACAGGGCACGTTGCATAAGAAGCCGATTCCGGCACCGTTAGCGACGGAGCTTCGCCGCCTATTCGCGCCGCCAAGCGGCTGGAACGTCGTCGACGGCGAGTGGTTGAAGGCCGAAGACCGCGTCTTTGTCTTCGATTTCCTGAAAAAGGATAACCGCTTACTCAGCTCCCTGACCTACACCGAACGCTTGGCCATGTTACCGCGCGTCTTCAACGTGAACTGCATTGAGACCCTGCCGATTTATCGTACGGTCGACAAGTGTTTGGCGGCCATGGACCGCCCGGAAAGTTATATTGAGGGCTTGGTCTTTAAGTCGCTCAATACGCCAGGATTTGCCGACACCTCGATCATCCGCTGCCGCCGCTCTCCCCGTTATTGACCGTTTCAGAACGCTGGCGAGGAGCTTGGCTGCAGCTGCTCGTTGGTTAATGTGCTTCAAGCCAATTTTTGCCTGTATGGATTTCCACCTTGAGCGGTACGCTCGTTTCGATAGCGTGCTCCATCTGTTCCCTGATCATAGGAATGAGCTCCGGTACCTCGGCTTGGGGAGCCGCGAACACGAGTTCGTCATGGACCTGCAAGAGCATACGCGCGCGCGACTTGCGGCGACGCAGCTCCGCATGCACCCGGATCATGGCTAACTTGATCAAGTCGGCGGCACTGCCCTGGATCGGTGCATTGACGGCGATGCTTTCGCCCCGCGCCAACATCACGCGACTCTGGTCGCGAATCTCCGGAATTGGCCGCCGTCGCCCTAGCATGGTCACGCAGTAGCCGGTCTGGCGTGCCGCGCTAATGAGTCCTTCAGTGTAGGTCTTGATGCCGGGATAAACCTCGAAATAACGACGAATGAAGTCCTTCGCCTCCGCCAGGGACACACCGGTCTCAAGGGCAAGGCGCTGTGGTCCCATCCCATATATTATGCCGAAATTGACCGCCTTGGCCCGTGACCGCAGAACATTGTCGACTTCTGACTCCTGGCGGCCAAAGATCTTGGCGGCGGTGACCGTGTGAATGTCCAAACCCCGCTTAAACGCCTCGATCAAGCCGTCGGCCTTGGCCAGATGCGCTAATAAGCGAATCTCGACCTGGGAATAATCGGCGGATATCAGCAAGAAGTCAGGATCTTGGGGCCGAAATGCTTCGCGAATTTTGCGCCCCAGGGTCGAATGCATGGGTATATTTTGCAGATTAGGGCGGTCTGAGCTCAAGCGACCGGTCGCGGCGACGGTCTGGCGGAAGCTGGTATGCACTCGACCCGTGCGCGGATTAATAAACTGTGGCAGCGTGTCCACGTAGGTGTTTTTTAGTTTGGTTATGCCTCGGTACTCCAAGATGAGGCGCGGGACCGGATGGTGGGCGGCCAGGCGCATCAAGACGGATTCGTCGGTCGAGAGCCCGGTCTTCGTCTTTTTAAGCCGCTTGATGCCGGCAAAGTCCTGGAGCTTCAACTTTTCAAAGAGTAGCTCCTGCAATTGCTTGGGTGAGTTGACATTAATATCCTCGCCAATGGCGGTCAAAAGCTCGCGGTGCAGTTCAGTAGCGATCTTCGCGAGCTCATTGGAAAACTGGTCGAGATAGTCGGGATCGATATAAAATCCATCGCGTTCCATCTGCGCCAGCACTGGCACCAAGGGCATGTCGACCTCCCGCAACACGCGCAACAGCCCCAATTGTTCGAGCTTGGGTTGCAAGACGCCGTGGAGAGCCAGCGTCGTCGCTGCTTGCGCCGTCGGCAATGTTGAAACATGCATTTGGCCAAGATAGCGGGTGGCCAGAGAATCTAACGCGTGGTTGTAGTTATTGGGGTCAATGAGATAGTCGCAGATCTCCAGGTCAATGCACGGACCACCGACGTCGAGACCGACGTTGTATAGCATCTGCAGCATGAACTTCAGACCATGCATCACTTTCGTCGTTTTGGGGTTGAGGAGCAACGGTCGCACCAGATAGATCCCTTCTTCGGTCAAGGGAATTAGGAATTGTGCGTCTTGGCCAAAGACAATAGCCAAAGTGCTCGCCTTGTCGGCAATCAAATCCGAACCCGTCGCGACGATCGCCATGGCGATGAGGTCGGCGGCTTGGGCGGCCTTAAGCAAAGCGGCTTGCGTTTCCACGGAAGCAACTTCGGTGAACGCGGCCTCAGACACTACCGGAGCCGGCGGCGCGACCGCTTTTTGACCGCTGCCGGCTAGGGCTGCGGCGGTCTTGGTTGCCAGGGTCTTGAACTCAAAGCGACGGTAAAAATCCAGAAGTTCAACGTTGACCGCGGCTGCCTTGGGGTCGCATCGCATGTCACTCAAGTTAAGAGGCAGATCGACGTCGGTTTTGAGTGTCACCAGGCGCCTTGACAGGTAAGCGTCATCGCGACAGGCAAGCAGACCGTCTTTCTGCTTTTTGGCGGTGATTTGGTCGAGGTGCGCGTAGATGCCGTCGAGTGATCCGTAGGTCTCAATGAGCTTCGCCGCTCCCTTCTCGCCGATGCCGGCGACGCCCGGGACATTATCGACGCTGTCACCGATCAACGCTAAAACGTCGATCACTTGCTCGGGTGTACAAGAGAATTTCTCACGGACGCCGGCTCGGTCGATGAGCAGGATCTCCTCATTCTTCTTAGGAGCGAGCATGAAAATGTGATCGTCGATCAATTGCATGAAATCTTTATCGCCGGATACGATCAATGCATCGAGCTGTGGCCCGGCAAAGCGTTTGGCCACGGTACCGATCACATCGTCGGCCTCGATGCCAGGCAAGCGAATGAGCGGACAGTGAAATTTGGCAAAGAGATCAAATATGACGGGGATCTGTTTGGCCAAGTCCTCCGGCATACGGTCGCGGGTGGCCTTATACTGTTGGTAAATTTCATGGCGAAACGTTGGCTCGTCGGTGTCAGTGACGGCGACGAGGTAGTCGGGCTTTTGTTCAACGATAAGTTTATTCATGAACATGGCGGCGCCATAAATGGCACCGGTGGGAATGCCTTGACTCGTTGCCAGCGAGCTGCGACCGAGCGCATAGAAGCTACGAAAGGCCAAGGCCATTGCATCGATGATGAAGAGCCTTTGCGCCATCGTCACGCCGATTTATAGAGAGAAAACTCGAAGGCCTCGGCTTTGTTATCCGCCAGCACGGCCTCAAAGTCGATGGCAACCTGATCGCCGTCACCGTCCCCAGGGGGTGTGTCGCCGCTGAGCGCGTCGATTTCGATATGCAACCACTCAAGGGCGGCCTCGAGGCTTAGATTCAACGGGATTTGGTCAATCCCGACCTGCTCGAGAGCCATGGGCGGGTCATCTGAGATGACCACGAATTCCCGAGAGCCAGCCGCAAGACTAGACTCGGGCACCCGGGCCCTATCGAAGAGCACCGGGACTAGCAGTGATGCGGACGGGGTGAAGTTGGCGAGGAGCAAACGGGAATGGACCCCGCGAGCCTCTCCCGGGTGGACGGCGCTGCGATTGAAGGCGCAGTTCGCGTCATGGATGCCAATGAAGCCTTGCGAGAGCAGGAGGTCTGCATGGACCCATTCAGAAAACCCGCGCACGACCAGGAGTCCATGGTTGAGTGTCAGGAGCGAACTAGCCCACATATCGCCACCGATGTTGCGACGGTGCATAACGTAGGGGTTAAAAGCCATCGGCTCAGCGACGAGCCGTCCGCCACTTGCTTGTCTTATAATCCAGGCCTCGCTGCGCGCCTCGATGCGACGGGATAATTCGCCGTCCGTCGATGTCGGTAGCGCCGAGTCGGCCGTCATCGCGTCGAGGTGACTCAGGCCGAGAAGTGCCGCTGCCTTGGTTCGCGTGGTTTCGACGATCGCTGAGATGCACATCGGTTCCCGCCCTCCCGTTTGCAACGAAATCATCCCGTGCTCTTCCTGGTTCGGAGGCAACCACTCGAGCCTAAAGATGGCGGGGAGGAATCATCGAGTTTATTTCTTGGACATCTTTGACACGAGCGGCAAAAATTCCCTATACTTCTGATAAGATTCCCTGCCGGTGCCGTTGGAGTGGTCAGTGGCTGATATTTTTGTCGGGATCTCGGGTTGGACCTATGCACCCTGGCGGGGGATTTTTTATCCACCTAAGCATCCGCAGCGACTTGAGCTGGAGTTTGCCAGTCGGCAAGTCTCATCCATCGAAATCAACGGCACGTTCTATCGGCTGCAGAAGCCGGAAAACTACCTTCAATGGTACGAACAAACGCCGCCGGACTTTTGCTTTGCCGTCAAGGCGAGCCAATTCATCACCCATCGTCGTCGGCTGAAGGACGTTGCGCAGCCGCTCGCCAACTTCTTCGCCTCCGGACTATTGTGCCTTAAAGAGAAGCTTGGGCCGATTCTCTGGCAGCTGCCCCCCAATCTTCCTTACGTCGATGACCGCGTCGTGGAGTTCATGCGGCTCTTGCCCCATAGCGCCGCCGCTGCCGGCGAGTTAGCAGCCCGCCATGACGCCTTTGTCGACGGTAAATGCCATACGGACCCTGGCGGCGACTATCCCGTTCGACATGCCTTTGAGTTTCGTCACAGTAGCTTTCGCGACGAGGCGTTGCTGGCTGAGATGCGGCGCCTGAATATTGCGTTCGTGTTCGCGGATGCCGGTGAACATGCGCTCGGCAATCATGATGTGACGGCCGATCACATCTACATGAGAATGCATGGCCAGACCGTCGCCCATGCGGCAAACGGATATACGGAGTCCGAGCTCCGCCAAATCGCCCAGCGCATCAAGGCCTGGGCGAGCGGCGTTCCACCGGAAGGCGGTGTTTACCTGTTGCCGCCACCTGCTCAGGAGCCCCGAGATGTCTTCGTTTACTTTGACAATGACGAGAAGGCCCACGCACCGCGCAACGCCATGCGCTTACGGGAACTCCTTGCCGGGTAGGACGTGATGGTAGATTCTGTGAAAATCCGCGTAGTCGAGGCCGAATACCTGTGTTATTGCTCGAGTGCTAATTCAGGGCCAATTTCTCTAGCCCATAGAATGAGGCAAAGGGCCGGCCGTCGCGGGCGAAGCCGAGCTTGAACGGCGAGTGGAGTGGGCCCTCAATGAGCCGTCCGTCAATCAATCAACTCATTGACAACGCTTAAGGGGGCGGTCGGATGATCATCGTCACGGGCGGCGCGGGATTTATCGGTAGCGTTTTGCTTTGGAAGCTCAACGAGATTGGCGTCAAAGATATTTTGGTGGTCGATTCCTTGGGCCAAGGGAGCAAATGGAAAAACCTCGCCAAACGGACCTTTACGACGGTCTTGCACAAAGACGATTTCGGCGCTTGGTTGGCCGAGGATGGCACCCGTGCTGATATTGAGGCGGTTTTTCACCTAGGCGCCAGTTCGTCGACGGCACAAACCGATGTCGATTATCTGATGCGCAACAACCTCAATTACTCGATCCGCCTGTGGGAGTTTTGCGCGCAATACGAGGTGCCGTTGATCTACGCCTCTTCAGGCGCGACCTACGGCGGCGGCGAACAAGGATTTTCCGACAGCGCCGCCATCGTGCCGAAGTTGCGTGCGACGAATCCTTACGGCTTCAGCAAGCAAAAATTTGACCATTGGGCGCTGGCGCAAACCCGCTGCCCGCCGTTTTGGGCCGGATTGAAATTTTTCAATGTTTACGGTCCGCAGGAATATCATAAGGGGACGCAGTCCAGCGTCATTCGTCAATTCGTCCCGCAAGTAAAACAAAGCGGGATCATTCGGCTCTTTAAGTCGTATCGCCCAGGCGTTGAAGATGGCGATCAGCGTCGAGACTTTGTCTCGGTCAAAGACTGCGTCGAGGTTATGGTCCATTTGCTGCGGAACATCGGCCGCGCTGAGTCGGGTCTTTACAACGTAGGATCGGGCAAGGCTCGGACCTTCGCTGATCTGGCGCGATGCGTCTTCACGGCGATGGGAGTCGATCCCGCCCGGCTCGAGTATATCGAGATGCCTGAGGTATTACGCGAGCATTACCAATATCATACCGAAGCGCCACTCAACAGGTTGCGTGAGCGGGCTGGCTACACCAAGCCGATGACGAACCTGGAGGACGGCGTTACCGATTACGTGCGCAACTACCTATTGGCCGATGACGCCTTTTTATAAAATCCGGCTCGGCTTCTTCATCGCCTTGGCGACGGTGACCGGCCACGCCCGTGCCGCGCCGGTTCAACCCACTGTGACGACATATCACGTCATCGGCCTAGCGTTGACCGGGTTGGAGCGTACCGATCGCAATTGGCTGGTGAGTTATGTCGATTACCGCTTGCCGATCGACCTGACCCTTGCCGATGCTGCCCAACTGCAGCGCAAATTAATGACCACGGCGGTCTTCACGGTCGTCCAAGTAACGATCGAGCCGGCGACCAGGTCCCCGGGTGATTATCTCCTGCATATTGACGTCCAGGAGAAGTGGACGATGATTCCGGTTGTTCGGGGAGTCTATGGCGGCGGTACCCCGCTGCGAGTTGTCGGCCTCTACGACATCCATTCATTTGGACGTTTGCTGACGCTGGGCGGCGAGGGCCGCAAATATGGTGATGCGCCGCCTGGCTTCGTGCT
>Ga0207116_10107_pt1 | contig 22734 bp, 18 predicted proteins | sample Alteio_BWMinHeat_44_FD_153550 | JGI IMG/M metagenome (GOLD analysis project Ga0207116, IMG submission 153550) | Enriched cells from forest soil in Barre Woods Harvard Forest LTER site, Petersham, Massachusetts, United States -... | ecosystem: Environmental > Terrestrial > Soil > Temperate forest >... | reverse complement strand
CATCTCACGCAGCAGATCCTCCGCCATCATCTGGAGGCTTTGTTTGGTCAGCGGTTTGGCGCGGTCCATCCGCTTGCCGCGTTCGGCAGCGACGGCGCGCACGCGGTCGCGAAGCTCGCGAGTTTCCGGAACGACTTTGAGATGGGCGGTGCTGGGGCGTTTTTCCTTCTTCTCGGCCTTGGTTTCGGCAGCGATAGCCACGGTCGATTCCTCAAGGTGTGCGTTCAAGTTGGGTCGGCGGGAGGACGACGAGAGACTCTTCGCAGAGCGCGTCCAAGGGCGGCTACAGAGAAGATTATCGGGTAAAGCCGCTCGAAATACCAGAGCTTGGCGAAATAAAAACCGATCGGTGTGGGATTGTGCAGACCTCCCGATTCAACCTGCTCGACAAGCCACGCCAGACCTTTCTCTGTGGAGTGTTCGGCGTTCGGCCCCGCATCGAGCAACACCTCGACGGCCAGAGCGGTTTCCTCAACGCTTGAAGGCGTATTCGCCGCCCCGCCCCAACCGCCATCGGGGTTCTGAATGCCGAGGAGAAAGGAGATGCCGCGCTTGGCTTGCTCGCAATCCATCAGTTGTAGATCGCGGTAGGCGGCGAGGACGCGGGCGGTGCCGTAGGTGGAATTTTCGTCGTTGGGGGCGTGTTGGTTGCCGAACCAGAGGGGGAGCCAGGAGCCGTCGGGACGCTGTTGGTGAGCCAAATAGGCCACACCGCGCGGGATGGCACAAACGATTGGCCAGAAGATTTTCTGTTGGCGGTCGTTCAGCTTCAACAGACGGTATATTCGGAATTCCGTCGGCACTAGATCCCATTCCATCCACTGCTTGAACCACAAACCTAAGGCCCGCATTGCGTGGGCGGTGAGGTCACTACCACTTCGATCGAATGCGAGATGGCCCCATCCACGACAGAACGTCGGCCAGCCACCATCGCCATTTTGGATTCTCCAGAGCCAGTGTAGGCCCTGCATCACACCGTTCTCATATGCATCGACCCAAGGCAGGTGGGAAAGGGCCAAAAGTGCGCCGGGTGTATCATCGCCGTCAGGCACGCCTCCAGGAAGGTCCGTCCACGCCCATCCACCAGGATCAGCGCCAGTATAGGGATGACGTTGCTTGTACTGTTGTGCCACCAGCCAGTGTTGAAGCTTCTCTTTGCGGTCGAGCGATTCCAATGCGCCGGCTGCGGCCAGCGCATTGATCGAAAGCGTGGTCAGCCAGGTTGAGAGATTGCTGTCAATCGGCCAGCTACCGTCGGGCCGCACCGATTGCGCCAAAAACTCCACGGCTCTACGAGCGACCGGATGCCCCGCTTGCCCAATGCTGGCTAGCCCCATCGTGACGAAACTGGTTAGCGGGGTTGCTTCCAGGAAGCCTCCACTTGAAGGCTGTATCGATTCGAGCACTCGGAGACTCTTTCTAACTGCGAGCCGCCGAATAATCCGCGTGATCGGGTTCCACGGAGGCCGGTGGTGGTAAACCGCTTGCCCGATGGCAATGAGCGCAGGTAGCGCATAACTGACAACGGGCAGTCGCAGAAACCGGAACCACGATTGCGGAAAGCAGGCTAACTCGAAAGGAAGGGGAGGAACTTCCTTCCACTCGACGAGGCCTGCCAGGGCGCTGGTCATGAGAATCGGCACGGAAAAGGTGCGGTCCTTGCCGTAACGCGCGCGAACCGCTTCGGCGATTTGAGCGGGGGTGTCGCCGAACTTGGAGTGTAAATAATTGTCGGCCTTGGATAACGCGAGCGCGAAACGCGGAGCGGCGCCGGCGAGGTGGAAGGCGGCACGGCAGAGCATCGTCGTCGAGATGTTGCTGAAGCTCTTGGTCGTGTCGCCCCAGCCGCCGTCGGCGTTTTGGTTCGAAGCGAGCCACATGAGGCCGCCGTTGATAAGCGAATCGTATGTGCCGTGTCCCGCCTTTTGCACGAGGGAAAGTGCGCCGACTGCGGTCGCGGTTGAGAGGGCGGAGGTGGAGAGTTCACCGACCCAGAAGCCATCGGGGGTGCGCTCGGCGAGGAGGGCGGAGAGGGCGGTTTGGTAGGCGGCTCGCAATCGCTCCAAATCAATGGGGATCATCAGGCGATGTTTCTCCCCAGACAGTTCTTGCAATCGTTGCGGGCGAGTAACCCTGGCGTACCCATTGCCGCACCGCCTGCCGCCAGCATTGCTGCCAATGGAAACGTTGCGTTGGGGTCATAATGAACATCTCGTGGAGCACTACGCAATCCACTTCGCCGCGCGCCGCGAAAGGGCTGGCGATGTAGTCGTCCGCTCCCAGCTCGATTATCGATGGCCGTGGGTCCGGCAAACAGCCTAACGCCAATTGGATGGCTTCGTCCACTCTGCTATTCTCCTGTTGTTTTCACCGATTCTCTAGGTCCTCGGGTCGGAAAAGGCTCGGCAAATCGCGGCTGCTGTGCACCACGGCGACGACATCGCACGCGTCGTCGCGAACAACATAAATCACGCGATAGGGAGGCAGAATCAACTCGCGAATATGGTCTTCGCCGTATTCATTCGGGCACGACTCGTCCGAGCAAAGGAAGCGATGCCAGCCGTCGTGGAGCTTGCATGATGCGTTCCATAAGGTTTTCGGCGTAGCCGAGCGAGCGCGCCGCGAAGAAGCCAACGATCTCTTCCACGTCCTCTATCGCGAGGTCTTTCCAAAAGACAGAAGCCATTCTGACATTCTCCGCTCGGCGTCTTCTTGAGTTATTTTTTTTCCATCTTCGAGCGTGGCCAGCGCCCTGTCCACCTTGGAGCGGACGTAGAGGTGGTATTCAATGTCCTCTAGCGTGCAGTCGTCGGGTAATTGCTGAATCAATCGAAGCACGCCCTGTTTGATCGAGGGTGTCTTCAGAATGTCGGGCATAGGTTGTTCTCCTTTGTGCCAATTGGCTTCGGTTTGGCGTCGGTAGCCATGATAACTCGATGACCTGACAAACGCTTTCGATGAACATATCCGGTGGATAAGATGCTGGGCCGCCAGTGTCTATACGTTGTGCGCGCCACTGCCGGCATAACTCAACTAATTCAGATTGTGATGGCTCTGCCGTGAATGTCGCGAGATCGCGCGCCATTTGATCTCGGACCGCTCGGACCGCATCAATGCCAATAGGGTCCTGATAGAAGTTTCCAAGCGAGCGAAAAAAGGTGAAAGTGGCGTCGATCATTTTGAGGAGTTGATCAGGTGCCATCCCTTTGCCCTCGCCGGTCAACCCATCAAATATCCAGCGCATCCAGCGAATCCACGAGCTTATCCAACTCATCCTTCGGCCCATGCGGTTTGTCTGTCTGCCGCTTCGGAATGCCGACCGTCAATCCGACCGCCGATCGGCCGTCGTTGACCAGTTCGCGGTCGCGCTCGACGACGGCTTGTTGCAGCGCGTCTTTCACGTCGCCGCCGAACAGTTTCGTCAAATCGATTTTCAGCCCTGTGATGTTTCCGACCGGCGCGCCGGCAATCGCGGGGGTTTTGTAGTCGGGGAACATGATGGCATGTTCGGGACAGACGCGGCTGCACGCGGGGCAGCCGCGCTTGCAATTATCCTGGTTCTCGACGAGGATGCGGTCGATATTGTCCACGCCATAGACGCCGAACAGGCAGAAGTCGATGCACTCCATGCAGTTCGTGCAGCGGCTATAGTCGATGACGGGATACCAACGCCGGCCCGGTTGTTGAAGAAGTGTTTCCGGAGCGAAGGGCGCCGGTTCTTCGGCCCGCGCGACAATTCCTACCTGGAGGATCGCCGGGCTTGCCATTTCGCGCTGGCGCTCCTCGCGCCGCTCACGACACTCCGCCGCGATGCGCCGCACTTCTTCGATGTATGGCTCGTGGCCATTGAAGTCGCGCAGGTCCAGGCAGTAAATGCGCCGGTCCGGCACGTCCACCGATCCGATTCCTTTGGGCGGTTCCGGTTCGCCCTCTTCGTCATCATCGTCGTCGTCCAACGCGGCGGGCGGTTTGAGCTCGTTCTCGCCGTAATGACCTTTGATCCCGTCGCGGTCCAAGAGCCAAAATGCGGCGCGGGGGTACATCCAACCCAGGATAACCATGTCGCCTTGGACCGATTCCAAAAACAACCGACCCGTGTGGTTGGCATCGAGATCGTAGAGATACGGTACCACGGAGACGTCGAGCCCTTGTTCCATGATGAGGGCGGCGGCGATCGATTCCTCGAGGGCGCGCTTGGCCGGGTTTTTCCCTTGGGCCTGCGACAGCACGACGGTCAAGCGGTTGCGGCTCATGGTGCGTCTCAGTCGTCGGTGTTAATCTTGCCCTTGATGAGCCGCTGGGTTTTATCCCAGTTGTCGGCCAAATACTGATGATACCGGTTCACGTCGAGCAAAGCGCGGGAATCGCCGCCCATGTCGAAGAGCCAGCCCTTGCCATACTTATCGACGTTGATCGTCGATGGGTCCTGAAGCAACTCCTGATTGAAGGCGACAATCGTTCCCGCAACCGGAGCAAACAGGTCGGCGACCGCCTTGGACGTTTCAATGTGGCCGATCTGCCGCAACTGCGCGACCGTGTCGCCCGCGCTGACGACCCAATCGAGGAAGTAGACGTCTTGCATGAGCCTCACCGCATAGGCGGTGAAACCAAATCGCAAGTGGCCGTCAACGGCGCGACACCACATATGGTTCTGGGCGGCGTAGAGCAAGTCGCCGGGCATTTCCGCGGCGAACTTGCCCATCATGAACGTCACGGCGTCGGGCATCGATCATCCGATTTTCGCTTGGGCCGAGTTTCCAAAATCCGCGCGGGAAATCGCGTAATACACATGGTCGGACCCGAAATACGTGGCATTTTTCTCGTAGTGCATGCCGAGCTTTTCCATGACCTTGCGCGAACCGATGTTCTCCGGCATGGCGATCGCGATGATGCGTTCCAAACGCAAACGGTCGAAGCCGAATTGCATGCTTGCTTTCGCGGCCTCGGAGGCAATCCCTTTGCCCCAGGCAGGTCTTCCGAAGGAATAACTCAACTCGACTTCGGGCGTATTCTGGAAATAGCGCAATCCGCAGCGGCCCAAGAATGTTCCTTCATGAAGATCCTCCACGACAAAGATTCCGAAGCCGTGCCGATCCCAGTGCTCGATGGCCGCAGTCAAGACCGATACGGTCTCTTCCCGAGTACGCACGCCTTTGCCGAGGTAGCGCATCACTTCCGGGTCGCTCGTGAGGCGGCCGAACTCTTCCAAGTCCTGCATCGTGGGTGGGCGCAGGCGGAGTCGAGCCGTTTCCAACACCGGGTGCATGCCGATCTCCGGTTCAGGTATAGCGGGTGCCGCGATGTTGTGGTTCGAAGAAGGCCGGCAGCAGACGGTCCACCTGCAACAGGCCGGCGCGAGTCAACTCCACACCCTGGGGCGTGACGGTCAGTTGTCCATCTTCGGCCAAGTGCTCAAACGGCTCCGCGAATCGCTCCAGGATAGCAGTCGAGAACTTGCGTTGGAAGTAGCCGGCATCGAGCCGGCCGGTCTTGAGTTGCAAAATCATCTCGCGGATGAGGAGTTCCGGGGAATCGACCGGCAACGCGCGGCCAAGCGGCAATTCACCCTTGTCGAGCATTTCGAGGTACTGCTCCCATGTATCCACGTTCTGAACGTGCACGCCATGCACATGGCCGAACGACGCCACGCCGGTGCCGAACATGTCCGCGCCGTGCCACAGGCTATCGCGATAAACGAATTTGGTTCTAGCGCGATTCTTCACCATCGTGTAGGCGCTGGAGATTTCGTAGCCGGCGGAGGCCAGTTCGTTGAATGCGTAATCGACCCACGCCCGCTTGGTCGGCCAATCGGCGATGCCCTGGGAGAACGGTTCGTCCTGACCGAGCACGCGCAGTTGTTGTGAGAAGACAGTGTTGAACGGCAACTCCATCTGATAGATTGTTACGCTCTCCGGTTCGATTGCGATGGTCTTGCGAATGCATTCTCGCCAGTTGTCCCATGACTCGCCGACCATGCCGGCGATGAGGTCAATGTTAATCTGCTCAAAGCCGAGTTCCCGCGCCCAACCATAGGACCGGTAGATTTCCTCTTCCAGGTGAGCACGGCCGTTGAATTCAAGGATTTTCGGGTCGAAGTTTTCGATGCCGAGACTGAGACGTGTAACGCCCATTTCGCGCAGGGCTTCCAGCTTGTGCCTTTGGAGGGTTCCCGGTTCGCACTCGAAGGTGACCTCCGCGGCGTTCTTCCACAGTAGGAGTTCTTGGAGGCGCGACATCAATCCACGCAATTGTGCGGCGCTCAAGTACGAGGGCGTGCCGCCGCCGAAATAGACATAGTGCAACGGCCGGCCACCGACACTCGGCAACCGGCTATAAAGCTCGATTTCCTTGATGATCGCTTCACTATACGTTTCCACGTCGCGCGCGTTCTTGTCGGTGTAGACGCGGAAATAGCAGAACTTGCAGCGCTTGCGGCAAAAGGGTATGTGGAGATACAAGCCGAGCGGAGTATCCGGTTTTGGCGCTGAGCGCAGGGCAGCGAACGCTTCTGGAAGATGGGCCGGTTTCCAGAAAGAAAAGGGGGGATAGTTCGCCACAAAGTAGTTGCCGAGGCCGGTTTTTTCTTGGGTGACTTCTGGCATCTTTCGATCAACTCCTACTTCTTTGCTCCCAGGCAATAAACGAAATTCCTCTCCGTCCCAATCACTAGCCGGCCGCCGGCCACCGCAGGCGATGCCGAAATTGGACCGCGCAAATCGATCTTCTGAATGAGCGTGCCCTTGGCGGCGTCAAGTACATACAGCTTCCCGTCGGCTGAGCCGAAATAGACGCGGTTGCCGACGACAACCGGCGAGCTGTCCACCTTTCCGCCCGTCGGGAAGTTCCATTCTTCCTTGCCGGTCTTGCGGTCGAGAGCATGCACGGCGCGATCGCGGCTACCGACGATTACAAGCGTATCGGTCACGGCGGCGGAAGAATAGAACGGTTGCGGCCGATCTTCCGGCTCGAACTTCCAATCCAGCGCCGGTTTCTTCCAATCGATGCCCAGAACCTGGTTGGTCATGGTGCCGACGTAAAGGCGATCGTTCACGATGGCGGCGGAGGCGGCGACCTGCCCTCCCAAATCTAGTTTCTCTTTCTCCTTGCCATCCGCGACGTCAATGATGTGCAGCGTGCTATCGCAACCAGCGGCGAACGTGCGGCCGTCGACGACGACCGGGGTGCCCAACACCGGGCCGCCCGAAACTTCAAACTTCCACGCGAGGCTGCCGTCTTTCTTCAGACAATAGAGATGCTCGTCCGAAGAACCGAAGAGGATGGAATCGCCCGCGAAATTGACGCCCGACTTGATCTCGCCGCCGGTCTCGTAGCGCCATTTCTTCTTGCCGTCGGCGTCGATGCAGTGGAGACCGCCGTCGGAATCGCCGACGTAGATGAGCTTGTCGCGCACACTGGGCGGCGCCGCGATCGGCCCTGTCTTGTAGTCCCACTTTTTCTCGCCGGACTTCAGGTCGAGTGCGTAGAGATGCTCGTCGAATGAGCCGATGTAGACGACTCCATCGGAAATGGCGGCCGCCCCTTCAACGGAATCCTTGGTCTCGTACTTCCACAGGATTTCCAGCTCATCGGGCAACTTCGAGTCGGCTACGCCGGTTTGTAGGGCGTTGCCGCGGAAGAGCGGCCAGTCGCCAGAGGGTTTCGCATCTTCTTTCGCTTCTTGAGGAGCGGCGCCGATGGTCAGGATCAATACCACACCGGCAATGACAATCGAGGATCCAATTCCGGCGAAGTGTGTCGCACGCATTACGGGGCCTCCCTTTTGAGTTTTCGTACTCTGCGCTGCGGATGACCCATTCACCATACGTCCGCGCAAACCCTAGAACGCCGCCTCAAACAGTCCCAACAGGTCTATTTCGTTCACGGGCCGCGGATTGAACCGCGCCGTCCACTGTTGATCGGCTTCCTCCGCCAACACGTGAAGGATGCCGTGGTTGACGCCGCAATCGCAAAGCCTCGTTGGTAGTCCGGCGGACTGCATGAAATCGGAAAAGCGGCGGGCGACCGATTCGGCGGCCACGCCGGTGTCGCCGTTGACCATACCGGCTTCGTGGGCCAAGTCGCCATAAAGCGCGCCGACCGCCGGCGCGTTGAACCGGATGACATGCGGCATAAGGATGCCGATGGCGACGCCGTGCGTAATCCCGTAATGGGCCGTCAATGGATTGGCGCACGCATGACATGCCCCGAGCATCGAGTTTTCAATGGCCATACCGGCGAGATGCGCTCCCAGTTGCATCGCGCCGCGCGCATCGAGATTGGTGGGTTGACGTAGAACCTTGGGGAGTTGCCCTTCGAGCAACTGCCAGGCGGTGCGCGCGAACATCTGCGCCAACGGGTTGCGTTTGGAAGTCACGTATGATTCCACCGCATGGGAGAGCGCGTCGATCCCGGTGATGGCGGTTACTTTGACCGGTTGCGAGACGGTCACGACGGGGTCAAGAATCGCCACGCGAAACGCGGCCTTGCGGTCGCCGCACGCCATTTTCATGTGGGTCCGTTCGTCGGCAATGAGCGCGTAGGATTGCGCCTCGCTGCCGGTGCCCGCGGTGGTCGGAACCGCGATCGACGGGAGCATCGGCTTTTTCGCCTTGCCAAAGCCCATATAGTCGGTCATCGTCCCGCCGTTGGTCAGCAGGAAGTTGATGCCCTTGGCGCAGTCCATCGAACTGCCGCCGCCAACGGCGACGAGAAAATCGATCTTGTGACGGCGCGCCAATTCCAGACCGTTTTCGATGTGGCGGCTCGACGGATTCTCTTCCACGCCGTCAAAAATCCATGCGGGCAGACCGGCGTCTTTGAGTGAAGATAGCGCGTTTTGAGGATGTCCCGCCGCCTCGAGGCCGGGATCGGTGACAAGCAAAACCCGAGTTCCACCCAGTTCACGGACCGATTCCCCGAGTTGCGCCAATGTACCCGCGCCGAAGACGACGCGCGTCATCGGCTGGAAGTCAAAGCCCCCCAGCGGGGTGCCGGCCAAGGCCAGCGGAGCGGCGTGTGCGGTCGAGCGGAGTGCCATGTCGCGGCGGGCCTCGGTAAGGCGGTGGGGAATCCGGCGGTTTGCGTTTGAGAGGGCCGGTGTCGATTCGTTAGATCTTCACCATGTTCTTATCTAATTGAACCGCGCGGGCGCGGAAAAGGAAATCCACAATGCTGCCTTCATGCGGTTGGAGCCAGTTCAATTGAATCGTCGGGATGGGGCCTAGGTTGAGCCGATCAATGTGCGTGGCCTCGACAAGAGCACGCTGAAACTTCTTATCCTCCGTGATCGCCGAGCACACAAGGGTGGGTCCGATGCTTTCGAGCATTTTTTCCTGCGGGCACTGCACGACCGTCGTGAACGGGAACATGTATTCCTTCTTAGCCATCGCCGTCTCGGGCGAATCGCACAGAATAACCGTCGGCCGCAGGTAGTCGCAGCGCTCTCTCTTGACGAGCCGTGCCCCGAACCTCGCCGTCATATCGTGCACGCCGTTTTCCTTGAGGGCGTTGTCAATGTCCGTATTGACTGCGTCCGCTTGGCCAGGGACGGTGAACGCGGCCAACGCCGATTTCGGATCGTCCGGCGGCAATGGCTGAACCGGACCCATCCTTTCGGCCAACGCTTCGGCGATTTCGCGAGCGTGCCGGCTGACCCAAACGCCGGAGCAGTTGATGCATCCGCGTCCGCTGTTGACCAGCACACTGTCCACCATCAGGTCGAGATATTTCTTCCAATCGTCGACTTTGTCATCACCAAGGATGATTTTGCTGAACCCCGGCCCATGGGCTTGTACCCGTGGGTTGCCCTTGTACTGCTCGACGGTGGCGGTGCCGCCGAAGATCAGGCTGCGCGGGCAGTGAGCCAGCACCGCGGCGCCGATGTCGCCAAGGCCGGGGTAGATGGCGATGGCCTCCTTGGGTATGCCAGCCTGAACGAAGGCCTGCGTCATGCGGTACGGCGTCCACGGCTCCTGGGGCCCCGGTTTGAGGACGAGGCCGATTTGAAGCGGAATAATCGGCAGCCACAACGTATGAACACCCGGCGAGTTGCTCGGTAGCACCATGCCGAGGACCGGCGATTGTGCTTGATAGCTGACCGGCACCCCACGGGGTTCAATTCCGAAGCCGCGCGTGAGTATGCTCAGGTCGAGTCCGCGCGTCAGCGAATCAAGGATGCGCTCCATTTCATTAAGAACGAAATGATTCTTCTTCATGTTGAACCGGCACATGTGCTCCGGCAGACCGGTTGTCGCTGATTGCATACGGGCGAATTGGTCGGGCGTTTGGGTCCCGTCGCCGAGCGGCAACTCGGCTTCGGTGTAAAAGTCCGCCGCCTTCTTGACCATCTTGAGCAAATCGGCGATGGGGATCTCGCGCAACACATCGCGCGCCCGCTTGGCGTGGCGCATGTCGCGCTCGACCAAGCCGCCGTTGGCCCGGCTCACTTCGGCGAGCGCCTCGCCGGTGGCGAAGTGGACGACCTTATCGATGTCCAGGCTCTTGTAGGGTTCGCCCCAACGAAGGACGGGAATGTGAAGCACGATGAAGTCTCCCTGAATCGAATTCGAATCGGCGTATGCTCGCCAGCGCAGTATGTTTGGCCCGTCCTACCTCGCACGGTTCGCAAGCAGCTCGCGCGCCCACGTTGCGTCAGGCTCGCAGAGCGGTAAGTACGGCGGGAGTGAATAATCGATTTCATCAAAATAGCGCCCTGCGTCATACGCGCGATCCACGCAGGCTTTCAAATCCAAATAAATGTTCGCCTCGTCCCGATTCAACGGAATAGGGACCGGGGGCAGTAAGTCGCGGACCGAAAGCGGCCAGAAGCCTGCCTGAGGACAAATTGTCGCGGGGCAAACGAGGATATAGTAGTCGGACGTACGAGGTGGAGGCTCTTGCAGAGGGGGCCGATCTCCCGCCCGAAGAAGATCGATCTCAACCAAATTCACTCCACCGGCCAAGTATTCCATGCGTTTTCTGCGGTACGCAGGGCCATAGCCTGTTTCTGTCTTGTTTGCGGGGCTGAGAACCTCAATGATGGTTACGATTCGCCGCTTTCGGCGATCCAGTATGCGCAGAAAACGATGTCCATCTCTCCTCGTCAATGGGAGGATTGCGGTAATGGGAGCGGCCATCGGCAGGATACCTATTGCCGGCTCGTGCTCGGCTTCATGCCGCGGCTGGGAAACCTGCACATCGGGAACGCCGAGCACCGACATCTCGCCGATATCATGTTCTTCGACCCAAACGTGCCGCTCCATGGCAGCGACGTAATTGATGGGCAGGATAGAATTGAGCGTTTCGCGCATGATACCCATCAGACTTCCATGGAAGTCCGACCAGAAGAATGGATCCTCGATGTAGGGGTCCATTCCCGGAAATGGAGAAGGCATCGTTCACCTCCTTTCCTTTAGTATACCCCCACCGTCGTCGCGGCCGCGATGGCCCGGTACGGTTTTACGCCGCTGACGCCGTCCCAGGGGTACTTCTCGGAGTGCGGTTCGCGCTCACCCTCGTCGCGTTCTTGAAAGCGCGGTACGAAGATTTCTTTGGTCAGCGTCGTCAACATCACGCGGCCCGATTGGCCGTACTCGACTTCTTTGTCGGGGTTGTCAAAGTCCACCACTTGAACGGCGGCACGCGGCTCCGGTGCGTAATAGGTGATCTTATAATTGTCCTTCGCCGTCGGCATTTCGGCGGCGGCGAGGCCCATGAGCGTGTTGCCGTAGGTCGGGGCAATGTAAATGCCTGGGCCGAGCAGCTCCTCGATGGCGAAGCGGATCCACTGCGAGGTCATTTCAGTGCCCCCGCAGAAAACGCCGGTTATTCCTTGCTTTGCAAGCGTCGTCCCTTCCTTCTCTAGGCGGCCGCAAAGCGCATCGAGCAGCTTGGGGGTAGTGAACATGCATTTGATTTCATGGTTCGCGGACAACACCGTAAGAGCCTGGTCGATGACGTGCTCTTGATAGGCCTTGAGGTGTTCCATCCACCCCTTCTTGATGAGCTTGACCACCCAACGCGGATCGAGATCGACGCAGAAGCAGACGCCGCCACGAAATTGACAAAGATGTTCGACGGCCAGCCGCAACCGCCGCGGTCCGGAAGGCCCGAGCATGAGCCAGTTGGATCCCTTGGGGAAAAACTTCTCCGGCAGGGTGTCGCTGAACATCTCGTAGTCGATGCGAAAATCGTCCACGACCACGCGGCTTTTGGGAATGCCCGTGGTGCCGCCGGTCTCGAACACGTAGATCGGCTTCTTCTGAAGGGCTTTGGGGACCCAGCGCCGCACCGGACCGCCGCGCAGCCATTCGTCCTCGAACAAACCGAATAGTCTCAGGTCCGCGAAGGTGTGAACGTCTTTCAGAGGATTAAACTTGTAGGTCTTTGCTTTCTCCAGCCAAAACGGCGTGCCGGTGTCGGGGCTAAAGTGCCACTGCACGATTTCACGCACCTGAGCATCCAAATGTTCGCGGGCTTGGCGGACCTTGTCGGCGGACACGGCGGTTCCTCATGAAAGGGACAATGGATCACTTGGCTTCAATGGCGTAGAGCGTGGAGCCGGTGTTGACGTAGAGCACGCCGTGGGCGGCCAAAAGCGGGACCAAGATATCCTCGGAGTCTCCCATTTTTATCTTGGCCAGTTCCTTCTTTTCCTTGCTTGCCGCCATGACGAACACTTCCCGACCTTCCGTGCCGAGGTAGACCTTTCCATCAACGTAATAGGGCGACGACCAAATGGTGCTCGAGAGGTCGTGGTCCCAGTACTTCTTCCCGGTCGCGGCGTCCAGGCAATACATGAATCCGTCGATATCCGCGATGTAGGCCAGTCCGTCGTGAACCGCGAACGTACTGATGGTTCGAGCAACGACGACCTCGCGGCTGTCGTCCTCCGGCTTGGGCGTTACCTTTCCGCCGAAATGCCAGACGAGGCCCGAATCCTTGTTCACGGGGTCTTTGGGATCGAAGTCATCTTTCACCGGCGATAGGTCTTTTTCTTTATTCGCCGGCTTCTTGCCGATGTCGATGCACCACAGGTGTCCGACTCCTCCGACGGCAGCGCTGGGCTCGCGGCCGACGCCGACGTACAGTTTGCCGCCGTGGACGACCGGTGTGGAAACCAGGTAATTACGCGTGCCCTTTTTGAACGATGAGTCCTTCGGGTTGCAATCGAATTTCCAGAGCAGATCGCCGGTTTTCGCCTCAAAGGCGTACAGTCGGCCGTCGCCGCCGGGAAAGATCACTTGCTTCGTTCCGCCAACCTCGGTGGCGCAGGGATTGCCCCATTGGCCGTCCATGATGTCCTCGCCCGGCAGATTGCTCTGCCAAGCCGGTTTGCCGGTCTTCTTGTTGACGGCGATGAAGCTCGGCGCTTTGGGCTCCGGTAGTTTGCTCATGCCGTCTCTGCCGTTGGAAGTGCAGACGAACACGAGGTCGTCAACGATCAACGGCGAACAATTGGCGAGGCCGCCGCCCATTCCTCCGGGGTAAACCTTGAGCTCCTTGATCATGTCGAGCGACCAGATGATCTTGCCTTTTCCGGATTCCGTGTCGCCCTTCACGTCGGCACAGACCAGTTCGCACCGGTTGCTGACGTAGTAAAGCCGGTCGTCCTCCACTGCCGGCGTGGAGGCCAGCCCTTCCTCGGGAGCGTCGATTCCTTGGTCTTCCAGCTTGTCATGAACGATTTGCCAAAGGAACTTGCCGTCGGATTCGCGCAGGCACAGAACCACACCCTTCATGTCGTCTTCCTTGGCGCCGCGTGCTCTGTTCGTGCCGATAAAGATGCGTCCGCCGGCGATCACGGGTCCGCCGTAAGACTTCGTTCCCAACGGGGCCTTCCATTTGATGTTCTTTTCCTTGCCCTTTTTGACGTTCCAGGTGTCGGCGATCTTCTTATCGGTTTCGTTCACCAGATTGCGCTCGATGGTGCCGCCGAACAAAGAGAACACCTTTCCGGCCACCGGTTCGACTGCCACATCGGCGTCTTTCTTGTCCGCGGCGACGGACGGAGGCGCCGCAACCGGGCCGGAGCATGCGCTGATCACCACGAGCAAAGGAATGCACCACACCAAGCGGGGTTTCGTCCACCAACCGGATTGACACGTCATTCAAAAACTCCTTGTTCCGTCGCAATGCCGATTGGCTATTTGATGGCGTACAGCTTGCAAGGATCCTCGCTCATGACGTACAGAACGCCATTGGCGACGACGGGAGTGGCCCGCACCAGGGTGACGCCCGAGCGGCCCATCTGCACCGTATCGAGGATCTCCTTTTTCTTGCCGTGCTTGAAGATCGTGATCTTGCCGCTCTCGTCTCCGAGGTAGATCTTGCCGTCCACCCAGTAAGGCGAACTCCAGGTATCGGCCTTGAGATTGTGTCGCCAGTATTCCTCACCGGTCTTTGCGTCAAAGCAGTGAACCGTCTTGTCGAACTCAGCGGCATACACCAGACCGTCGTGCACGGCCGCCGTACTCATCGTTCGGCCAAATAGGTACGACCGGTCGGCGCCTTCCGGCGCGTCCCCTCCGTAATGCCACACTAGGCCCGAGTCCTTATTTACAGGGTCTTTCGGATCGAGGTTATCATTAACCGGTGACAAGTCCTTGTCCTTGTTTTTCGGGTTCTTTCCAATGTCGATGCACCAGAAATGCCCAACACCCTTCTTGTGTTCGGGATCTTGGCCCACGCCGATGTAGAGTTTGTTCTCCCACACGACCGGCGTGCAGACGAAGTCATTCTTCGTGCCCGCGGGGCCAAGGACATACTTCGCCGACTTCGGGTTGCAATCGAATTTCCAGAGCAGATCGCCTTTCTCCGGGTCGAAGCCGCGGACCCAACCGTCGCCGCCGGGAAAAATGATCATCGGTTTGCCGTTCGGCTCCGCGTAGGCCGGGTTGGACCATTGGCCGTGCATGATGTCCTTGCCGGGCGATTTGTCGTTCCACTTCACCTTGCCGGTCTTCTTGTCGATGGCCAGAAAGCTGGGTGCGTCCGGCGAGGGTATATTCTTGTGGTTTTCGTCCACACCGTTGCTGGTAATGACGAAGAGGATGTCCCCAATGATCAGCGGCGAACAGGTGGCGAGGTTGTGAGGGAAAACGCCCAGTTCTTTGATCATGTCCAGGCGCCAGACGACGTCGGCATCGGTTTCGCTCTTGTATTTCTCGTCCGTTACACCCTCATTTTTCCCGCTGGCCAAGCCCTCGGTCGTGCAACAGAGGACTTCGCAGCGGTTGGTGACGAAATAAAGGCGCTTTCCCTCGACGACAGGGCTGGAGCAGATGCCCTCGTCCGGCCAGTCGTTGACGCGACCGGCGGGCAGCTTGTCGCTGACGTATTGCCAAAGAAACGCGCCGGTCGCCTCGCTAAAGCACATCAGGACGCCCTTGTCAACCGGATCGTTGTTGGCATCCAGGTCGCGCTTGTTGCGGGGCACATTGTTGTTGGTGCCGACGAAGATCTTGCCGTCGGCAATAATCGGTCCGCCGTAGGCCTTGGAGCCGAGTTGCACCGACCATTTGATATTCTTCTCCGCTCCTTTCTTGACGCTCCACGTGGTTGGGACGTTTGTGTCAACGAGGTTGACGAGGTTGCGGGAGACTGTGCCGCCGAAGAGGGGCCAGGAACGATCCTTCTCTTTTTCCTTCTCCTTCGCCGCATCGGCACGCGCAGCGGAGCCGTCGGCGGAGGGTTGTTGCAGTGCGAGAACGGCAACGGCCACGCCGAAAACGACCGCAACGCAGACGAAAAGGACTAGGCGCTTGAACGCAGGTAGTGATTTCACGGCAACGGCTCCTTTCCTTGGGCGGGGTTGGGCATGGAACGACGAACTCAGGAAACGTTGCGGCGCTTCAACGCCGCTGTGAAGCGTCATTCAACGCACAGCCTGATTCAGGTTCACTAATTCGGCGTGATCTTCACGTTGTCGTAGTAGATCGCGCAGCCGGGATTCTTCGCATCGACGATCCCTGTGGAGAAGCCGTACAGGAACGGCGCTCCCTCGGTGTTGGGCAAGGGATCGTCAAACGCGATGGTCCAGTCATTCGGCTCTTTGTCGTCGCGCGGCCAGACTTTGCCTTGCACCGATGCCTTGCCACCGGAGAATGACACTTTGAGCTTCATCGTGTACCAAACCTCCGGCTTCCACGGGAATTTGGCCTCTTTGACAAGGCGGCTTTGCGCGTCCCAGGTGTGCAGCTTCAAAACCTGATCGTTGCCGACCAACTCGAGCTGATACCGGCAATTGCCGACGCCGACATCGGGCATATCGGTCTTCACCTTGGTTCCGTCCACGTCCGCTTGAATGGTGTAGTCCGACAAATTCGGAGCGCCAATGTAGGACTCGGTTCGCGCCACGAGAATGTTCGGATTGTCGTTTCGTTTCATGAGAACCGGCTTGCCGCCTAGCTTGACCATGGCGAACTTGCCCTGGGTGTTCACCCAGCCGGCGGGAGTGCGACCCTCGGGAACCTTGGAGAAATCGGCGACGAACGGCAATTTCGGCGTGACGCGAACGCGTGCCTCGGCCTTGAGGTCGCCAAGCTTCGCGACCACGACGCCGAATTGAAGCGGCGGTGCAGTCGGAATGGTCAACTTGGTCGATTCGCCGCGCTCCGAATCGAGCGTGCCCTTGAGATCGGGCGGCCCCGCGGCGCCGGGCGGCGGAGGCGGCGGGGCGGGAATACCGGGTGGAAACACCGGCGGCTTCATCGGTCCGAGCGACCAGACCGCCTTGACCGCGCCGAGCGGCCGGCCGTGGTCGTCGAAGGCGTAGACCTTAAACTCCTGCGCGGCGCCGGGCGTCAGCAGCACATCGGCCGGGACGATTTGCAGGTGCGCGGGCTTGGCGCCGCCGGCGGCGGGCGCCTCTTTGGGCGCTTCCGGTACAGCGTCGGCCTTGGCTTTGTGGTTCTTCTTGCCGATGCAATAGAGGTCGTGAGTCGTCATGAAGTAAACATGGCCGTTGACCACGGCGGGACTGCCATTCACCTCCACGGGTACGCCGGCTCGCGCCGGAAACTCTTGTGCGTGCAATTCCTCGCAAGCATCGTTTTTGGGCTTCAAGATGTGGAACTGGGAATCGACTTCGCCGATGTAGATTTTCCCGTCGGCCAGCACCGGCGAGCCTTTGGTGTTCTGGCCGTATTTGTAGTTCCACATCTCCTCCCCGGTTTTGGCGTCGAGGCAGAAGAGCACGCCCGCCGCGTTCGGGATGTACAGCCGGCCTTCGTTAATAATGGGCGAGGCGAACTTCGCCTTGATGCCCTCCTGCTCCCAAACCAGCTTCGGCTTACCTTCTTTCACGTCGGACGCGTCCAAGCAAACGACATTCCCCTGGGTACCGCTGAATTTGTTTTCCTCACCGTGGCCGATGAAGACGAAATTGCCGTCCACGACCGGATCGCAATTGACGGCCCCGTTGCAGAGCGGATAGCTCCACACCTTTTCGCCGGTGCGCACCCGGAAGGCGTAGACGCCGCCGAAGCCGCCGCTGATGAGCAGGCGTTCGCCCTTGATAACCGCCACGACCGGCGACGATGAATAAGTGTCGCTGACGCGGACGCCGGTGGACGCCCACCAGACGACGTCGCCCGTCTTCTTGTTGAAGGCGACAAACCGGTTGCCGCCGATGGCGAGTTCGCCCCAACTGGCGTTGAGCATGCTAAGGATCACGAGGTCGCCGTCCACGACGGGCGAGGCAAGCCGTCCGCCATAGCCGGATACACGGCCGTATTCCTCGGCGAGCGAATGTGACCAGAGCACCTTGAGGTCCTTGTCGAAGCAGAAAAACATGCCGCTGGTTGCGTGAGCGTAGATATTGCCGGTATCCGGATCGCCCGCGAGGCTGGTGAAGCCAAGCCGGTCGCTGACAATGCCGGTGAGCCAGACGTTGAACTTGTATTCCTTGATTACCTTGCCGTCGGCTTCGTCGAAACACACGACGCGTTCTTGCTGTTCGACGCCGTTGCCCACTTTGTTGATGATGTAGACGCGGCCGCCTTGAATGATCGGCGTGGTGATGCCGCCGTAGGGCGCGCTCCAAATGAGGTTGTTGTCCGCGTCGCCTTTCTTGGGCGACCATTTGTCCGGCAGGTCCTTTTCGCGCGACACGCCGTTTTGCTCGGGACCGCGCCAGCGCGACCAATCCGCGCCGTTGGCCTCTACGGACGCCATCCACCACCAAATCGCGAGCAGGGGAATTATGCGTTTCATGTTTTCATTCTCTTGAAAACCCCGCGCGCCGCAAGGGAGGCGGCTCGCCATTCTAGGCCGCTCGGTCCGCGAGCGGTCTACAGTAGCGACGGCGCTGCAATTGGACTGTTCGAGGGCGTCAGCTGCCAAATTCATTCACTCAAAACATCACACACAAGCAGAACCCGATTTCGCCAACCGAGCGCCGCGGGCCTGCACTCGGTTTCTTTCATATTCACGGCGATTTTCGTTACCTGCATGAACGAACACAGGATTCAATTCACGATTCGTTCACCGTTTGGACCCGATTCATTTCCTCACCAACGGATCAGCTGAGGTGTCAGCTGAGGCATCAGCTGAGCCTTCAGCTGACAGTCCAGCTGACACTTTCGTCGTCACCACCACCCGGCGTGCTTTCATCTCAAAGCGGGGCAAGGCGCCGGGGGCGACAGCGACGACTCGGGCGCGAAACAACAGGGCGTCGCGTATCACGCGATCCACGCGATCCACCACGGACGCCGCCACGGCAGCCGGCGTCGGTTCCACCTCGACGTTGAGGGAGGGCAGCGGGCCGGAGGGATCAAATTCCACCCGGTATTCGGCGACCTCGGGAACCTGGCGAATCAGCGCTTCTATGGCGCTTGGATAGAGGTTGTTCCCGCGAACGTGGATCATATCATCGGTTCGTCCGAGAATGCCATCCTTCAACCGCCTTTCCGTTCGGCCGCAGGGACATGGTTCAGGATCGATCCGCGCCAAGTCGCCGGTCCGGTACCGGAGCAAGGGACTGCCCCAGCGGCCGAGGTTGGTCAGCACCAATTCGCCGACTTCGCCATCGGCAACGGTTGAACCGGTTACGGGGTCAATCACTTCGGCAATGCACTCGGATTCCAGGATGTGCATGCCGCCGCGTTGTTCGGCGCATTCGGCCATGAGCGGGCCGGCTTCGGTCATGCCGCTATGGTCAAAGACCCGTGCTCCCCAGCGAGCCTCGATGCGGTCGCGTATGGCGGGAATGCTGCCACCGGGTTCTCCGGCGACAATCAAAGCGCGGACAGCGGAGCTTGCCAAATCAATGCCTTCTTCGGCAGCTACCTCCGCCAGGCGAAGGGCATAGGTGGGCGTGCACAGGACCACCGTTACCCCGTGGTCTAGCATGTGCCGCAGCCTGGCCGCGCTGCTCATGCCGCCGCCGGGCAGGATAAACAACCCCCTTCGCCCCGCCTCCTCGAATGCCGACCAAAAACCTAGGAATGGCCCGAACGAAAACGGGAAGAACAACCGGTCGTCGGAACGAATCCCAACCATTTCATAGATACGCTTCCAGCAATCCAGGCACCACGACCAGCTTTCGGGCGTATCGAGCCAGCGAAGCGGTTGCCCCGCCGTGCCGGACGTTTGGTGCATCCGGCTGTACCGCTCGACCGGATAACTCAAAACTCGGCCGTAGGGCGGATTCTCGGCCTGGTCGGCGAGCAACTCTTGTTTGGTGGTACACGGTAGGCGTCCGAGGTCGGCGAGTGTCTGTACGTCGGAGAGTTTGAGATGGGCGCGGGCCAATCGCTCGGCGTAAAAGGCGTTGCCCGGAAGAATGCCCGCCAACATGGCCCGCAGACATTGCCCTTGCAGCCGCGTCAGCGATTCGCGATTCCCAGGTTCTGATTCCAGCCGACTCATGCGTTTCGCCAGCCTCAACCTGATGCGGATTATGCTACCTCTTTGGCGAGCCGGGAGCGTAAGCGACTGGAGTTTTGCCAGGCCTCCGGTCGCTTACGCTCCCGGCTCGCCAAGGCATTCCGATGTCATTTCGATTCCTTGATATCAAAACAGAAAATCAAATCCTGGTCGCGCAAGTAAAGGCGTCCATTGGATACCACCGGGTGGGTCCAAATATGTCCGCTCTTGCGCGGCTTCTCGGTTTGCTTGGGAATCGTGAATCGGCCGACTTCTTTCCAGGCTTCGGCGGGTGTGGCCTCAACGAGCGCCACCGTGCCTTTGCCCTCGTCGAAGCAGTACAAGTGTCCGTCCGCGAAGGTGACGGCGCCTTTGCCGAGCTTGTTAATGCGGTCCTTCTGCGGCCAGATTACCTTTCCGGTTTTCAGTTCCTGGCAGATCCATCCTTTGCTGTCGGAGTATCCGAAGAGATTATCGCCTACCAGCACGACTCCGCCGTGGTGGTTTTCCATGTCCTTGCTGGCGTATTCTTCCTTGTACTTGATCTTTCCCGGGCCGTCGGAACTGAGGCTGACCATGTGGCAGCCGGCGCCGTATCCGGATGTTGCGAAAACGTAATCGTCTTTGACGACCGGAGTGGGGATGGCGGCCGTCGGACCTTTGCGCGGATACTTCCACAATAGCTTGCCATCGGTGGGATCGACGCCAAATACGCTTTCACCGGTCATCTGCACGTAGTGCCGCATGCCCCCGCCGTTGCTGACGACGATCGACGCATAATGGGCGCCGTCGGTGATGTCCGCGCTCTGCCAGAGCTTCTTGCCGTCCTTCTTGTCCACCGCGGCCATCGTTCCCATCTTCCCACCGGGGGTGCAGATCAGCTTGTCGCCGTCGATGAGCACCGACTCACAATATCCCCAGCCGGGAACGCCGCCGTTGAGGTCTTTGGTCATCGAGACCGCCCACCTTTGGTCGCCCTTGGCGAGATCGAGGCAGACCAGGTTGCCCTTGCCGCTCAGCGCGTAGAGCGCGTCGCCGTCCACGGTCGGCGTAGAGCGCGGTCCGTCGCCCCAACCGTTGTCCAGTTTGTCACCGACCTCCTTGCGCCAGAGTTCCGTTCTTTTGTCGATGTCGAGGGCGATGACGTATTCCTTCTTGTCGTCGGCGCCCATGGTGTAGGCGCGCCGTCCGACAATTGCGAAGCCGGAATAACCGACGCCCGCGTCGGAGAATGTCCAAAGCAGCTTGGGTCCCCCGTCCGGCCAGGATTTGAGCAATCCGGTTTCCTTCGACACATCGTCGCGATTCGGCCCGCGCCACTGCGGCCAATCATGTGGATCCGCCGGCGCGGGCGCGAGGATGGTCCAGGTTGTTAAAGCCAGGACGAGTGGTGGCAGCGTCATGAATCCCTCGTGATGACCTACTTGGAATCCTTGATGTCGTAGCAGAAGATCAAATCTTGATCGCGGACATAGAGCTTCCCGTTGGCGACCGTGGGATGCGCCCAGAAAGGACGGTGCTTCTTGCTCTTTTCGGGAACGGTGAAGCGCCCGTGTTCCTTCCATTCCTTCGGGTTCGCTTCAACGAGCGCCACGGTGCCGCTGTCCTCGCTATACATATAGAGACGGTCGTCCGCGAAAGTCACGGACCCCTTACCGAGCTTCTTTTCCTCGCTCCATTTCATGTCGCCGCTCTTGAGGTCCTGGCAGATCCAGGCGTGAAGTCCGCGTTCATTGCCGCCCGTATAGCCATAAAGATAATCGCCAACCTGAAGCACCCCGCCGTGATGATTGACCATGTTCTGATTATCGTAGACCTTTTCGGCTTTGAAGGATTTACCCTCGCCGCTCACCTTGATGAGCGCGCAGCCGGATAGGTAGCCGGAGGTGATGTAGACTTCATTGTCGTGGAGAATGGGGGTAGGGACGGCGGCGGTTCGAGCCGCGTGCTCATACCACCACAAGAGCTCTCCGTCGTCCGCACGGACGCCGGCCACGCCGGCGCCCGTCATCTGCACGTACTGCTTGACGCCCTTTATCGTGAGCGGCATGATCGATGAATAGCCCGCGCCGTCGCTCCAGTTCTTCTCCGTCTCCTTCACCGTGATCTTGCCCTTGCTCCGCCACAAGACCGTGCCCTTCTTCTTGTCGAGCGCGGCGAGCACCCCCTTTTCGCCACCGGGCGTGCAGAGGACCTTGTCGCCGTCGACCAAGGGAGATTCCGAGTAGCCCCAGCCGGACATCATCTTGCCGCCCAAGTCACTCGGCAGTGAGACATGCCAAACCTTTTCGCCGTCTTTGGCCTTCACGCACGCCAATTCGCCCTTGCCGCTGAGCGCGTAAATGAAATCGCCGTCAACCGTCGGGGTGCTGCGCGGACCGTCGCCCATGCCTTGCGAAAGACGTGGACCGATGTCGGTCGCCCAAACCTTGGTTCCCTTTTCCACGTCGAGAGCAAGGATGTATTCATTCTTGTCGTCGGCGAATAACGTGTAGACTCGGTTTCCGACCACCGCCATTCCCGAGTAGCCTGCCCCGGCGTCCTTATAGGTCCACAACAATTTAGGCCCGTCCTTCGGCCAGGTTTTGAGCAGGCCTTTTTCCTTGGAAACATCGTCGCGGTTGGGCCCGCGCCATTGCGGCCAATCGTCGGCGCGGGCGGCGGAAATGACCGTTAGACAGACAAGCAGTGCCGATGCCGTTCGTGTCATCATTGGGATTCCTTGCAAGGCAGGTGGGATCGGAGCGTGGTGGGACGGCGGCAGGAGCGGGCGCTGAGATGGAGATCGCGGATGCTGGGGCAGCGGACCAACAATCCCAATCTTCTCGCATTATAGGGCAATCGTGAATACGTGCCAAGCGGTTTGGG
>Ga0207116_10106_pt1 | contig 22791 bp, 28 predicted proteins | sample Alteio_BWMinHeat_44_FD_153550 | JGI IMG/M metagenome (GOLD analysis project Ga0207116, IMG submission 153550) | Enriched cells from forest soil in Barre Woods Harvard Forest LTER site, Petersham, Massachusetts, United States -... | ecosystem: Environmental > Terrestrial > Soil > Temperate forest >... | reverse complement strand
CCCCGCGGCCGGAAAGCTACGCCTCAATTACCTCGTCGATTCAGCCACCTGGCGGCCGCAGTACAAGCTCCGCGCCGGCAAGGACAAGGATCCCATACGCGTCGAGTATCTCGCCGCCATCGCCCAGCTAACGGGTGAAGATTGGAAAGACGTCAACCTGACGCTTTCCACCGCTCAGCCCATGTTCAACGCCGCCCCTCCGGAATTGCGTTCGCTTGCCATCGGGCTTGTGCCGCGCGGCAACAACCCGTTGGCCACGGTGGGCGTTCCCAACATACCGGGCCGGGTGGCGGGTCAAGCCAATCCGGCGCCGAACACCCTCAATACCGCCAAGGACTATCAGGAGGAATCGAGAAACCTGCGCAGCCTGGCCCAGGGAGAATTCAACAAGCAAGACAAGGATAAGGGCGAGAAGCTCGTCAACGAGGCGGCCGTCGTCGACCAATGCTTCGATTTGCTTACAGCCAAGGACGACGGTTTTGTCTTCAAGGCCAAGCCGGTCGCGGGACCGCGCGAAGGGCAAAGCGTGACTTATCATCTTCCGTCCAAGCTCACGGTTCCCTCCCGCAACGATGAGCAGGTCATTGAAGTCACGCGTCTCGAAATGAACCCCGATTACTTCTACAAAGCGGTGCCCGTCCTCACGCCGCACGTCTTCCGCCTGGCCAATCTCACCAACAAGAGCGAGCACGTGCTGTTGCCCGGCGAGGCGACCATGTACCTCGGTTCCGACTTTGTCGGCCGTCAGAATCTGCCTCTCGTGGCCATCGGCGAGCAGTTCACCGCCGGCTTCGGCGTCGATCCGCAATTGCAAGTGCAGCGGCACATGGTCGACAAATCGCGGACGATGAAGGGCGGCAACCAGGTGCTCACATATGAGTACAACATCCTGGCTAGCAGCTTCAAATCGGACGCGGTCAACCTGCAACTCTGGGATCGCCTGCCGAACGCCGAGACCGAGACGATGGGCGTCACCCTCATGAAGGCCACACCCGAAGTCAGCACCGATCCGATCTACCTCCGCGAGGAGAAAACGCGCAACCTGCTGCGCTGGGACTTGAAGCTCGATTCGGGCATGAATGGCGAAAAAGCAAAGCTCGTCAAGTACGAGTTCAAGCTCGAATTGGACAAGCAGATGATGCTGGGGAGTTTCAACGTGAAATAGGTTCTAGGCCGCTAATAGACCACCCTGTCCGCCAAGTCCCAATGGCGGACAGGGTACCCCCTTTTGGCGGACAGGGTGGTCAAAGTTTGACCAGTCAGTCCGCCAATGTGCAGGGCACTCCCCCCCTACCACCTGGCGGCGCGGGACACTTGGTATGCGCTCATAGCGACCAATGGGACGCAATAGTAACCAATAGTGACCAATACTACTTGGCGGTCTGACTCCAATCTGCGCTCATCATTTGGCGGCCTGACCCCCGGCACTTGGCGTACTGACCGCCAGCGTAGTGGGACGGTTTCCCGACCGTCGCGCCCTTCGCGCATCCCAATTCTAATCGTTCAAAATACACTACACACACACCCCTCCCTGGATTCGACCATCGCCAAACGACTTACGTCGAAGAAAACGATTCGTTTCACAGAGGCGTGAAACGACATTGCGGTCGAAGTGAATGAGTGCATCGTATGACTGCATGCAAAGCTTTCGGGGCCTTCAATTCGTTGCATTGCGTTGCGCGCCGTGTGCCACTTCGAAGCAACTCCTTGGGACGTAATATGTTAACGAAATGCAACGAAACAGCCGTGAAACGAAAAAACGAAACCAGTCAATGGCGACTATGTTGATCGGTTTGCTGAACATTCCCGTCTAGGGCATCCAGGATCGCGACGATGTCCTGTCGCTGACAGGTGAACACGATGCGTACGAACGGCCGCTGAGCCACCACATCCAGAAAAGGTTTTCTTCGGCACGAGCGGGAAAGCCGTGCCTCATCCAAGTTGAATCGTTCCTTTGAGGTTTTCCCGCTGATTTGGTATGATCGCCTCGTCGAAGTTGCTAAGCCTGTTCGATGACAAGCGGGCCGAAAAGGAAGCACAAGGTATGATCACTCATCTTCCAGGTATGCCCCTGCCGACGGATAGCATCCTGGACATCAACATTCGCGTGACGCAGTCTTTGAACATCACGTCCTTCTCCGCGCAACAGCGGGTCACGCAATATGTCATGCAGGAACTTAGCACGCAACTAGGGGGCGATACGCCGGAGCTGACCGTCGGCGAGCGCGTTTACTGGTCGGTTCCGGTGGTGTTTACGTTGCCGGAAAAAGGCGTACTTGGTCGCGTGGGTACGCTAAGAGTGGATGCGGGAACCGGGGAGCTATTGACCGATCCGCCAACCGAACGGGAGATGATGCGCCATGCCGAGCAACTGGCTCAACGTAGCGCACTTCCAGCAGGAGCTTGAGTATTCGTGTTTGGCCGCGTGCCCAAGGAAATCTCCCATAACAATGCGAAACCACTCATGAAAGTCACAACATTGCCAGGAATCGTCGAAAACGGTCAAATCCGATTGGCCGACAATGTACGCCTGCCGGAGAAGGCAACCGTATACGTTGTGATTCCGGGTGTTGATATTCCTTCCGTGGTGTACATCGGCAGCCCTCGCCTTGTGCATCCGGAGCAGGCAGCGGACTTCAAGAAAGAGGTTATCGAGGAGATTCAAGATGCCGGCGTATGACGGTGATCTGTTCGCACCGCCTGCGCCTTTGGCCCGAGTGACTTTGCGCAATTCAGACACGGGCTCAACACTTCCAGACGTACCCATGTTGATTGACAGCGGTGCCGACGTTACGTTGATTCCGCAGGCATTGGTCAGCGGTCTCGGCGTGACGGTCCATTCGGATAAAGCCTATGAATTGATGGCGTTTGACGGCAGCACAAGTGTCGCGCAGGCCGTGCAGATCGATCTGCTCTTTCTGAATCACGCCTTCCGAGGGCGATATCTGCTTATCAACCAAAGCTGTGGCATCCTAGGACGTGACATACTCAACCATTTGGCCGTCGTGCTTGACGGACCCCATTTGGCTTGGAGCGAGCAAATCCCGCAAGGCTGACGGACCGGATTCACCGCTGCGGAAGCAGTAGGGGCGAGCGTCGAGCCGTAAGGCCGACGTGACTTTGGCTACGAACACGTCGGGCTTACGCCTCGACGCTCGCCAAACCAGTCACCACTCATGAGTCGTCTCGAAGATGCGATAGCGGGAGTGTGTCATCGGAGGCCTGACTGGGTTGAAGTAGGCGTGAATGACATCCGCGGCATGGTAACGCGAAGCAGAGCTTCGCGAAAGTGCGTGCCGAAGCAGAGCTTCGGCACGAGGGGGTAGTGACGATCACGCGATGGACGCGCTGCGCTATTTGATCGCGACGATTGACGAGCGGAAGCTGCGGCGGAGACGGAAGATTGGCAGCGGGGCGGGCGCGGCGACGAGCCAGCCGGCGCAGCGGCCGTGGCCGCGCAATGATAACCCGTCGTTGTGGACGACGATTTGGACGGTGGGGAGGTAGAGAGTGGACCTCGTGTCGAAGCTCTGCTTCGGCACGAGGGATGGCGGATTCTTGTTGCGACGGCCGTGCTCCGGGCCGATACTGTATCGCGATTACGGAATGCGCGTAGGAGAATCGGGAGCCAAGTACGCATCGGACCAACGATTACATGACGACCCCGGAAATCATCGCACTCGTTGTCGCAGTAGCTCCAGTTCTGGCGGGCGCAATTTACGTTATTCGCCGCTATTTTAACTGGCGGGCTAGAAAGTGGAAGCAGCGAGCCGGGATCCTTGAGCAAGAGATCGAAGCGCTGAAAAACCAATTGCATGGGGAGTCCGCAGTCCAACAGATCCAGGAAATGCGTAGCCAAATCAAGGTACTGCGGGGACAGCTCGAAGATGATCGGAAGGTAACAGACAAGATTCAAACCGAATGTGACCTGTGGGAGAAGGCGACCGCAGGGGGTTTAGCCGAACTCAAGGAAGTCAGCTTTACGTTGCAACAAGCGCAAGAGGAACTGGAGGTGTTCCACCGTGAGGAGAAGTCCCGCAGCAACCTGGTGCGCCGAGCCTTGAAGCTTGAAGGGCGCATTTGGGAACAGAAAGCGTTACGTGGGATTCCACGCTTTCGAGCACTGACGGAACGGCATGCGGCGATTATTTCAGTTCTGAATCTTAAAGGCGGCGTAGGAAAGACGACGATCGCGGGGAATCTTGCTGCCGCGTTTTCGGGCCGTGGTTACCGTGTGCTGCTCGTTGATCTCGATCTGCAGGGCTCTCTTTCCAGCTTGTTTGTTCCGCGGGATAAGCTCACCGAGCACTTCAAACGGGGCACACTGCTTCAAAACTTTCTGGCGAAGGCTGCGCTTGCCCGGAAAGCCAACTTGCTGGAATACGCGACTCCCATTTTGGATGGGCGGTCCGCGCTTGTCGCGGCAACGGATAGCTTGGCGTACGCCGAGCTGAACCTTACCATGCAATGGCTCCTGCGTGATTATCGAAGAGACGTTCGATTCCTTCTTCGTCGGGGCTTGCACCAAAAGCGGATCACAAGCCATTTTGATCTCGTGTTGCTCGATTGTCCGCCCTTGATCAATACGTGCTGTGTTAACGCCTTGGCTGCAAGTGACTATGTGCTTGTCCCCGTTAACCCGAGCCGCAAATCCGGGGAACGAGTCCCGCAATTGCTCCACACGCTTAAGAAACTGTCGGCGGTAGTCAATCACGATCTGTCAATCTTGGGACTGGTGGCCAATCGTACGCGCACCGATCAAATGAGCGCGTGGGAACGCGATTTCTGGGCGGCCCTTCGAGACCAGTGTACGGACCAATGGGGCGAACCGGTTTACGCGTTTAATCGATTGATCCGGCAGAACGTCCAGATTCCTCAAAACGAAGAGGAGTTTGTCGCGCCGGAGAAGGGCACCGACCTATTTGTTACCTTTGATGAACTCGCGACTGAAATGGAAGGGAGGCTTCCGAGTGACTGTCGCCGAACTTCAGAAGTGCCTACGTAGCTTTGGTGAGATCCTTAGCTCGGCCGGGGCAAAATCGCCCGCTGTCGGTGAATTAGACCTTGTTCGCGCGAAACTAGAAATCTTTCGCGAACAGAGCCTAAAGGACTTCGCAGATTTCCTTGAGCGGGCGGAAGCCTATTGGCGCAGCGGCGAGATTCCAATCAAGAAGGTGCCAACTCGACGATCGTCATCAGGTAAAGCTCAAGGAAGTCAGATGGCCGCACGGGATGCAGCTCTTCGGGTTAGAGACCTGTATGCGCGCGCAACCGACTCGGCGGTAACTCGTGAAATAGTCGAGGCGACGGTACAGGCCCTAAATCCTCTGACGAAGAATGAACTGATTGATCTTGCCGTTCAGATCGAGATTACTCAAAAACTGAAAACGAAATCGGATATCTTGAAGGCGTTGGAGCGGAAGATTCTCGACCGAAAGGGGGCGTTTGTACGGGTTCAGGCTTGAAGGTCCCAGAGTTATACGCTTTACAAGGAGAGATTGCCGATGCCTTCGGCGGGTGGTACGCCCTGAGATACTCCGAAGGGCGTGCCGGACCGCCAGGGAAGTGACCCGTTGCGGCAGCTGCAACGCAGAGGTGGAAATGAATGGTGACGTACTGACGGAGCTTGCAGGTGGGAGAAGTCGTAGCCGCTTCCGCACACCCTTCGGAGTACCTCAGCGCGTGCCGCCCCGCCGTTTTCACAACGAGGAAGCGCGAATTGCCTAATGACGTCCTTTCTCTTTTGGAACATTATGAACAAAGACCTGCGGACATTGATTGTCCGAGCGGTGGTCGAGCGCGATGTAGATATCCTCCTGTTGGCAGAATCCGGGGTATCGGATGGGGACATGGAAACCGCGCTGAAGACGGCGACCGGGCGCGAATATGCGGCCCTCTCCTATCACACAGATAAAGTTCGGCTGTTCACGCGACTCGCAGTTGCCCAATGGGTGAGACGGCAGACGGATGCCCTTGGTGCTCGGATGGCGATCTGGAGCGTTGCGATTGGCGCACCGCCGGGGATCTTGCTGGCGGCGACGCATTTCGTCAGCAAAAACAACTCATCAGACGGAGAGCAGGCAATGCTTGCCGTGGAGTTGGCCAAGGAGATTAGCCGGGTCGAAGAGGCCGTCGGGCACCAACGGACAGTTGTAGTCGGAGACCTCAATATGAACCCATTTGAGGAAGGCGTGACGGGCGCGCCGGCGCTGCATGCTGTGATGACCAAAAAACTTGCCGCGAGGGTGGAAAGAGTTGTCCAAGGCACCTCGTACCGTTTTTTCTACAATCCCATGTGGGGTTTCTTTGGGGATCGGACTGTCGGCCCTCCCGGCACGTACTATCACCGCTCAGCCACAGTGGGCGATCTGTTTTGGCACATAATAGATCAGGTCCTCCTCCGCCCTAACCTGATGGACCGCCTTCACGACCTAGCGATCCTCGATAGCGTCGGAGGGGAGCGTCTCTTGACTGAATCGGCTGGGTTGCCGCGCGACGCGGGTTCTTCCGACCACCTGCCGCTGGCCTTCCGCTTAGAACTTGATTGAGGATTCTATGGCCGAAACAATACCAAACCTGTGGCCGGAGCAGTTCAAGATTGATATACAGACGCCCTACACGATCCTCCGCGTACAGGCGGGCCTGCTGAGCAAGGTCACTCGCGGAATCTTGGAGGGAGCTGTAGAGACCGAGGCCGGTAAGGAGAGAGTGCAACATCGACTTGTCGTCATCGCCCCGGCCTACCATAGCTATCGTCACACCTTGGTCGTAGCGCTTCACAACCCCCATTTGCCTTATCCCGCAGAAGTGCGCGCGGAGGCGTTGGCAGAACAAGTGGTGAGTAAGAGCCCTTTCATTTCCGTAGTTGGTCCCAGTTATGACACGGTTTATCCTCGCGCCCACGACGACGAACAGATGCAGACTCTTGTGCGGCGCGCATTACAGTCCCAACAAACAATGGCGGCGATCCTTTCCCTCATTGCTAAAAGCAACGAAGCGAGAGCAGCGCCCCCGCCAGCCGAGCAAGGCCGTACGGGCGATCCCAACACGTCGCGTCAGGAGAGCCCCCCAACAGACTCCGAAACCGATCCAAAGCAGAATGAGTGAGCAGCACCGAAACAGGCTGCGGGATGGCACTCTGGCAAATCGCTCGCAGCGACAGGGAACCCTGAATCACCACCGCCAAAGCATGGGGATCAGGCAGCGAGGAGAATCCGCGGTGCGCCGGTGGTGATGGATCCATCGGGCAATCTTGATTGTTGAGTGGCGGAGGCGTGAAGTCGGCGGCGGTACGGCATGCATTCGCCGTGTTGGTTCAGGGTTCACCCACGCGGAAGGGGATCGGCGAAAGCGGGGCACCCGGCGAACCGTAGCGGCACCGCGCCTCATCACAAAGGTCAGCCCCCTGATTGTTTTCTGTAAGCAGCAAGTAATTCCTTCGGATTCTGGGCGAAGAGCCGGACCAGGCCGCACTGGCCACAAACGCGCGCCAGGAGGACGCCCAGGTGCTTGTGCTTCAAGAGTATCGCCTCGGGATTCTCCGCAACGGTCACCATCAACTGTGTGCCCCCATAGCCGGTGTTGACCAGAGTCGAGACCGGCACGTCCGGGATCACTTCACTGCTTCCGCATTCTGGGCAACGTCCTAAGTCCGCCATGAGAGCCGCCTCCGCAAGATGAGGGTTTTGATCCCCAAGCCGCGACCACTGTGGGCCGCCGGGTTCGTTGAGAGTGTCGCGGACGGCGTAGCAGAAGGCAAACGAAAACTCCAGGCCAACGCAGCGGGGTGGCCTGCGTTGGCGGATCTCTCGCGGCGACAGCGAACGCAGAACCACCACCGCCAAAACATGGGGATCTGGCGGGGAGGAAAAACAGCCGTGCGCCGATGGCGATGGATCCATTGGGCAGTCTTGATTGTTGAGTGGCGGAGGCGTGAAGTTGGCGGCGGTTCGGCGTGCTTTCGCCGTGTTGGTTCAGGGTTCACACACGTAGCGGGGGATCGGCGGAAGGTTGGCATTCGGCCTGGATTCGAGGACTTTTCTGGCCTGGGCATGCCACGCCGCTATGGTGTCGCGGCTGCGAATGGATTGAGGACAGTAACGCCGTCGTAGACTTGGCCGGGATTGAGGTCTTCAGTGTACAGCGTCTGGCAGCCCATTTGTTTGGCCGCTGTAACGATCGCCGCGTCCCAGTACGAGATGCCAAAACGCTGCTTGGCGTCGATCGCATCGAGGACCAGGTCGCGGGATATGGGCCAGACGGGGAAAGCCGCCAACGATTGGAGCACGGCGACAGCGTCGTCGTGGCTCATCATTAAACGGTGTTTAGCGATCGCGGCGGCGTAGAACTCCTGAAGCACCTGCGCCGAGAAGCCGATGTCCGGCCGGGTCAGCAGCGCGCGAGCCACCTGCCGCTTCGCCTGGTCGGCCACGGCATTGGAGGCGGCGTAGAGCAGAATGTTGGTGTCAATGAAGGATGTCGCGGTCATAAAGTTCGGCGCGCCGTAGGGGCCCGACCGTTTCAGTATTCCTTCCCTTGCCGAGCGCGGCCAAAAGCGGCGCGGACAGGTCGCGCCCCGCCGCACTGGCCAATTCAGCGCCGTTCTGCATAGGCGTGATGGTCACGTCCACGCGGGTCCCAGGCTCGAACGGCACGCCGTTCACGCGAACTTGACCCTGATCCTCCACGGTCGCGGATGTTTCGTAGGTTTTCATGGCAACTGCCCCCATTTTGTTTCATCGGCCCACGGCGATGGCCGCGGGCAATTTGTCGAGATCCGTCGATGCGGTCCAGATCGCCGCCAATTGGATCAGGCCGCGGCGAATCCAGTTGATCATAAAGCGATTCATTTTGGCTCCAACGAACGCAAATGATCCAAGACTTGCTGAGTCGAGTATCTTGGCTCGTTGGAGTCGGCGGCTTTTGCCGCTTCTGAAATCTCCTCCGGGGTGAAGTCCGGCGGTTCGATTGTTGTAAGAACGTCGCCGTGCGGATCGCAGACCTGGATCGGTTCGCGGGATTCCGCGATCAGCCGTGTTTGTTCAGGCGTCAAGACGAGGCGGGTCATGAGAAGGTCTCTCGGTTTCCATTCAGTATAACCTCCGGCCGGCGGGGATTGCCAGTGGGCATGGGATATGGTACCCAGCCGTGCGTTTCGCGCCCTATTGCTCGGCCACCTATTTGGTCGAGCCGGCCAGTAGTTTTCGAACCAACTTGGATTGTTCATCGTTCAGAATCTGCGAACAAGCCAGTCCGTTGCCGAACGTCTCGAATTGATCGAACTGCCAAACGACTTTTTTTTCGCGGCTGATTTCAAAAATCTGCGGGCTTTTGTCACCCGCGTGACAATTGCCGACGACGAAGTTGCCGTTGTCGAGTTCCGTGAGAAACGTCGTCCATTTCAGAGTGATCTTGGTGTCGGGCACGGTATCTTTGATTTCCCATACGACCTTTTTTTCCGGCGTAACTTCGACGACGCTCGCGCCGCCGCCCGACGCGATCAGCGTGTCGCCGTTTTTCAACCGAATGGCGCCGTAGACACGGGTCTTGATCGGGTACTCCCAGACGACTTCGCTCTTGGCGTTGTACTCGGTCACAACGCCTGGGTCCTCGGCGCAGACCAGGTAATTGCCGTTGTCCAACTTCCGCACCATGCGCGTGTCCCGCCTTCCACCCGGTTGGAGTTTCACCTCGGCTTGGATCTTTCCGTCCTTGTCGACTTCGATGATGCGGCCAACGCCGCTCTCGGCGATCATCGTCGTTCCGTTGGGCAGTCGCCGAAAAGCGTGAACCTCAACTTTTTTACCTTTGTTGCCGTTCATCGCGCTCGAGTCGTAGGTCCAGACTACCTTTTTGTCGAGGGTCATCTCGATGATCGTCGTCCAGTTTTCGTGAAATAGGATATTGCCATTCTCCAGAAGCTGAATGTCGTGATGGCCGGCGTGACCGGTCTTCGGGCCGTCGGTCTGGTGGGACCAGAGGACTTTCCCGTCGGCGTCGCAGATGGCGACGACGTTCTTGCCATATGAAGCGCCGGCGAGAACCAATCTCTCGGCATTTGCCTGACGGGAGGAAATCAAGAGAGTAAAAAGTAACGCGATCACGATTGGGTGGCGTGTCATGTGTTGCCTTTTAGTGGAATGTTACGGAGCGGCAGAGTCATTCCCGTTAACAGGGAGATTGTACTGCGCCACCCCGGGGAATCAGAGGCGACGCAATTCTCTCGGCTCCCAAATCTGAAGTAGCCTTCCGTACACCATATTGCAGTGAATGGTTTTCTGCTTCCCACTTTGCTCGTGCATCCTGTCCGCCCTGCCGCTATGCTAGTGTGAGTTGACACATCCCGAATCTTGAGGAGTTTCCCAATGCCCCAGCTGACATGTTTGCGTGGAATGGCCGCCGCGCTGGTTCTCGTCGTCGCTCCGGCGTTTGTGCTGGCCGCGCCGGCCGCGGATCCGAAGCCGAAGAACGAAAGCCCGGCGGAGAAGATTCGCAAGGCGTTGGACCAAACCCTTGAATCGGTGGAAATCACCGATCAGACGCTCACAAACGCCGTCAATCAGCTCAAGGACCAAATCAAGGTCAACATCATCACGGACAACGTCACATTGATGAACAACGGCATCAATCCCGACGCCATCGTGGTCAACGTCAAGCAGACGGGGATGAAGGCACGGGCGGCGCTCAGGGCCGTGCTGAAAACCTCGAACCTCGGCTATGCGATCATCGGCGACACGGTCATCGTCACCACCGAAGACATGGCGATGCACCGGCAGTTCAAGCAGAAGATTACCGTCGATCTGGACAAGGCGGTGCTTGAGACCACTCTGAAGGACCTGGCGAAGGAAGCGGCGGTGCAACTGCTCATCGACAAGAAGGTGACCAAGGATGCTCAGGCCCAAGTGACCCTCCAGCTGGAGGACGTGCCGTTTGAGACGGTCATCCGGTTGCTTTGCGAGCAAGCCAGCCTCAAGCCCGTGCGCATGGGCAATGTGCTCTATGTGACTAGCAAGGAAAACGCCAAGGAGCTTCGCACTGAGCCGGAACTGGCGCCCACCGGCTATCCGGGAGGTGGCGTCCCAGGCGTTGACTACCCGGTGCCGAATCCGCCGATAGGCGGACCAATCCCCGGCGGCATTGGCGGCGTGGTCCTTCCAATAGCCACCCCGGTCACTCCCCCGGCGGATGAAAAGAAGGAAGAGAAAAAAGAGGACAAGAAGGACGACAAGTAGGGAGAGCTTCGCGTTCATCATTCAAACTTCCGAAGTCTTGCGGACTTCGGAAGTTTTTTCGCACACAGGAGTCACACCATGCGCCTCCGATTGGCTCAGTCGATGCTTGCAGCCGCGCTTGTTCTGATGTTGAGTTCACCGGCGCTCTTGGCCGCGCCTGCCCCTGAAATCAAGCCGAGAGGCGAGTTCCCCGCGGAAAAGGTTCGCAAGGCGCTCGACAAAACAATCGATGTGAGTTTCGAGAACGTGTCGCTCAAGAATGCGTTCGACGATCTCAAGGAGCTTTTGAAGATCGAATTCATGCTCGACACCGTGACGCTGGCGAATAACGGCATCGCGGTGGACGCGGCGACGGTAACCGCGAAGCTCTCGGGCGCCAAAGGCAAGCAGGTGTTGCGCACGATCCTCGACGCCCAAAACCTCGCGTACACGATCCTCGGAGATAAGGTTCTCATCTCCACGGAAGCCGAGGCCCAGCGCCGCCAGCTCAAACAGAGGATCAGCCTCGATATCGACAAGACTCCACTCGAAACGGCCTTGAAGGATTTTTCCCGCGCTCATGGGGTGCAAATTGTGGTGGACAAGAAGGCGAGCAAGGAGAGCCAAACGGAAGTGACCATGCAATTGGAGGACATTCCGCTGGATATCGCCGTCCGCCTCCTCTGCGACCACGCCGGCCTCAAGCCGTTGCGCATGGGCAACGTGCTTTATGTGACCACCAGCGCCAATGCCAAGTACCTTCGCGCAGAACCGGAATTGGCGCCGGGTTCGACGCAGCCGGCGTGGAACACAAACTGGCAAAAAATGCTGTTGCCCTATCTTGACGGCGCCGTGCCCATTGCGGTACCGGGTAAGTAGCCCGACGGTGAGCCGAGGACTGTATCTCACGGAACGTGAGGTCTACGATGGGCCACCGTAGGCCTCACGCTCCGCGTGAGGCATTCATCACGCGGAGCGTGATGTCTACGATGGGCGAAGAGGTGAGAAACGCGTATTCGATGGAAACTCGAGGCCGAATGACTCAGCGAGCACATCTAACAATTCGTCATCATCCGCGACCGTCCGAGTGACGACCTCCGCGCCCCGATCAATCGTAAACTCGCGATTCACGAGAGCATATCGCGCTTCGGGGGTTGCTCGTTGGGCGACCAGCGTCTGCGTGAATCGGGACAACGGGTGAGTGGAGACGTAAAAGTTGGCGACCTCGAAATCGACCGGAAATTGCGGCTCCATCGTGAAAGCGTAGAGGTCCATCCATTCTGTTCCCTTCATTAACTGAAGACGCCACAGTCCATCATCTTCCAGCAGGCGGTAGCTCCACGCATATTGCGGGCAGACAGATCCGCTCTTCAATGAAAACGGATGAAGTAGGCCCGCGCTGCCGAAGCCGACGTCCGCGATGCACGCGCCGTCGTCGAAATCCACTTTGAGAAGCATGTGGCTACGCGGCAAGATTCGCGTCGTCCCCATTCGCACGCGCGCGGCCAGCCGCGTTACCCGAAATCCCAACTGTTCCAGCACCCCCGCGAGCAGCGTGTTCTGCTCGAAGCAATAGCCGCCGCGCTTGCCGCGAACGAGCTTTGCCTGGATGCTTTCGAGATCAATGTGAATGCCACGGCCCAAGAGAATGTCCAAGTTCTCAAACGGAATGTGCGTGGTATGCGCCAGGTGCAATGCCGCCAGCGTCGCACGCGTCGGCCGTTGATCGCCGGCACAGCCGATGCGGGTGAAGTAGGCGTCGAGGTCGACTTCGGGCTGCGGGGGAGGTTCCATAACGGAGTTTCGGCCTTTCAAGTCTTCAGCATGGAATTGGAACTAAAGCGCTAGGTACGTCGTGGCGGCAAGCTTTCCAGCTTGCCAGAGCATTTCGGCAAGCTGGAAAGCTTGCCGCCACGACGTTCCTGCAGCCTCTCGGACTCAAGGAGCGACAGGCGACGCGTCTCTTTCCACCGAAGCAGACCACGCTTCATAAATCCGGCTGTAGGCACCCGGTCGCGATTCCTTTGCGGGCGAGCAACTTCTGCGCCGCCAGGTAACCGCTGCGCACGGCCCCTTCCATCGTTGCGGGCCAACTGGTCGCCGTCCAGTCGCCGGCGACGAAAAAATTCGCCACCGGGGATGCTTGATCCGGCCGCCACTGATCGACGCCCGGAACCGCACTGAATGTCGCCGCATGTTCAGTGACGACGCGCGCCCGCGTCAAGGTCGCGTTTGCGGCGGCGGGGAATAGCGAGGCGATCTCCGCGACGATTCGCCGTTGCACTTCATCATGGCCAAGTCCGCGAAATTGACGTGCGGCGCTGACCACGACTTGCAAGTAGTATTCGCCCGGCGCCGTCTCACCGCGGTTGAAGACCCACTGGCCGGCGCAATCGATCAACACGACGTGCGGCAAATCCGTCACAGCGCGGTCGTACCAGAGATGCACGCTTGTGATCGGCGAAACCTCAAGCTGTTTGAGGTTGGCGAAATACGGATGAGCCACCGTTTCGGCGGGCAACAGATCGAGAAGCCGGTCGAACGGGACCGCACTGACGAACCAGTCGGCGTAAACCTCGTCCCCGGATCGTAATGTGAGAGAGCGCACGCCGCCATTGGCGATGTCCACGGACTTCACACCTGCGTTTAGGCGAATTTCAATGCAATGATTCTTCATCCAGTCCTGCAACTCCTCGCCGTAGAGCCGCCCTAACGGTGCGGCGGGCAACTCCATCTCGAAGCCGCGGCGATGGCCCATGAATCCGTCGACGAACACCTTGCGGGCATATTTCAGTCCCATGCGCTCGACCGACTCATTGAGCGCGCTGGTAAGTACGACGCCCCAAAAACGGTCGATACCGACCTGCGACTGACCGTTTCGCCGCAGCCAGTCGAGAAATGGGGGATCGTCGTTCGGATTCTCACGTTTCAAACGCAAAAGCGCTCGGACGATGCGCCACTTCTCGCGAAACGAAAGGTAATGCATTCCCAAGAAGCTGCGCGCCAAATGCAGCGGCGACGGCAGCGGGTCCGCCTGAAATCGGCTCACACGCCGATCGGGCGTCATGAAATAGAGACGCGGTTGCGGCTGGAGATAGTGAGCGATGCCGACAGTCTTGCAGAAGTGCGCGAAGTTGGTGCAGCAGCCCATGCTGACGTGCTGGCAGGCATCGACCAACTGACCGCTCGATGCGTCGGTGAAGGAGCCCGCGCGGCCGCCCAGCCGATTGCGCGCTTCGAGCAGCGTCACCTCAAGCCCGCTCTCCGCCAAGGCGGCCGCTGCGGCAAGACCGGCCAATCCCGCACCAACGATCGCGACGGTTTCGGCCATTTCCTACGCCCACCCCCAACGAATTGGCAAAGCTTGCAGTGCCAACCAGACCTTCCGCCATTTGCTCAACCGCACCCGGCGGCTGAAGACATCGTAGTCACGACGTTCAATCGTCTCCAGCAGGCCGCGATAGGTCCTCGACATGACGAGAAACACTGCCCGGCCCGATGAATTCAACCGATCCGCAAGAGGGGCCGATTTGTCGTAGTATTCCCGAGTCCGATTGACCTCGAAACGCATAAGTTCCCGAAAGGTCGCGTCCCGCTCGCCGCGGCGCAATTTCTCCTCTTCATAGTTGAAGCGGCGCAGGTCTTCGCGCGGCAGGTAGATTCGTCCACGAGCGGCATCCTCGCCGAGGTCGCGCAAGATGTTCGTCATTTGAAAAGCGATGCCCGCTGCCTCGGCGTATTCCTTCGCCTTCTCTCCCTCGAATCCCCAAATGTGAATGCACGCCAAGCCCACCGCCGACGCCACGCGATAGCAGTAAGGATACAAGTCGGCAAACGTCTCGTAGGAAACGGAATCAAGATCCATGCCAACGCCGTCCAGCACCGCCTGTACATATTCTTCCGGAATGCCGTAGGTCGTGACGGTGTGATGAAACGCGGCGTGAAGTCGATGAGAATAGCGACCGCGTAACGCCGAATCCCAGCGCGTTCGCCACGAGTCGATCAACTGCCGCTTCTCCGGAATGGGTTGCGGCCCATCGCTCAGGTCGTCGGCGACACGAAGAAAGGCGTATAGGGCACACATCGCTTGCCGCTCGGCGCGGGGAAGGAAGCGGAACGCCAAATAGAAGTTTCCCGCCTCTCGCCGAGCCAGGCGTTCGCAATAGGCATAGGAACGGGTCAGCGAAGGATTCATGAAGTAGTGAGAATAAGGAGGTAGTCATTGCAACGCCAAGCGGCACTTTCTCCACAGCGTACCCAGAAGCAGTGCCGCTTTCTCCCATTTGGCTAACACCGGCCGTTGGGACCATACATCATAACGGCGCCGCTCGACCTTGCGCAGGATGCCGAGACCGCCGCGAATGAACAGCTCAATGTCCGGCTGAACCTCCACAGGCATCTGCTCGACGAGAGGAAACCCGCGATAAAACAGGTCCCGCGCCCGATCAACTTCAAAACGCATCAACTCGATGAACGCCGCGCTGTAAACTCGCCCATGAAGATCGGCATCCGAGTAGCGGAAGCGATCCATGTCCTCCTTCGGCAGGTAAACCCGGCCGATGCCGAGATCGCGGGCCACGTCTTGCCAAAAGTTCGCCAGTTGCAAGCCGGTGCAGATGAAGTCCGACAATCGGGCCCGTTCGGGATGGTACGCCCCGCAAAGGTACAGGACCAGATGCCCCACCGGATTGGCCGAGCAGCGGCAATAGCCGACCAATTGCTCGTACGAGGCGTAACTCTTTACCAGCTGATCTTGCTCAAAAGCGAAGAGAAGGTCGAGGAACGGTTGCGGTGGAATATCGAACACGCGAATGGTGTCTTCCAGGGCGATCATGACGGGGTGGCGCGGCTTGCCGTCGAAACACGCCTCCAGTTCCTCACGCCACCAGCGCAAGAGCGATAGGGCATACTCTCCGCCGCCGGATTCGTCGGCCAAATCGTCCGCCCAACGGCAATAGGCGTAGACCGCGTGAAAGTGCTTGAGCAAGCGCCGCGGCAACAGCAGAGTTGCCACGCTGAAGTTCTCATAATGGGTCCGCGCTAGGTGCGAACAGTAGCTTCTTGCCTGCGATAATCGCATTGGCGCGGACCGGCTTTGCGGACCGTGGCGCGCCAACTCCGCGCTGAAGCCGTTTTGCATTCACAGGATTATACGTTTTCACCGGACAGGCACAATGCGTTGCCCGCAAAGCAAGACCATCTCGAAAATACAATCACGAAGGCACGAAAGAACGAAATCACAAAAAGCCTGCTTCGTTATCAAACTCTCTCGTGTTTTCGTTCTTTCGCGCTTTCGTGTTTGCTTTTCCCACACCCCGCTTGTCGGCGGGGCGTATCCCTTGACGGTCACGGCGACGCAAATATACTCACCCCCAGGTAAAGAAGTTCATCGGCGTACCTCGACTTCGGTCGAGGATTGTTTTTGCCCCTATTCGTGAAAAAAGTCACGAAGTTTGCCCGGGACGACCAGCATGGATTTCTCCCTGTCCACCTACTACCCGATTTTCATCTATCTCCTCGTCGTCCTCGCTTTCGCGGTCGGGGTAATGGTTGCTGCGCACGTCATTGGCCCGCACAAGAAGACGCCCACCAAACAAATGCCGTACGAGTCGGGAATGGATCCCATCGGGGACGCGCACCAACGCTTCGACGTAAAGTTCTACCTCATCGCTATCCTATTCATTGTGTTCGACGTGGAATTGCTCTTCCTCTATCCCTGGGCGGTCGCCGCATATCGATCCGGCGGTTCCTTGCTCGCGGATTTCAAGGACATCGTTTTCTGGGAAGTGCTGCTCTTCCTTGCCACACTGGTCGTCGGCTACGTCTACGCCTGGCGCAAAGGAGTGTTCAAATGGCGGTAGACATCCCCGAATTCGTGGCGATATCGCGGCTCGATGCGCTGGCGAACTGGGTGCGCAAGAACAGCCTCTGGCCCATGCCGTTCGCCACGGCGTGTTGCGGAATCGAACTAATGGCCACCGGTGCGTCGCGGCATGACATCGCTCGATTTGGGGCGGAGGCCATGCGCTTCTCGCCGCGTCAATGCGACCTGATGATCGTCGCGGGACGCGTGGTCATGAAAATGCTGCCGGTCCTTCAGCGTATCTGGCTTCAGATGCCGGAGCCAAAGTGGTGCATCTCGATGGGGGCGTGCGCCAGCAGCGGGGGCGTATTCGATACCTATGCGGTGGTGCAAGGGATCGATCGTTTCATTCCCGTGGATATTTACGTGCCCGGCTGTCCCCCGCGGCCGGAGCAACTGCTACAGTCTGTGATTGATTTACAAGAGAAGATTCAGCGGACCGGAACCATCACGGGCAAGGAATTCGCTCGGCGCGATAAGTCGGAAGCGCCGGTTCACTTGGCCATGCAAGTGCCGCCGGCTGAGACTATCGTCGCGCCGGGAGATTTCGGGTCGGCGACGCGGTTGCACGATTGAAGCCACGAAGCGAGCGCCAAACGGCAAGCCACCCATGACTTACGACGAATCACTCAAACAACTGCGCGAGCGCTTCGGGGCTGACAGCGTCGCCACGTCGGAATTCAGAGACAACCGGCGCGTCCATGTCGCATCGGACAAGCTATTCCCGACTCTCAAGTACCTCAAGGAAGCATGCGGCTTCGATTTGCTCGCCGAGCTTTCAGGGGCGGATTACTTGCACTATCCCGACGCCAAGGACCGCTACGGCGTTTGGTACATTCTCGTGAACACCAATGACGGCGCTCGCATCGTGGTGAAAACCTTTGTCAATGACCCCGATCCGCGGCTTCCATCGGTCTACTCGCTCTGGCACGGCGCCGATTGGATGGAGCGTGAAGTATTTGACATGTACGGCGTCGTCTTCGAAGGTCACCCGGACTTGCGCCGCATCCTAATGCCTGAAGAGTTCACCGCCTATCCGCTCCGGAAGGACTACCCCATGCGCGGCAGAGGCGAACGACACAATTTCCCGGAGCTCACTCGAGCAGAAGGATGACGGGAACATGCCGCTCGAAACGCTCGAACGCGTGGGATTGGAGCAGAGCGAAGAGAAGGACTTTCTCTGGACGCTCAATTTCGGTCCGCAACATCCGGCCACACACACCACGCTCCGGCTCATCCTCACGTTGGACGGCGAAACGATCGTCAAGGCGGTGCCGGACATCGGCTACCTTCACAGCGGCTTCGAGAAGCTCGGCGAACATCTCGACTTCAATCAATACGTGACCATCGTCGACCGGATGAACTACATCTCGCCCGTCGCCAATGAAATCGCTTGGCACCACGCGGTCGAGAAACTGCTAGGCATTGAAATAACGCCCCGCTGCAAGTACATCCGCACGATCTTCGCCGAGCTCATGCGCATTCACGACCACCTGCTCTGTTGCGGGGCGGCGGCGCTCGACCTGGGCGGGTTCACCGCCTTCCTCTACGCATTCAATCAACGCGAAAAGATTTATGACATTTCGGAGACGGCCAGCGGCCAACGCTTCCACCCGAGCTACACCCGCGTGGGCGGGCTGCTTCGCGACATTGACGACGACTGGATCGCCCAGGTGCGAGCTTTTGTTCGCGATTTTCCGAAAGCCCACGCCGACGTCTGCCGTTTGCTCAACCGCAACCGCATCTTCATCGATCGCACGCGCGGCATCGGCATCCTCTCCAAGGAAGAGGCGATCAATTGGAGCTGCACCGGCCCCATCGCGCGAGCCAGCGGAGTCACGCGCGATTTGCGCAAAGACGAGCCGTATCTCGCTTACCCTGACCTGGATTTCAAGGTGATCTGCGCCGTGACCGGCGACTGCATGTCTCGGTACCTGGTGCGCATGGACGAGATGTTGGAGAGCATCAAGATCATTGAGCAGGCAATCGAGAATCTGCCGTCGGGACCGATCAACGTCGATGTCAACGACAAGGTTGTCGTCCCCAATCAGCAGGCGGTCTACCGCAGCATCGAGGGGTTGATCCAGCACTTTGAGTTGTTCATGACCAACCGGCAATGGCAAACGCCGGTGGATGAAGTTTACGGAGCGATTGAATCGCCCAACGGCGAGCTCGGTTTCTATGTGGTGGCGGACGGCACCGGCGTTGCCTATCGCGCCCGCACGCGGCCGCCGTCGTTCATCCACTTCGCCGTTTTCCCGTTGCTCATGGTCGGGCATCAGGTGAGCGACGTCGTGGCGGTGCTGGGCAGCCTGAACATCATCGCGGCGGAGTTGGATCGATGAGTTTCCTGTCCGAAGAGCTTCGGCAGCAGATCCTGGCGTACGTGCCGCGCTACCCAAGCAAGCAAGCGGTGACGTTGCCGGCATTGCATTTGGTGCAGGACTCGCTGCGTTGCGTACCGCTGGAAGCGATCCGCGACATCGCCGACCTGCTTGAACTTAGCCCGGCCGAGGTGCGCGACACGATGTCGTTTTACGGCATCTTTCGCGACAAAGAGAAACCGCTCGGCAAGACGCGGCTGTGGGTCTGCCGCGGGCTGGCATGCGCGTTGCGCGAGGGCGAGGAGGTGTTGGCGGAGGTTTGCAGGAAACTGGATGTGCATCCCGGTGAGACGACATCGGACGGAAGGATTACGGTCGAGTTCGCGGAGTGCATCGGCGTCTGCGAAGGAGCGCCGGCGGTATTGATCAACGATGCGGGCCGGGCAAATGTGACGCAGGACAAGGTCGATGGGCTGATTGAAGAGTTGCGTGCAGGCTGAGACTGTAGAGTGACGAACGATGGCCGATTTTGAACCCGTACTTCTGCGTCGAATTGCGAGGAAGGCCAGTCCTTCACTGGACGCGTACCGCTCCGACGGCGGCTACCGCGCGCTCCAAAAAGCCATGCACGAGTTGACGCCGGCGCAGGTTGTGGACACGGTCAAAACGTCGGGATTGCGCGGCCGCGGCGGCGCGGGCTTTCCATGCGGATTAAAGTGGACCTTTCTGCCCAAGGACCACCCCGGCCCCATTTACATGTGCATCAATGCCGACGAGAGCGAACCATGCACTTTCAACAACCGCATTCTCATGGAGGAGGATCCGCACCAGGTGCTCGAAGGGATCATCATTTCGTGCTACGCAACCAAGGCGAGCACGGCGTATTTGTACATCCGCTACGAATACGGCGCATCGACGCGCGCCTTGCAGAAGGCCATCGACGAGGCCTATCAAGCGAATTTGCTGGGCCGGAACATCCTCGGAAAGGATTTCCATCTCGACGTGTTCATCCATCGCGGCGCGGGAGCATATATTTGCGGCGAAGAGACCGGGTTGATCGAAAGCCTGGAAGGCAAGCGGGCGTGGCCGCGCATCAAGCCGCCGTTCCCGGCCGTCGAGGGCGCGTTCCGCAAACCGACCGTCGTGAACAATATCGAGACGGTTGCTTGCGTTACACACATCATGGATCGAGGAGTGGAATGGTTTAAGTCGATTGGCGTGCCCCCCGACCCGAAGAACCCGCGCGACGCGGGCAGCTATGGGCCGAAGCTCTACTGCATCAGCGGCCATGTCAACAAGCCGGGCTGCGTCGAGTTGCCGCTCGGCGTGACCGTGCGCGAGTTGGTGGACAAACACGGCGGCGGGGTTTGGAAGGGCCGCAAGGCGAAGGGGTGCATTCCCGGCGGACTCAGCATGGGTCTCATGACCGAAGCGGAGTTCGACACGCCGCTCGATTTCAACGGGCCCGGCAAAGTCGGCTGCCTGGGTCTCGGCACGGCGGCGGTTACGATCTTCGACGAGGAAACGAGCATCGTCGATGTCCTTTTCAACATCTGCCGTTTCTTCGCGCATGAATCGTGCGGTCAGTGCACGCCTTGCCGCGAAGGAACGGGCTGGATGTTCAAGATCATGGATCGGTTCCGCCGCGGCCAAGGGCGGCGCGAGGATCTGAAGATCCTTGAAGAAGTCGGCGACAGCATCGGCATTATGCCGGGAACGACGATTTGCGGTCTGGCGGACGGCGCGGGCTGGCCGGTGAAGACGGCGGTGCGGAAATTCCGGGCGGAGTTCGAGCGATACATCCAAAGCGGAAGCAAAACGCAGTCATTGCAACTGGTAACCGCTCACTGATCCGAGGAGGATCGCGCCATGAAATGCTCGAGTTTCCTGGTTCTCTTGCTGGCGATTGTCATGCTTGCCTGCGGCGGCAGCGGCACCATGCCGAATCTCAAGCGCGTGAGCGAGCGGCCAAAGGTGCAGAATCAACTTCAGCAAATCGGGATCGCTTACAGGAATTGTGCGATCACGGCGCCGCCACGGAAGATTGAAGAGCTGATGCCGTTTCTTGAAAACGATGCGAAAACCGAGAAACTCCTACGCGACGGCACGATCGTGGTGATTTGGGGCGTCGTGATCGATCTGGTGGCTAATGGAAGCGAAACGATTCTTGCCTACGAGAAAGACGCAGATGAACAGGGAACGCGCTACGTGCTCATGGCGAACTGCAGCACCGTGAAAGCGATGTCGAATGACGAATTCCAGAAGGCGCCAAAGGCCAAGGGCAACTAGGGATTATCCCGGAAACGCGATCATTGGTTGTCAGCGTCGGCAATCTTCACCATGTTGATGAATGTAGTGATCTTTAATGCGATGTTCGTTTCCTTCCGAGCGGGGGGGTGTCCCATAGTGTACAGAAACGAACTTACCTTAATGGGTCCCGGCTAAGCACTTAGGGCAAAAAAGTTCGTTTCCGCCCCAATCGCCGACGGAAACGAACTTGTCCACTGGAAACGAAATGGCGTTGGCCAGGGATCTTGGGAAACGGGCTAGGTGCTGGGCAGACGGGGTTGGCATGTGTGTGCGTGTGTAAAACTCGCAGGCGCAAAGCAAACCATTTCTGCCAACGGAAATGAATCGGCTGTTTGGACCCGATGCTATTGAGAGTCTTCGACGGGTTTCCGAATTCCCAACCGCGCGCGGCCGCCGCACCGAGATCTATCTTCCAGATTAGTTGATCATAGGAGAAGCGAGCAACCTGATGGCAGTCGTTCACGTCAACGGAAAGCCGGTGGACATTGGCAGCGAGCGCCTCAACGTGATCCAGGCGGCGCAGAAGGGCGGGGTGTTTATCCCGCACTACTGCTGGCACCCGGCGTTGAGCGTGGTCGCCAGTTGCCGGATGTGCCTCGTCGAGGTCGGCGAGATGAAGGACGGCAAGGCGCAGATGCAGCCCAAGGTCGTTCCCGGTTGCCAAACGCCGGTCAAGGACGGAACCGTTATTGTCACCAACAGCGAAAAAGCAAAGAACGCTCAGGCGGCGACGTTGGAGGGAATTCTCCTCAATCATCCGCTCGATTGCCCGGTGTGCGACAAGGCGGGCGAGTGCTTGCTTCAGGACTACAGCTTTCGCTACGGCCATTCACAAAGCCGTATGATCGACCCGAAGAATACGCCCCCCAACAAGCCGGATCTGGGCAACAATATTTCGCTGTTCACCGACCGATGCATCATGTGCTCGCGCTGCGTCCGCTTCACGCGCGAAATCAGCGGCACGTCGGAGTTGATGATCCTGAACCGCGGCGACCATTCCGAAATCGACATCTTTCCCGGTGAGCCGATCAACAACAAGCTTTCGGGCAACGTGGTCGATCTTTGTCCGGTGGGCGCGCTGGCC
>Ga0207116_10105_pt1 | contig 23010 bp, 21 predicted proteins | sample Alteio_BWMinHeat_44_FD_153550 | JGI IMG/M metagenome (GOLD analysis project Ga0207116, IMG submission 153550) | Enriched cells from forest soil in Barre Woods Harvard Forest LTER site, Petersham, Massachusetts, United States -... | ecosystem: Environmental > Terrestrial > Soil > Temperate forest >... | reverse complement strand
CCGCGATAAATGCTGCCCGACCCGGGCACGTAGCGGCCGCGCAGATAGGCGGTGAGGGAGCCGAGATCGAGCTCGACGGGCCAGTCTTCCAGGCAGCGCATCGCCTTCAACTCGGAAGCGAACATGGTCCTGCCGGCGAATTCCGCCCAGTAGAGGGGTTTGATGCCCAGCCGGTCGCGGATCAAAAACAGGCGGCGCTCGCGACAATCCCAGAGCGCCGTGGCGAACATGCCATTGAGTCGGGCAACGGTTGCCGCCACGCCCCAGCTGGCCGCTCCTTCCAGGACGACTTCGGTATCGGAATGGCCGCGGAATGGCCGCCCGAGGGCGCGGAGCTCGGCCCTCAGCTCATCGGCATTATAGATCTCGCCATTGTGGATGATGACGAAACGGCCGCAGGAGGAGACCATCGGCTGCGCGCCGGCGGGCGAAAGGTCGATGATGGAAAGGCGGCGAAAGCCCAGCGCCAGGCCCACGCCGGCGTCGCTCCACATCCCGCCGTCATCGGGACCGCGGTGTTGCAATGATGCCGTCATGCGGGCGACGGCACCGGTCAGGGCTTCGGCGCTGCTTGCCAACCGGCGGTCCCACAATCCTGCGATGCCGCGCATCTCAGCGCGTCACGCGCCGCTTGGCCGCCCAGTCCATGACGCTAGCTCTAACATGTCCGCGTTTGGCGGCGCTATCAGCCTTTCCGGCCGCATCCAACCTTACGGAACTGTAACGAACAACGAGCTGTGCTAGACAGGCGCATCTGCAGGGGCCTGGCATGCCGATCAAATATTCCTGCGTCATGGATACGCCCGCCAAGTTTCAGCACCAGACCCTGCTCTGGGCGCTGACGCTGCTTGATCGTGGCGGCCAGCCGCCGGGCAATCTCGTGGTTCATGCGGTCGAAGGAACTCCCTACGACCAGGTCGGCCTGTTGCGCGACCTTGGCATCCGGGTGGATGTGGTGCGTCGCTACAGCACCCTTCATCCCTACCTGAACAAGCTGCGGCAGCTGGAAAGCGAAGCCCTGCGATCTTGCGATCACGTCGTACTCTGCGACACGGACCTGGTCTTTTGCGCACCGATCGATTCCTGGGTTACGGGCGAGCGGCCGCGCGTCAAGATCGTCGACGTGGCCAACCCGCCGCTGGCGATCTGGAAGACGCTGTTCAGCGCGGCGGGATTTTCGGTGCCGCCTCGCCCGGCCTTGACCTCCCTGGATGGTATTGAGACCTATGCCAACAACTGCAATGGCGGGCTCTATATTCTGCCGCAGGCAATTTTCGCGGCCTTGTCCACAGCCTGGCCGCGCTGGGCAGAATGGGTCCTGTGCCAGGGAAATATTCTCGGCCGGTTTCGCACCCACGTCTCCCAGATATCCTTCGCGCTCGCCATGGAAGAGATGGGTGTGGAGGTCGACCTGCTGCCTCTCTCGCTCAATTTCCCCACCAACCTGCGTTTTGCCAATCTTGCCGATCGCGATATGGATCCGGCCGTGATCCACTATCACGCCAATCTCGATCGCGCGGGCCGCCTTGCTTCGATCGGATTGCCGAAGGTGGATGCTGCTATCGCCGCAACGAATACGCTGATGACGAACCGGGCGGAGGCCCCCCTGATGCAAGCCTATGGTCAGCTCATCGGCCGGGCCACCAGCCCAAGGGAGCGCGCCCGAATGCAGATACGCCGAGCCGTTCGCAAGCTGGGAAAACTGGCGCGCGCCTGATTGGTTGCCGGAGCGGGGTTGGAGCCGTGCTGCGCGCGAGGACACGCGCCGAGGCGTCACGCCGAGACAACGGCCGCGCGCCGCGCGGGAGTCTCGCCTCAGGGCAGCGACCAGCGCTTCTTGACGGGCGAGCGCGGCTGGCGGCCGTAATCCTCGAATTGCCGGGCGACGATCGCCATGTCCTCGGCACTGAGCAGCGTGGGCGTGCCGGCCGCCAGCGCCGCCAGATATTGCCGGCACATCGTCTCCAGCAGCACGGCGGCATCGAAAGCGGCGCGAATGGTGGCGCCTCGCGCGATCATGCCGTGATTGGCCATCAGGCAGGCCTTGCGACTCTCCAACGCTCCGCCCGCGGCGCGGCCAAGGGCGTGGGTCCCGAAGGGGTGGTAATCGACGCAGGGTACATCGCTGCCGCCGAAAACCTGGACCATGTAGTGGAAGGCGGGCAGCGGCTTGCGCAGCGCGGAGAGCGCGACGCAACTGTCGGCATGAGTATGGACCACACAATGGGCATCGGGGACCCGCTGATAGATCTGCGCATGCATGGTCCATTCGGAGGAGGGGCGAAGCTTCGCCTTGCTGTCGCCGTCAAAATCGGTCGCTACGATGTCCGCCGCACGCAGGCCCTCCGCCGTGCAGCCGGTGGGGGTGATCAGCATGCCCTTGCCCAAGCGCACGCTGACATTGCCCGAGGAGACCGCGTTCATGCCGAGCCGCGCCAGCTCGACATAGACCTCGACGATCGCGTCCCGGATCGCCTGTTCCCTGGATTTGCCCGCCATATGGCGTCCCCCTTGTGAGCCTCCTATCATAACGGCCATGGCGCGGCATGACAGCAGGGGCGTGGAAACGTGAAGGTAGGCGGCGTTCCCTATCGCACGATCTGGGTGGAGCCGGATGGCTGGTCTATCGGCATCATTGACCAGACGAAGCTGCCCCATGAATTCCGCATAACGGCGCTGAAGAGCGTGGAGGATGCCGAACACGCCATCCGCGACATGCTGGTGCGCGGCGCCCCGCTGATCGGGGCGACCGGCGCCTATGGCATGGCGCTCGCCATGCGCAGCGATGCGAGAGACGAAAGCCTTGAGCGCGCGCACCGGTCTCTTGCCGCCTCGCGGCCGACGGCGATCAACCTGCGCTGGGGGCTGGACCGCATGCGCGAAACGCTTTCGCCTTTGCCTCCTGGCCAGCGGGTGGCGGCTGCCTATCGGCGCGCCGGGGAGATCTGCGAGGAGGATGTAGCGATCAACGCCGGCATCGGCGGCCATGGCCTGGCGCTGATCGAGGCCGTCGCGAAGCGCAAGCATCCGGGCGAGGCCGTGAACATCCTGACCCATTGCAATGCCGGCTGGCTTGCCACCGTCGACTGGGGCACGGCCACCTCGCCGATCTATCGCGCCCATGACAAGGGCCTGGCGATCCATGTCTGGGTCGACGAGACGCGGCCGCGCAACCAGGGCGCCTCGCTGACGGCCTGGGAACTCAAGAACCACGGCGTGCCGCACACCATCGTGGCCGACAATACCGGCGGACATCTGATGCAGCACGGCCATGTGGATCTCTGCATCGTCGGCACCGACCGCACCACGGCGTCGGGCGATGTGGCCAACAAGATCGGGACATATCTCAAGGCCCTGTCGGCGCGCGATAACGGCGTGCCGTTCTATGTGGCGCTGCCATCGCCCACCATCGACTGGACGCTGTCGGATGGCTTGCGCGAGATTCCGATCGAACAGCGCGCGGGCAGCGAGGTCTCGCATATCACCGGACAGGCGGCCGATGGGCGGATTGAGACCGTACGCCTGGTTCCGGAAGGAAGTCCGGTGGCGAACTACGCCTTCGACGTGACGCCGGCCCGTCTCGTGAGCGGCTTGATCACCGAGCGCGGCGTAGCCGCCGCCTCGCGCGAAGGGCTTGCGGCGCTGTTTCCTGAACGGGCGAAGGCAATCTAGGTCAAACGAAAAGCGCGGGCGAGATCAGAGACATCGCTGATCGCGGGATAGCTGTCCTCATTCACCATCAGCTCACGGGCGAGCCGCAAGGCTCGCTTTTCACAACGCGCCCGCAGGTCGGGGTCCTTGATGTGCTCGAGGTCGATGACATGGGCGAGGCCAAGGATTCGGCGGATCATCTTGGCGGCGGCGAAGCCCAGCGTGTCGCGATAAAGCCGGACCATGAAGGTCTGGCGTTCCGCCTCTAGCGCCTTCTCGCCGGCGCCATCGGCGAAGAGGGCCGCTGGATAGGCATCGCCCCCGGGCAGCTTCTCCCACAGATCGAGGAACTTCCGGGCAAAACCGGCCCAGACCTGCTCGAGAGTCTCCAGAATCCAGGTCTCGTAATCCTCGCGCGGATCGCCGGCACTGGCGTGGCCTTCCTGGCTGAAATAGCTGAGAAGCAGATTGCCCAGCACCGCCCCGGTATCGAATCCCATCGGCCCGACGAAGGAGAATTCGGCGTCGATCACCCGCATGTCCTGCTCGGTCACCATGACCGAGCCGGTGTGGAGATCGCCATGGATCAGCGCTTCGGAGGCGGTCAGGAATTTCCATTTGAGGCGCGACACGGCGCGCTTGAGTTCGGTATCGGCGCGGAATTCGGCGGCGATACCGTCGAGCTGCGGCGTCGTCCAGCGGCTGCGCTCGGCGACGATGTAAGGTTCGGTGAAAATCAGATCCTCGGTGATCTTGCACAGCTCGGTATTGCCGGCAAACGTCGCCATCATCGCCTTCTTCTCGCCGGCCGGAAGCGCCAGATCGGATGTAAAGAAAAGGGATTTCGCGAGGAATTCGCTGATCTGGCCGGCGAAGGCGGGGTAGCGCTGCCCGCGAATCATGCCATGGCGCATGATGATATGGGGGCTGAGCCGCTCCATCACGATAGCGAACAGCGCCGGGTCGTAGTGATGCAGGCGGGGCATCAGGGCGCCCAGCTGCGGCGCCTGGTGGCGGACATATTCCTGCTCGAAGAAGGCGCGCTGCAGGGTCATGGGCCAGCCTTCGCCCACAAGGCGCACATAGGGCAGGGCCTGTTTGACGCAGAGGCCGCTCTTGGGACCTTCGACCAGAAAGACGAGGTTCAGATTGCCGTCGCCGACCTCGTCGACCTTCCATTGCGTCGGCGCGCCGCCGAGGATTGCCGCGGCATCCGGCAGGCGGGCGAGAAACTCGCGCAGCAGGCTTTCGTTAAGCGGGCGGTATCCGGGCGGGGTTTCAAGCGGCATGGTCTTGCTCGGCCAGTTCCTGGCGCGATCATGGCCAGCCGAAACTGGGGAGGCAAGCGGGGCAGCCGGGTTGCACGGCCTAGGGCCCTTCGCTAGGGTGCGCGCCGCCTGGAAGGGTGGCCGAGTGGTTTAAGGCACACGCTTGGAAAGCGTGCATACGGGAAACCGTATCGCGGGTTCGAATCCCGCCCCTTCCGCCACCTCCTCAAAGCGAACCATTCTCTCGACCAACGAGAGTACGAGAAACTGCCTGAATTGGCGAAGGTTTCTCCGTTTTCTCTGGACCGCGCCAATCTTCTAAGGCGCTCGAATCTGTTCTCTCACCGCCTTCTCTCTCTCAAGCTTCCTACTGAGCAATTAATGTACGGGCACCTTAGCTGGCGGATTTATTTGAGCTTTTTGGAAGCTCAGGGTTGCATCGTTTTGTGAGCCATTGGGGGCATGGAGAATAGAAAACACGAACACGGGCTCTGATCTCGTTAGCAATTCTGGCGCTCTAAAAACGGTCTTGAACGAGATCCGAACGATCACGCAGTGTTTTTTTAAGCTGCGCCGCGCAGCAGTGCGGCTGACCAAATGACAGGGTGGATGGCTTGCAGAAGTGGAGGCCCTTAGTATAGGGCGACAGCAGGAAGGAACCCACTGAATGCCGATCATCTTCAGCTACGATCTGAGCGAAGCACCGACCGCCGACCGCAACAGGATACAGAGCGTGTTTCAACGCTTCGGATGGGAAAACATTGGTGGGAGCTGTTATCGCTATCCTAAGTTGGTCAAGCTAACTCGGAGGAAAAAAACCGAAGCGCATGCATCAGAAGCACCGCTGCGTGAAGATTGGCTAAACCATGTGATCCCGGCACTTATGTGTTTCCAAGCGTACGTGCGCAAGCGGAACTTGGTGCTCGCCAAACATAGTTTAGACACCCAGGCGTCTACCGGCTCTCACGGAGCGACGATACGGAGTGGTGACAAGATAAGACTGGTAAGTGCAGAGGCAAAAGCATTTGGTGAAAAGCAGTTGCGAAAATGGCTGAATAGTGTGGCTGCGAATATCCCATATTGATTTGCACTGAATCACCAACTCTTGGTGCAAAGATAAAGGTGGGTCGACGCACGCGCATGTGTGTTCACGGTGAACTAGCCAAGATCCAGAGCAACTTGATAAGGCACTTAAAACGACCAGCCCTTTGCCAACAAAGCGTTAGTCACACTAATGCCTTTACCGCAGTCCATAGCTTCTTAAGTTGGTCGTCGGACATATCAACAATCGGCTCGTACATGAACGAATTGAGGTGAATATTCTCGGGCGTTACCAGAGCCACGTTGTCTAAGGTTGCAATGGTTTTGTTTTCACTGGGAAACTTTTCCTGAAACATTTTGAGCAGCACATGCGTTTGATTCGCTTCAATAGCCTTTACCTTGGCTGGGCTGTTGATCTTGCCAACCATGTAGCGCTCTGCTCCAAGCCGCACGGCAATTGCCAGTACGATCTTATTTTCGAAGTTGACGCCAGCAGCCACCTTCATACAAGTTTCCGCCGACTCTGAAATAAGATCGTAAATAGATCGCGTGGGCTTACTCGATTTCCCGTTCTCTGCGCATATCTTGTTATAGATCGCGTCGAGATCGGAGACGGTCAGTTTGTCGGAATCATGCCTCCAGTGGAGCATGGACGTGAGGCGGACAAAGGCCGGGTCTCCTTCACCGGTTGTATATTCGATAAGATTTCGGAGAAATGGAATCGAGGCGACCTTCTTCTTGTCGTCCTTAAAGAAGTTCGGTTTCCAATCTTTGGCGAAAATGTTTCTGATGCCCGCCGCCGACTGAAGGGTAATGCCTACGTCCGTCTTCGACGCCATCAGGCAATGCGGGTAGCCAACGAAGCGAAGAGAGATCGTTCGGAAGAAGTCGAAGTTGTGCGTCAGTATGATTTCTTTGAATAGCCCCTCTTCGCTGATGTCCTTGAGGTATTGAATAATGGCGTATTTGTTCTGATAATCGAAGGAATCGGCGACGTCATCCACGACAACCAGCGTTTCCTGCTTTGAGTTTTTGCGCGTCTCGATTTCGAATATAACATTCAAGATGTAGAGAGCTTTCTTTTCGCCCGTACTCAGGAGCTGCAGAAGCGCGGACCGATCTACGCTGGCAGTGTCCTTTCCATCAATGTATGTGAAGCCCAGGTCGACCATTCCCTTGCTGCCGAGCATAACCTCAACACGGTTTCGCGCTTCTAGCTTGAAAGGAACGATGAACCGACCGTTGAATATTTCGATGACTTGCTCCCACTGTGTCTGCTCTTTAGCAGCCTGCTCCTCGATTTCCGCTCTTCGTTTCTTTGCGGATTCGATCTTGCCAATGAGGTCCCAATAAGCAACTTCATTGGCTTTAAGGTAAGACTTAAAGACGTCCTCCTTGAACTGTGCTATGTTGCTCAGCCGAGAAAGCAAAGGCTCGTTTTCAGGTTGAGCGATGTAGCCCGCAAATTCGCGAAGCGCCGCATTTTTATTCAGACGTTTCGCCACATCGTTAAATGTTTTCCTCAGGGCTGGATCGCTGATTATCGCTTTCTTCTCATCCTCGATAACCGCTTCCAATTGCTTTTGTTCCGTAATCTCCTTGGCTGCAGTCCCGTCCGCATGTAGTCGAACGGAGTGTTTTGCCTTGAAGAAGCCGTGATTGGCTAGGCTCTTTGCTATTTCGCCCGCGTTATAATACTCGAATGTTCCTTTCGTAAAATAAGTCGAGGTGGCGAGCAGGTCATTGTATTGGCGGGTATAGTTTTCGACTAACAACTTCAAGTCTTTGTCTTCAAGTGCGCTCACAATATTTTGAGCAAAAATTTTGTCGTATTGCACGTTTGCGAACGGTGAATCCTTCTGCTCTTTCATCTCGGCCTGGATACGCACCATTGCTGTTTCAAAAGCATCCGTGCGACGCGTAAATGCTTCAGAAACTTCGGATTCTAAATCGGCCTTTGACCCCGACTGCTCCCGAAGGTGTTGCACCAGTTCAGCCTTCGATTCGTCTATCTCGGCGTGTAGCCTGGTGTACTCTTCGCGGAGCTTTTGATTCACCAGCAGCGTTGATGTTTTTTCGGACGGCCCGAGGTCTTCGTCATATGGACCAATGACAAAAACGCGCGCGCCGTCTACTTGCTTTCCTTTTTCGTCGGTAACACGACAAGTCGTCTGCCGCTTCGGGAAGATCCGGTCAGATGGTTGTTCTCCTTCCGCAAGATCCTTAAAGGTGCGCGCAAGGGACGATTTCATCGCTCCATTTGGGGCATAGATGGCATAAGCGGCTGTCCCGGTGGAGAAGTCAAAGTTGTGCTTCAGCGCCTTGATGCCGTAACAGTGCTTGAGATCAACGCCGACCTTATTCATGACAAACCCCCCGATAGGCTGTTAACTGTAACGGTGCCCCGTCGCCAAAGTCTTGCTGATTCACTCCCATATTCAAGCAGAACTGTTCCCAATTTCCTCTACCTCCCGTTGTCGCAATAAGTACAATCAGCACTAGTAAGGGCTGTAACGCCGCATTTCGAGATCCAAACGAGGGACAGTGGTGATTGCCTACTTGACCATGGTGCTTTCGGGCATCGCCGCGTGCGCGGCAGTTGTTCTCTTCTTCGTCGTCCGCGCTAGCCGTACTCCCGATAGAACTATTGCTAAAGAACTTCCCGCTCTCTTGCGCGAAGAGACAGACCGACAAAGACAAGCAACGGACGATCAATCGCGCTCCCTGCGAAAAGAAATAAGTGAGAGCATCCAAGGCTTCCAAGAGGTAACGTTAAGAGCGTTCCGCGAACTTGGCGATAGTTTGGGCTCTCGCATCAGCGAATTTGGCGGCCGTTTAGATGCCGGGATCAAAGCGATTGACGTTCGCGTTGAAGGAATCGCTACGAAGCTTGATCTCGACATTCGTCATATGGGAGAGGAGGCTTCGAAGAATCGCGACAGCCTCCGACAGGCAATTGAGACAAAGCTAGACGATCAGTCTGGCAAGCAAACGACTGCCAGCAGAGAGCTTCGTCAGGAGGTGACAGAAACAATAGGCCGCTTACAAGATACCTTAATAAAATCTGCAAGCGACCAGCGGACGGCGCAAACCGAACAGTTCGATGGTTTTACGCGGCGCCTGTCGGAAGGCCTCACCGAAATCAATCAGCGAAGCGAGGAAGTCGAGCTCCTGCTGACTCAGACTTTGGTCGACCTGGCGACAGCCAGTGACGCCAGGCATCAGTCACTATCAACTATATTAGAAACAAAGCTTAAAGAGCTATCGGATAATAACGCGAGAGCCGCCGGCGCGATGAGAGAGGAGATTGCGACGACGTTTCAGCATTTGGGCACGGTGACGAAAGACAGTCTGACTGCAATGAGCTCTCAGCAAAGGGAGCGCCTGGACGCCGTCATTGCTTCGCTGAATGCGCTATCGGAGCGACATGAGAAGGCACAAGAGGCACTTCGTCTTGCCGTCGAAGGCAGGCTCGATGCTGTGCGAGCTGAAAATACGGCCAAGCTAGAAGAAATCCGAAAAACAGTTGATGAGCAGTTGCAGACAACTCTCAACGAGCGAATCACAAGTTCATTCAAAATGGTTCATGACCAGCTCGAACAGGTTCACAGAGGAATTGGGGAAATGCAAGTCTTGGCGGAGGGCGTAGGCGACCTTAAGCGCGTTCTTACCAATGTAAAAACGCGGGGTGTATTTGGTGAAGTCCAGTTAAGTTCGTTAATCGAGCAAATGTTTTCACCAGATCAGTATGTTGAGAACGCCCTTATTCGCGAGAACAGCCAGGAACGCGTAGAATTTGCTATCAAGATTCCCGGGCGAAGCGGCGAAGGAGACATTTTGCTACCGATTGATGCCAAATTTCCGATTGAGGACTATGAGCGGATACTCGTCGCTGCGGAACGGGCTGATGTCGGAAGTATAGAAACTTCAGCAGCTCAGCTGGAGACGAGAATACGCGCCTTTGCGCAGGACATCGGGCGGAAATACATCAGCTTGCCGACAACCACAGACTTCGCGATCCTTTTTCTACCAATCGAAGGGCTATATGCGGAGGTGCTGCGGCGCGCGGGTTTGATCGAGTCAATCCAGGAAAAGCATCACGTTGTAATTGCGGGCCCAACGACGCTCCTAGCTATGCTCAGTGCTTTCCGGATGAGCATTCGGGCTGTTGCAATCCAGCAGCGCTCAACTGAAGTTTGGCAAATCCTGGGCGCCGTACGGACTGAGTTTGATAAGCACGGCGCAGTACTGGGAAAACTACAGAAGCAGTTGGAGGCATCCCTCAATTCGGTTGACGCGCTTGGATCACGTACAAGGGTAATGAAACGCAAGCTGCAGGTTGTTGATTCCATCGGCACGGAGAAAATTGAAGATGTGCTGGGGTTACCTCCTGTCGAAGAGCACGACGAGGAGGCAATCGGCGATGAAACTTAGAACTCTTGCAGTCAGCGCGGTAAATTCCCAAATTTTCGAGGAAGAGACGAGACGTGGATGGAGAACGGTTCCTATGCAATGCCGACGACCCATGCAGCGCGGGAGCACAAGACGTGGCAGTTAGCCTTTGCTGATGAAGGCGCGTTGCTCCGCCCAGGAAGCGGGGATTGGCTTTAGTAATTGCCCGAGCTGCAATGCCACAGCCTGCTGACCATTAAGAATTTGTTCGACTAGCTCCGGCGCCAGGAGCGTCAGACGTAGGACGCGGCATAAGTAAGACTCGTTGATCTTAACGGCGTGCGCGAGCTCGATTACAGAAGCGTATTCTCCCGACTCCAGCAGGCGTTTCCAGCGATGGGCACGTGCGAGCGCCTTAAGCATTGCATTGTCAGGCCGGGGGCGGCTCGGGGCCCAAGTTTCGCTATGTTCGGGGGCAATGATCAGCTTGCGGCCGCCGCGGTTCCTTAACTTGAGTGCAACGGAAACCGTGAGGATTCGCCCATCCGGGCTCAGCTTGAATGGTCTGCTCATGCGGCCTGATCGGGCGTTCCGACTCCAGAGCTGAGGTCTTCGACGACGCTAGCGAGCCCGTCAGTGCGGATCCGTATTTCCGCACCTTGCCCGCCCAGGTCAATTCGCTCGACCAGGAGCTGAACAATTCGGGCCTGCTCTGCCGGAAATAACTCGTTCCACAGCGGATCGAGACGTTGGAGGGCCTCCCGGACTTCAGACTCGGGGATCGACCGAAGTTGGCTCCTGACCGCGCGCCAGGTCTTGACCGCAAGTTCAGGTGCTTTGAGCAACCCACGAAGCTGATCAACGACGGCGGTCTCGATCTCGTCTGCCGAAATCCGCCGGACGGGACAAGCCTCAGGGCCCCGTTTTAGGACGTTCGTGGAGACATAGTAGCGATAGAGCTTACCCCGTCGACGCGTGTGACTGGGTGTCATCGCGGCCCCGGTCGGCCCGAATAGTAGACCTTTCAGCAAGGCCGGCGTTTGGGCACGGGCTCTCCCCGCTCTGACGCGCGGGCTTTCAGCCAGGATGGAGTGGGCTTTGTCCCAGAGGTCCCGGCTGATGATGGCTTTGTGCTCACCGGGATAGGCTTTTCCCTTGTGAACTGCCTCACCGAGATATGTTCTGTTGTTGAGTAGCCGGTAGAGAAAGCTCTTGTCGACGGGCTTGCCGGCCCGGGTTGTCATACCCTCTGCGTTCAGTTTCCGCCCGAGGAGCGTGGCAGAGCCGATGCGCACGAACTCCTCGAATACACGCCCAACCGCCGCTGCCTGATCGGGCTCGATGATCAGTTTGCGGTCCTTGACGATGTAGCCCAGGGGAGGATTGCCACCCATCCACATGCCACGGGCTCGGGAAGCTGCAACCTTGTCCCTGATGCGCTCGCCGATAACCTCGCGCTCAAACTGGGCAAATGACAGGAGCATGTTGAGGGTGAGCCTGCCCATGGAGTTCGTTGTGTTGAATGACTGGGTGACGCTGACGAAAGTGACGGACTTACGCTCAAACACCTCCACCAACTTAGCGAAGTCCATCAGCGAGCGGCTTAGGCGGTCGATTTTGTAGACCACCACAATGTCGATGGAGCCAGCCTCTATATCGGCCAGCAGCCGCCTGAGAGCTGGCCGCTCAAGGGTTCCACCGGAGAAACCCCCATCGTCGTAGCGATCGCGAGCCAGGGTCCACCCCTCAGCCTTCTGGCTGAGTACGTAAGCTTCACAGGCCTCCCGTTGGGCGTCGAGGCTGTTGAACTCCATATCCAGCCCCTCCTCAGTCGACTTGCGCGTATAGACGGCACAGCGTCGCTTAAGCTTGGTGAGTGGAGGGGTCCGGGCCGTCACGGGCGCGTTCGCGTGTTCTTGAGGCCGAAGAAGATCCAGCCATTCCAGCGGGTGCCCGTGATAGCGCGGGCAATCGAGGACAGGGACTTATAGGGACGGCCTTGATACTCGTAGCCCTCCTCGCGCACCGTCACGCAGTGTTCTATACCCTGCCACTCGCGAATAAGGCGCGTACCTGTGATGGGCTTATTGTCGGTCCTGATGCGCCGCATGATCGGACTGCCGCCATCCAGGTGCTCGGCCAGCGCCTCCAGCCTCTCCACGGTCTCCGGCTTGAGGCCACCGTAAGCCAGCTCCTGGACCCGATAGGCGAGGCGGCTCTCGAGGAAGCGGCGGTTATAGGGCGGTGGCTCGGTATCGAATAGCTGGCGCCATTTTGCCTTTAGCTGGGCCGCGGGGGCGGATTTCAGGGCAAGCAGTTCGCGGAGCACCTTGGGGCTATCAGTGGCCGGTACTGGTGCACCGGCGACCGGTGCGCCTCCTGCCAGCCGTGGGAGCCCTTTGTCATTTCGCATGCTCGTCGTTCCTCGATTCGGAGACGGTTGCATGCACGCTCCGAAGGGTACCGAAGTCCAGTTGAGAAGCGTTTCTCCGAAGGAAATTAGATTGCTCTAAGCGCCGGGCGTGTAATCGCAGGTACCCCGATGCAAGAATCTGCGCGAGCTCGTTGAGCCGCTCTGCAGCGATGTCTTCGCCGACCGTGTGCTGGTCAGACCGCATGTCGATGCGGCCGCTAGCGGGGTCTGCTCTTGGACCTGGTGGTCCGACCGCGACTCGGCGTGACGACGGAACCGCGCGCTTGCCTCTTCGCGGCTTTCTTGGCGGGTGCGCTTACCGGTCGCTCTCTGAGTCGTTCCCGGTGTGCTTTTACGCGGCATGCACTGGAGCAGTAGATCTTGTCACTACGACCACCTTCGCGGCTGACCTCAAACCATGTGTCACACTCAGTGCAACGCCGAAACTCGACGTTTCGCTCAATCGCAAGAGCCATTTGCAGCCAGATGGCACCAAGCAGGTTGTCCGGGACATGTCGAACCGTCATCCGCCCTTTCCCTTCGTCCCAAAGCATTCGCGGTGACCCGCACTCGGCCAGCTTTTGATTCACGATGTGCTGAATGAAGCGAAATGCCGGCGTGATGACATCGGCAGGGCTCTTACTCGCTAGGACGGTTGGGGTCAGTTCCTCCACCGCTAGTGTTCTTGTTATGCGGATAAATGGCGCAGGTGGAAAAACATCATTCGGGAGGTGAGGATGAGTCTCAAACTCCACCAGACCATTGCGTCGGCGAACATGCTGACCCAACTTCTCCACGTCGCGCTTTCGGATCAGCTCCCAGATGCTGCAAACCAGCTGCAGGTGGCCGACTGCATCGTGCCAGGTATCCAATGATTCGCCCCGACCACTTTGCAGCCCGCCGGCAGATCCAGGCCGATGTGGCAAAATAATCATGTCACCACTCGGGCCGAGAAGGGCGCCGTAGCGATTAGCAAAGGCGAGGACTCCGTCCCGAGTCAGCGGAGTGTCGGCAAGCGTGCGGCACAAACCAGTCTTGTCGGTTATGGGCTGGTAGACAGTGCCGCCCAAATCCAGGGGCGAATCCGCCTTCCAATCATTGGTCAAGAAGGTTCCGGGTTTGCTTTTGCCAGTCTTGAAATCGACTTCTTCCGTTTCGATCAAGCCGTAGCCGGCGTTTGGGACAGTCCAATCGAATTGCACGGTCAGCATCGCAGGAGCCTTCCATTTATTGTTATGTAACGGATATAGCATATAGTTCTGTTACATCACAACAGTTCTTGCACAACGACATTTCAGCATGATAGGCAGATTATGAGAGCTGACTGCAGAGGATCGCGATGAGCACCAAGGACGTTGCAGACGCGATTGCGGCCGCGGAGTTGGTTGCGATCCCTGTCAACGAGCTCGCACTAGCGAACGAACCACGCAACGACATCGGCAACGCTCGTCGCCTTCTTGCTCGACATGGCCACGACCTTTTCCACGTCGGCGGGACTGGCTGGTACTTCTGGACGGGTTCTCACTGGCAGCCGACTTTCGGCGACAATCGTCCGGGACCAGAAGCCATAAAGCGCGCCCAGGCCACCGCTGAAGCAATCATCGGCGAAGCCGCCGCGTTGGAAAAAGATGCGCCGTGACTCCGATGGCGAGGATCAATCGGAGGTCGAACGCCGCCAACGTCACAAAATCGCCGACGCTCACCGGCAATTCGCTCTCAGGAGCGGAAACATGGCGAAAGTGGAGGCAATGCTGAGAGCCGCTGAACCACATCGCGGTATTCTTGCTACACAGCTTGATGCTGACCCTCTCCTATTCAACGTAGCAAATGGAACTTTGGAGTTTGGGGCCGAGCCTGACATTCGGTTGAGGCCTCACCGGCGGGAAGACCTCATTACGCATCTATCTCCGGCGATGTTTGACCCCGAAGCGGGTTGTCCGCGCTTTCGCGCATTTCTCGATCGTGTTCAGCCAGATCCAGCCAATCAGAGGTTTCTCCAGACTTGGGCAGGCTACTGCCTTTCGGGATTGGCAGACGAGCAGGTCATGTTGATTCACTACGGCCTGGGAGCGAACGGAAAATCGACTTTCCTCGGCACTTTGGCCTACGTGATGGGAACCTATGCCGCGACGGTCCCGATTGAGACCTTCGTTGAGCATCGATTCGGGCGGGGCGCGGGGGACGCTACCCCGGATATTGCTCGGTTACCGGGCAAAAGGCTGGTGATCGCGAGCGAACCGGAGCGCCAGGCCCGCATCGCTGAATCGCTCATCAAAGTGGCTACCGGCGGCGGCAACATGACTGCTCGCCACCTCTACCAACGCCAGTTTGAGTTCAAGCCTGTTTTCAAACTCAACATTGACGCCAACACGAGGCCGACGGTTCGCGGACAGGACGAGGGAATTTGGCGCCGCGTCATTCTGCTGAACTGGTCAGTCATCATTCCGCCTGAAGAACGAGATCGTGGCTTGCCGCTGATGTTTAGGCAGGAGGCAAGTGGGATCTTGAATTGGTCACTAGATGGGTGGCGTTTGTACAAGGAGAGCGGGCTCTATCTGCCCGATACGATAATCGAGGCAATCCAAGACTATCGCACCGACTCCGATCCGGTCCGCCAGTTCGTGGCAGCAAGATTGCGAAAGTCTCAGAGCACGCGAGTTTCGGCCAGCCGGGTCCTCGCCGCATATCAGGAATGGTGCAGGGAGAATGCTCTCGAACCGATCAGCGGAAATGCCTTCGGGAGAAGGCTGACTGAAGTCGGTATCCGGCGCGAAGTCATGCACATCACCTATTACGTGGATTGGGACTTGGTCGACACGAAGAAAGACGGTGAGAGCAATGTCGAGTAATTCGGCGCCTACAGAGGAAGGCCGAAGCGGTTCTAGCCTCTGCAATCTAACTAAGTTCGGGCGATTTGTTTCAGATCGCTCGAAAGCTCGACTTTGCTCGATCGCCCAACTGACGGATCGGCAAGGCTTTTTGGGTTATCGAGCATTGCGAGGAATTTTGTCCGCCGCGCGTGAGACACAAATTGGGTGCCTCGACGCAAGGAGCAGTTTCCCGAGAGTTTCCTCGAAAGCTCGACCCCCTCTCGCGATGGGGGTTGGGGGGGTCAAATCTCTACAACCCTCGACTCGCCACACGCGGGCGCCCGCGAAATTGGAATCTTTTTTTATGGGGGCTGCTAATGCCGTTGGGAACGCATAGCCGTAACAGACGCCTCGACGCCGCCAGCGGCTCGGAAGCTCTCAACAGCATCGAGCGGCGGTCGAGCCAGTTACGCCCAAAACCACCCGCGAAATTACCCAGGGTGGGGGGTACCTGGAGCATCGGGGGCGGCCGATGACTGAGATTGCGCTGGCTCACCCGGGGGAAGGACCCCGACCGAACCTGCGGATTGAGTACTGGCCTTTGGGCCGGTTAGTTCCGTTTGCCCGAAATGCCCGCACGCATAGCGAGGCACAGGTCGCCGAGATTGCCGGCAGCATTCGCTCGTTCGGCTTCACAAACCCCATCCTGGTAAGCGAGCTAGGGGATGTCATCGCAGGCCACGGCAGGCTGGCCGCGGCCCGTTTGTCGAGGCTGAGCGAGGTACCCGTCATCGTGCTTGCAGGGCTCTCTGAGATTCAACGCCGCCAATTAGTCTTGGCTGACAACCGGATCGCCCTGAATGCCGGCTGGGATGCCACGATGTTGCGGCTCGAATTGCAGGATCTTAAGAGCCTGGGCGCCGATCTCTCTGTCCTGGGCTTTCCAGAGAAAGACCTTGGCCGGCTTCTTCGGACTGACACTGCGGGCCTGACTGACGAGGACGAGACCCCCGACGTTGCGCAAACACCTGTCTCGCGCAACGGCGATGTCTGGCAGCTAGGTGCCCACCGCATCGCCTGTGGCGACGCTACCTATGGCGGCGCCGTATCCGCCCTGCTAGACGGGGCGGCTCCCGAGCTGATGGTAACGGACCCACCGTACGGGGTCAGTTATGACCCAGCCTGGCGGCATCGCGCGGGTGTCAATAAGTCCCGCCGGCGGGGGAAAGTGGCCAATGACGAGCGAGCCGACTGGGGACCGGCTTGGGCCTTATTCCCCGGCCGTATTGCCTACGTCTGGCACGGCGCCCTGCACGCAAGCACCGTCGCCGCCAGCCTGGAGCAACACGGCTTCACTATCCGTTCCCAGATCATTTGGGCCAAGGAGAGGCTCGTCATCGGCCGGGGCGACTATCATTGGCAACACGAGCCGGCCTGGTACGCCGTTCGCGAAAAGGGAAATTGGACCGGAGACCGCAAGCAGACGACCCTCTGGACCGTCCCCAGCCGCAACCAGGATGCAGAAACCGTGCACGGCACCCAGAAGCCGGTTGAATGCATGCGCCGCCCTATCTTCAACAACAGCAACCCGGGCCAAGCGGTCTACGACCCCTTTCTGGGGAGTGGCACCACCCTGATCGCCGCAGAATCTGCCGACCGGATAGCCTTTGGGATGGAGATTGATCCGCTTTACGTCGACGTCGCTATTCGACGCTGGCAGGCGTTCAAGGGCGGCGTGGCGGTGCTCAAAAATGACGGGCGGTCGTTCGAGCAGATTGCAGCAGAGCGTCTGGCGGCAAACACGGGCGATACACCTCAGGGGGATGAATCTGTTTCACGTGGAATTCTCCCCGGCGAAGCGAAGCCGCAATAGCAGAAGGCAGGCGGGGCTTTTTCCAATTGAATAGGGAGTCTTGCGATGCGTGGTCGAAAGCCTAAGCCGACGCCAGTCAAGGTACTTGCCGGCAACCCCGGCAAGCGGCGGCTGAATCATCATGAGCCCAAGCCGGTGGCGGTGATTCCTGAATGTCCAGCCGAGCTAAGCCCCGCGGCCAAGGCCGAATGGGAAAGGCTGGGACGGGAACTTGTTGGCCTAAAGATGCTGACCGCCCTGGATCGTGCTGCCCTGGCGGCGTATTGCGAAGCCTATGCTCTCTGGATCGAGGCGATCACGGCGGTTCGACAGTACGGGACGATGGTCAAGTCACCTTCCGGCTATCCCATGCAATCACCCTACGTGGCGATCGCCAATAAACAGGCCGAAATCATGATGCGGATTGCATCGGAGTTTGGTTTCACGCCTGCCAGCCGGAGTCGGATATCGATCCCCGCTGAGCGGGAGCCGACGCTGTTTGATTTCGCGAACGAAGACGAGCGTTAGCACTGCCGAGTAAACTGATACGCCAACATCTGAAGACGCCGGCCCCCTTGTTGGCCCCCGCATCGGTCAGCTACGCGGTCGGCTTAATCGTCAGCCGGTTGCGAATTGATATGGCTGGCGTAGGCTGCTGTTCGACTACTTCGCCTCTTTTCGGCGTTTAAATGGAAGCATAGGGTTGAATGGCTATGAGCGAGCTCGCAGAACGCTTCTATGTGCCCGTAGCTTCAATTGAGCAGATCAGAAGCGTCGTAAGAAAGGAAAAATGGGCGCATAGGCGCTCCGCACAGGAGCTCGCACAGTCTTGGTTTGGCCGGCAGGCTATACCGCTACGGGTTCAGCGCGCACTCGACGCTTGTGGGGAATTTGGGCACACGCGGATCGTCCGAGGTGTCTTTGAACACGGCGACTTGTTGAATGGGCCACCTGGTCCGAGCCGCACAGATCTCATGCTTCACATAGTCAGTGGCAGTGCGCCTGGCGTAATCGCGATCGAAGGCAAGGTCGACGAGGGGTTCGACCATCCCGTTAGGACATGGCTGCTCAGGGGGAAGAAGGGCAGCGAAAGCCGGCCAGCCCGCTTGCGATACCTTGGCAGCTGCCTAGGCATAGAGATCCCGCACGGCAGTAGCCTTCGATATCAACTGATTCATCGAACCGTATCTGCAATTTCTGAAGCTCGTCGATGTGGGGCAAAGCGGGCACTAATGCTCGTGCACGCCTTCACGCTTAATAATCCAAAGTGCGATCCGAAGAAGGCGCAGGTTCAAAAGACACATTTTTGCGAGTTCGGGCAAGCGATGAAGGTGAAGATGCCATCAGCGGATGGTATTCACGGTCCAATCACCGTTGACGGGGTCAGACTTTGGTTTGGCTGGGTTGATGATGCTCCGGCGAATTGATCGCTGCCACGAGTTCTGCTGTAACGGAAAGGAATAGGCCCCTCCGCTGTCCGGCAATTCAGTTGGAGCGCTGCGGAAGATTGTCGAGCTTTTTTAGAAGTAGGGCCTATAGGCGTCCAAGTACCTTTCATCCATCAGCGGCAAGCGCTCAGAGGGGTGGCTGCCAACCAACATCGAGACTTCTCGGGCGCTGCACGTTTCTGGGTCCCTGACCCAAAGCCGGGGTTCAACAGTTCCGTTTGTGTGCAACAAAATCTGCTGACCAGGGCGATAAAAGTTGAGAAGTGGCGTCACGTAGACTCCCCTCACACCCGTTCGCGCGCGATCTGACCCTCCGACTAAAATCACGCCTTCCAAATTAGACAGCGTCCTCGTCAGCAATTTGTCATCGTATACTGCCAAGGCCGCTCGTTCCACGGTATGCACCGTAGCTTGAATACTCAGTTCGTTGCCCGCCATTGCCACCTTTAGGAGGCGAGTAATCAGGCTCACTATATGGTTCTTGGCGATGATCGCGGTGAGGACGGGCATCACCTTAACGATGACGGCCGATCCCAATAATCGATCAGGCGTTAATTTCATGTCTATGGCTCTTGCTCCGGATGTTTAGCCGGATGTCGCGCGCATCCGGTTTCTGGCGGGGCCACAGCTGGTCAAATTTCGGCTGATCCCTGCGTAGGTGGTCCAGCCGCAGGTCTGATTCTGATGCGGCCATATAGAGGTAGTGTGCGCAATTTGTTCACCAGAGGTTAGTTCGGCCCAAACCTGAGGAACGGCGAAAGCGCCCTAGCCGATCCTAATGATACCCGACCGCGCTTTGGACATAACTTCGTGGCCGTCTGAAGTCACGCCGACCATATCGCAGTGGCGGGGTGCGCCTACGCCTGGAACTGCAGTAAACGGCTCAACAGTAATGACCATGCCGGGCAACAGCGGAGAGTGATTGTAGGACCGGAGATTTCCCCGTTCGATCCTACCCTCCCACTCACTTAACACACCCCTACTCAGACCCGCGCCACAAAGTAAATTTGTATACCCCGCAGCTCGAAAACTTTCGCGAGCAACTTCGTCAATCGTTGAGCACGCCACTCCTGGCGCAACTGCGGCGATTGCACGCTTCTGTGCTTCAACAATCGTGTCGCGGAGGAGAGCCTGCTCAGGGTTAAGGTCTCCAACAGCGATTACACGCTCTACCGCGGCCTGATAGCTCCAAACGTGTGCCTCAACAACTAGGCACATAAGTTGGCCCGGCGTTAGCGGATCACCGTTCGCGGCTGTATGGGGCTGAAGTGAGCGCGCGCCCTGCTGGCTATAACAATTTACCCGCACTTCAGCATTTGGGTAGCGATCAGCCGCATACTCAGTCATAGCCATCATTGTCCGGCCAGCGAGAGCAACTTCCCGAGCACCAATTCGGGCTTCAGATAGGAAGGTTTCAACACCGAGGTCAGCAATTGCAGTCGCGGCCCGTAGGTGCGCGAGCTCTTCTTCAGAATTAACTAGCCGAAGCTCGTCTAGCTCTTGCGATAAATCCTTTAAGTGCAAGTCCGGAATCAGAGATCGGAGGCTATCCAGCATACCTGCGGGCGCCATGGCCGCATCGTACGCTATGCGCGAGTACTTCTTTGATTTGAGTATTTCTCCCAGTATACGAACTGCTGTCTGCGCACTGGGTCCGTCGTCGTCGGTGTAAGTGTAGATGACTGAAATCGGGGAATGGGCGATTGCTCGCTCCTTCTCGCCTATGGCGAGTATTAAAAGTGGTTCCCCATTTTTTGGAACTACGACTATCGTAGGTCGGCCCCAGGCAATGATTGGAACCCCACTTAGGTAATACGAGTTGGTAAATGAAAAAACGACACCTGCGCTGCAATCGCCAAGGCAGGACCGAAAACGCTGGTGCCTTTTATTGACTTCTTCACGTGAGAAGACGGTCATCGTCTATTCCTTTTTTAAAGTCTCGCCCGGGTCACATAGGCGTAGTGCCTGCACGTATTTCTGAGTTGTCATCGCGTCGCTTGGCCGATGTCACGTCGGATTTCCGAGCCATTCCCGCAGGCGGCGGCGGCAAGAGATAAATAATTGCGGACTAAGTGCCAGCCCGCATGTTCATCGGTGAAGGCATCTGCACGAACGGTGGAACGCCCTTGGTAGAAGCAATCCCACATATCTTTTCGCGACTCTGGGTGAAACTGGCAGCTGAACCAGTTATGGCCATAATCCAATGCGATCGCAGGGCTGTCCTCGTGAACAGCGAGCGTCGCCGCAGGAAAGTCTGGGGGCAGGAGCACGTGGAGATAGTTAGCGAAATGAAAGCGTGGGGTTGGCAATAGTGGATAAAAAAGAGGGTGTCTTTTGCCCAGAGTGGTGAGGGTAATCGGGTAAGTTCCGGCTAGCGTGCCTCGGAGACGGTGGGCTAATGTCCCCGCCCACAACTTTGTTGCAACTAGCTGATGGCCTCCGCAGATGGCAAGCAGCGGCCGCTTTAAGGCCCGATACTTGCGCAACCAGCGCGTCAGTTCTATTAGCCAAGGTCGGTCCTCGTCGATCACATGCGCAGTGCCACCCAAAATCGCCGCTTGGACATTGCCGGCGTCTGGTAGCTGATCGCCGCGACAGATATCAATGGTTTCCAGGCGGAATTTAAATTCTTGCGCTGCGCCACCGTGCCACATCGATATCCAGTCTTTCTCGAGGCCAGTCGGACAAAGCGTGCGAAAAGAGTTCTCGTCATAGAGGCTGGGCTCACCGAGCATGGAAATATAAAGAAGTACATTGCTACCCATGCTTCGGACCTAGTTCATCCTTAAAGCTAGGTTAGCACTGGATATTTCGACCGACAGGAGTCCTTCAGAAGCACCGTCGAGGTATGAGTCCACGAGGGACAAGAACAACATGATATGATTCCTCCTTGCTAGGAGCACACCTCTTATGTCCCCGATCTGCATAGATTTCAGCTCGTCGGCAATCTCCGAGCACATGAGATCGACATTTTTTTCCCAAATCTCTGTTACAAGCTGAAACCAACTTCGAGCTGTTTGATAATAAAGAAGATCGTAAAGACTTCTGAGAGTATTGTTGACAATTACACGCCCAAGTATTTCATGGAGTGCATTACATATATTCCAATATTCCTGGGGGTCGCGATTGTGTCGAAGCGCTTGCGCCCGCTGGAGCAAGGTCCCCATTTCTTCTGTGTCAGCCGGGCCGTAGCGACGTTGGGACAACTCGCCCACCCATTCCGTGACCTTAAGTCGAACTTCGTAGGCATTTTTGAGTGAATCCAAATTGAAGCCGGTGACAATGGTTCCGACTCCTTTTTTGGCTGCTACCAGACCCTCAAATTGTAAGCGTTGAAGTACCTGCCGGATTGGGGTGCGGCTGACTCCGAAACTCTGTGCAAGATCATGTTCACGCAAAACTGTGCCAGGCTTGTAGATAAGCACGCAGATGCGGTTGCGCAGTTCCTCATAAATTTTGTCGAGCCGGTCTTGGGAGAAGCTTCCTTTGCGGCCGGGCGATTTGTGGTGTCGCAGATCCTCGTCCTTCACGGCGATGTTCCTTTTGGTTTACCCACCAAAATGTAGCAGCAATGCGTCAGCCCTCATCACTATGTATACAAACATAAGTTAAAAATCCAGACTGACGCCGGCGGCTGGATCAAACTCAGTCAAGGCCAAAGTCAAAATATCCCATAAAAATTAGGCACGGTGGTAGTGAACGAGCAGCGCGCCGTCGCCCACCGAGGATGAAACTTTACAACAAGACTCTTATGAATGTATACTTACTTTTGTCGGGCGCACGGGGTATGGGTTTTCCAGCCCCGCGAAACGCCGCAAAGGCGAGCCGCCCTTATCGGGTAATTGGGAGGAAAGAATGAGCTACAAGATAAAGCGGCGAGAGTTTCTGAAAGCGGGAGCCGGGGCCTTGGTGGCCTCTCAGGCTATTAGTGCTGGCATCGACATCCGTCCCGTTTCGGCGAGTGAACGGTTGACCATCGTTGACTGGGGCCCGCCCTACATTGATGCGACTAAGGCGGCATACGCCGCATACGGCGGTGCGGACGCCGACTGGGTGCTTCATGAAGGAGGGTCGGCCGCGATATTGGCGAAAATAAAAACGAGCTGGCCGAATCCACCTTACGATTTGATCGCTG
>Ga0207116_10104_pt1 | contig 23038 bp, 27 predicted proteins | sample Alteio_BWMinHeat_44_FD_153550 | JGI IMG/M metagenome (GOLD analysis project Ga0207116, IMG submission 153550) | Enriched cells from forest soil in Barre Woods Harvard Forest LTER site, Petersham, Massachusetts, United States -... | ecosystem: Environmental > Terrestrial > Soil > Temperate forest >... | reverse complement strand
GCCCGCGAGTTCTTTCTGTATGAGAGTCAGCTCGGGCGGGGCGGAGCACGCTATTTGAAGATTGCGAGCTTCGCGCTTGGGCAGTGATAGATTTCTAGATAGATCTCGAATGAGGCCATTCCTTCTCACTGCCGGCTTCAGCTACCTGCTGGGATCGATCCCGTTCGGATACCTCCTGATGTTTGTGTTTCATGGGCAGGATGTACGAAAAACCGGCAGTGGCAACATCGGTGCTACGAATGTGGCTCGATCTTCAGCGATGCTTGGGGTCTTCACCCTGGTGCTCGACGCGCTCAAGGGACTGGCTGCAGTGTCGATCGCGCGCGCCGCGTTTCCCGGACAAGGCGTTCTGGCCGGGGTCGCTGCGCTATGTGCGATTGCGGGCCACGTCTTCCCAGTTTGGCTGAAGTTTCGAGGCGGTAAAGGAGTTGCGACTGGCCTGGGGTCCTTCCTTATGCTTGCGCCCAAAGCGGTCCTTATCATGGTCGTGATTTTTGTTGTCATCGTGGTGACGTTTCGCTACGTCTCTCTGGGCTCCATTGTCGCGGTCGCGCTACTTCCACTCTTGGCCTGGCTTCTGGACGGCTACGGAAGCATGCCCTTGATGCTCGCGCTTATGGCGATTGCTTCCGTTCTTATAGTCGCTAAGCATCATGAGAATATCGGCCGGCTTCTATCAGGGACAGAGACGCGCTTTCAGTGGAGGCGCGGTTGAGCCAGATCGCTCTCATCGGCGCAGGGGCTTGGGGAACTGGTCTCGCCATCGCACTGGGACGCCGAGGTAGCCATCTAATTCGCTTGTGGGCGCACGACAAGGACATCGCGGACGCGATCTCGAAACGCCGGGTCAACGAAAAATTCCTTCCCGGCCAAAAGATTCCTGATTGTGTTTCTGTGACCGGCAGTCTGGAAGAAGCGTTGCGCAACGCGGAAGTGGTAGTCGGTGTTATGCCGTCGCAGCACGCGCGGCAGCTCTTCCAGGAAATGCGCCCCCACCTTAAACCAAGCATGCTGATCGTGAGCGCGACCAAGGGCCTGGAGCAAAGGACACTGCTGCGAATGACGGAGGTGATTTCTCAGGTGGTAGGAGTTGATGGTGGATTCCAGCCGCGCATGGGAGCGCTGAGCGGACCGTCATTTGCGCAGGAAGTCGCCCGTGGCGATCCCACCGCCATCACCATCGCCTCGCAGGACGGGGAACTGGCGGAAATAGTCCAACGTGAATTCAGTGATCCTCGCTTCCGCGTCTACACCAATGACGACGTCATCGGCGTGGAACTAGGCGGCGCCCTCAAAAACGTGATCGCCATCGCCGCCGGCGTGTGCGACGGCTTGGGACTCGGTCATAATTCCATCGCTGCCCTGATCACTCGCGGACTGGCCGAGATTACGCGCCTGGCAGTGGCTTGCGGCGGCCACCAGGAAACCATGGCAGGTCTTGCCGGCCTGGGCGACTTGGTCCTCACCTGCACCGGCGGCCTCTCGCGCAATCGCGGCGTGGGCGTGGAACTGGGTCGTGGCCGCAAGCTTCCGGAGATTATCGCTGGAATGCACGGCGCAGTTGCCGAAGGCGTCTTCACCACTCATGCATCCGTTGGTCTCGCCCGCAGTCGCGGGATCGAGATGCCCATCGCAGAGCAGACGCACGCTATCCTGCACGAAGGCAAGTCTCCGGCAGACGCTATTCGTGAATTGATGACGCGCAGTGTGAAGAGCGAGATAGCTCTCAGCTCTTCGGGTCTCTAGTGGGCGGACAAAGAGTATCCGGCAGGAAAGTTTTACCGCGACGTTAAGCTTTGCAATCGGCGAAGGCACGAGCGAGATTCAGCGTCTGGTGATTGCCCGGCAATTGTTGAAAGACTAGGCGAGCTATGAAGGAAAAAGAGAAGGAATTAGAAGAGATTTCTGGAGCAGTGACCCGTTACTACGACTCGCTTACTGACGAGGAGATCGCCGAGGACCGTGCATGGGGAGAGTTCGCGGCGTCCCAGTTTCCAGCCGAAGGGTGTCTTCCTCGTTGAGGCCGAGCGAGTGGTACAGGGGAGCTTACAGAAAAGCTTGTTCGGGGAAGCGTCCGTTGCCGTCTCGCTCTAAGAGCCAATCAACCATTATGCCGTTCTTTCCTAGCAACCCGTTAAGCCTTTTGATCAGCACAACGGCTGCGTCCACTGTTTGAGTAACGTCTCCTAATCGAAGATGAACAAATTGTCTAACCTTTGAGCTCACGTCTTCGCTGGTGGGATCGAATTTAGGAGACTGATGTACGATCGCATCGCGGACGTCCTTGGCTGTCGTTATCAGAAGCTTCATTTCCGCCGAGTTTGTCTCCGTGAGGGGCGGATGCTGAAGACCCAGTATAATTCTAGGGTATTTGTGAAGTTTTTCCTTGAGACTGATCCACTTTTCTTTGCCTAGCTTGCGATTCCACTCCAGCAACAGTTCCGCTTCCTCATCGGATATATTCTTTGCATTTCGGACATAGTAGTCGAACGCAACGCCATTCAGGTAGCCCTCGACGAAGTAGAACGCTGAGAGCACAGCGGTCCTGAGGCAGAACTCGGCCAGTTTCGCTTCGGGGACAGGCACGGTCAGCATCGAGGCGATCTTGTGAGCATCTAGAGCCTGGTTGTACGCAACGCACATATCTTCATAGAGCGATGCCTCGGGCAACTTCCAGTCAAACTGTTTCGGACGGTAAGACTCCCCAGTGAAGTCCAAATAGACGAGTACGTGAGGAGGAAACGAATCCCAGGGCATCCATTTGTCGGTGTAGTTCGTGAATATTTTGTCGATCTCGAATTTCGGTAACAACAGGGTTCTCCCGGGCTCCCTTCTGCTCGTTTCCTTGAACTCTCTTGCGAACTTCGTCGGATTCGCTTTGCAGCCGAACTTCCGAACCATATTCTTGACAGTGCCCCGGAGATCGTCCCTGTATTGCCTAAGCTGCCGAGCGGGCGCAGTCGGAACATCAGCCCTGATCGCTTCGAGGAGGTTGCGATCCTCGGCGCTGTAGTGATAATTGAATGTGACAATCGCTTGGACGGTGTCACATAGCTCCAGCACCTCAGCCCTCAGTTGCGGTACAGCCACAAGATCACCTCTGCCGTCACAAGGTGTTTCCGAGAGAGAATACAATGGAAACCAAGACTTCCCGACTCATCTTCTCTGCTTTACACTGGCTGTTTGAATCCGGAGATTCAGCACTCGATTGAGCAACTTCGTGCGGGCGATCCTCGCGCCCTCGCCCGCGCCATTTCTGCGGTCGAAAACCGCACCCCGGGATGGTCAGATCTGCTCAAGGCGCTGTTTCCCTATAGCGGGAAGGCGGGCGTAATCGGGCTCACCGGCCCGCCCGGAGCAGGCAAAAGCACGCTAGTCGATCAATTGGCTCGCCACTATCGCAAACACAAGCGGACGGTGGGGATTATTGCCGTCGATCCCACCAGTCCCTACACGGGTGGAGCGATTCTAGGGGATCGCATTCGTATGCAGGAGCACTTCTCCGATCCGGGGATTTATATTCGCAGCATGGCAACCCGCGGCTCCTTGGGTGGCTTGGCTCAGAGCACGGCCGATGTAGCCACGGTGCTCGACGCCTCGGGACGCGACCTGATCATGATCGAAACTGTCGGTGTCGGACAGGATGAAGTTGACGTTGTGCGCCTGGCGGATATCACCGTGGTGATTCTAGTTCCGGGGATGGGCGACGACGTACAAACCATCAAGGCTGGCATCATGGAGATCGCCGACATTTTCGTGATTAACAAAAGCGACCGCGACGGCGCCGATCGGGTGGAGCGCGAAATCCGCGCGCTGCAGTCGCTGGCCGTGCGCGGTGATAATTGGACGCCTCCCATTGTAAAGACGGTTGCGACCGACGGCACGGGAGTCGGGGAACTGGCCGAGGCGATCGAAACTTACGAGAGCTATTTGAAAAATGAAAATCTGGTGCTCAAGCACAAGATTCAGAACTGGCAGGATCGTCTGCTTGAGATGTTGCGGGAAGCGCTACTGGAAAGAGCGCGCGAGCAGCTGGGCGACGGAAACTTGTCGCAATATGCTTTAGAGATAGCCGAGCACAAACGGGATCCATACACCTTAGTGGAAGAGATAGCGGGGAAGGTGGGCACGTAGTGGTGACCATCGATCATCTTGGCATCGCGGTAAAGTCGCTTGCTGCTGCGAAAGGCATCTACGAGAAGCTAGGACTGAAGGTATCGCCGGAAGAGTTGGTGGAGGCTGAGCAGGTGCGAGTGGTGATGGTGCCGTTGGGCGAAAGCAGGTTTGAGCTACTCGAGGCAACCTCTGAGGATTCAGCGATCGCAAAGTTTATCGCTAAGCGAGGGGAGGGATTGCATCATGTGTCGTTGCGGGTGCGCGATCTGGCGGCGGCAGTCGAACGGCTGAAAAAGAATGGTGTGCGGCTGGTTTCAAACGAAATAAAGGTGGGAGCGGGCGGGCATCGTTACGTATTCGTGCATCCGTCGAGCACGGGCGGTGTTCTGCTCGAACTGGTGGAAGCAGATTCGAATCTACCTTACAAATAGGCTTTGTCATGCTGAGCGAAGCGAAGCATCCCTTCCGTCGAACTCCTAGCGGGAGTAGGGATTCCTCGCTCCGCTCGGAATGACAAACGCGTGATTCATTTCCAGGATCCTATGTTTCTTCTCGCCGCCGACACTTCCGGCAAAGACGGCAGCATAGCTTTGGCAAAGTGTGGGCCCGGTGATGTGTACGAGATCATCGAGGTCGTCCCCCTCGCAGGCGGGACATTTTCAGCGCAACTGGTACCGCAAATAGCAGAACTTCTTTTGAAGCACCAACTAGGGAAACAGGACATCGACGGATTCGCCGTGGCCTCGGGCCCTGGGTCCTTCACCGGGCTGCGCGTAGGGTTGGCAGCGGTGAAAGCACTCGCTGAAGTCCTCAGGAAACCCATAGCGGAGGTTTCGCTGCTGGAGGCAATCGCGAGCACCAGTGGCTTGCGCGGGACGGTGATGGCCGCGCTTGATGCGGGACGAAACGAACTCTACGTCGGCGAGTATGACGTCCAGGAGTGCGCCACAGCCTTGAATCAGAGTTTGCTGACGCGCGAGGAGTTTCTGGCCTCGGTTCGCGGATACATTGTCACACCAGACGCCAGCCTGGCCGACGCAGCCCGCAACGCCGGCCTGCCGGTGAAGGAAATCCCGCGTCCGAGGAGCGATACCATCGCCCAACTCGGATGGAAGAAAATTCTGGCTGGAGACACGGTTTCGCCAGAAGTGCTGGACGCCAATTACATTCGTCGCTCGGACGCGGAGATTTTTTCGAAGGGAAGCTCTTAGTTGTTAGCTCTTAGCCTTGGCCCCAGACACCGGCAACGTGACAGTGCGTCTTGCAAATCCGCCTGATATTCCTGCAATGATGGCCCTGGAAAAAGATGCCGACGCGGCAGCGCACTGGCCGCAGGGTCAATACGAACAGATTTTCCTGCGAGCGGGACATCCGTCGAGGCTGGCATTGGTTATTGGAGAAGATGCTGCGGTGCAAGGCTTTCTCGTTGCCCGGCAGATCGACGCTGAATTCGAAATTGAGAACGTTGTCGTAGCTGGCTCAGTCCGGCGACGAGGCTTGGGTACCCGTCTGGTAGGCGAGTTATTGCGCCTGGCGCACTCTCAGGGCGCGAAGGCTGTGTTCCTTGAAGTCCGGGAATCGAACCGGGGCGCCCGCGCATTGTACGAGAAGTGTAGGTTCACGGAGATCGGGCACCGGAAACGGTACTATCAGGATCCGGAGGAGGCCGCCGTCCTCTATCGACTTGATTTAGCGTGATTTGCAACATGGATGGTGCAATTTTGTTGACCTTCGAGCTGTTGCTTTCTGGGGAATTTGGGATTGAAGCCATATTAATGCTGTGTTAATTTGGGGGCGTACACATCGTGCAGGAGGGTCTGCTGGATGCTAACTCCACGTGACCAGCTTCTGGCCAGCCATCAGGAATTCCGCAAACTGGCTCAAGAGCACACGCAATACTCACAAAGACTCGAATCACTCACCCAAAAACGCTTTCTCACCGACGACGAAAAGCTGGAAGAAGTGCGGCTGAAAAAGCTGAAACTGCGTCTCAAAGATCAAATGCAGTTGATTGAGCGGGAGTTTCGGCAGGTAGGACAGAACCAGGTCGCTTAATCTCAAAGCTCAAGAGCACGCGGCTTCCGCCGCCAGTGGCTTTATTTGTCCCTCAAGGTGGCGCTGATAAGCGCCTTTTTTATTAGCATTTAGCCTGAAAACAGATCGACTGTCGGGGGTCTGCACTATAATTCTCTAGTCTCCCGATGGTTCCCGACGGTTACTATTACGCACTTCCACTGGGTGGTGCCGCCGTGTTGCTGGGGTCGCTGGCTGGCGCGCCTTGGGCTTTGCTGCCCATACTCCTGGCAGGTTTTTTCTTGTGGTTTTTCCGGGATCCGGAGCGAGTAATCCCAGATGCCGCCGGGGCGGTAGTCTCCCCCGGCGATGGCAAAGTCACGGATGTGTCCCCGATCCTAGTAGATGGAGGAAGGCGGGTGCGGGTCAGCATCTTCCTGAGCGTGTTTGACGTGCATGTGAACCGCTCCCCGGTGGCGGGAGTGATCCGCGATGTCCGCTATCAAAAAGGGAAGTTTCTTAATGCCATGAACGCAGTCTCGGCCGAACAAAACGAACAGAACGTCGTCACTCTGGATAGCACTGGGCAGAAGGTAGTTTTCAAGCAGATCGCGGGCATACTGGCGCGGCGGATTGTGTTCACCAAAAAAGTAGGCGATCGGGTCGAACGAGGAGAGCGCGTGGGCCTGATCAAATTCGGTTCACGAGTGGATGTTTTGCTGGACGCCTCTGCCAGCATGCAAGTGAAGGTCGGAGATCGAGTAAAGGGCGGAGCCAGCGTGCTGGCTTACCTGCGCCAGGAGCCAGAGCAACTCGCTGGCCTGGCCGCGCAACAGACTCGTCAAGGAGCGCTCTGATGGACCCCGAACTTCCGGAGATCCCGCGCCGGCGTAAGGAAGACCAACCCTCGCGCCGGCTCCGCAAAGGCTTGTACATACTGCCTTCGTTGTTTACCACCGCGAATATCGCGGCCGGCTACTACGCCATCCTGCAAGTTACCCACGGCAGCGTAGCGGAGCCCTGGCATTTCGACTACGCGGCCAAGGCGATCGGGTTTGCCGTGCTGTTTGATGGTTTGGACGGGCGCATTGCCCGAGTCACCCACACCAGCAGCGATTTCGGCCGGGAACTGGATTCACTTGCCGACGTCATCACGTTTGGAGTCGCGCCGGCCATGCTGGCGTGGATGTGGGGCTTCCGCCAATTGCCGGCAGCGAGTGCTGGCGAGCTTTACGCCAAGCTGGCACAGTTCGGCGCCATCGCCAGCTTTTTGTTTCTGATGGCAGGGGCTAGCCGCCTAGCCCGCTTTAACATTACATCGAATCCCCAGCCCTCGAACCCAGGACGTCCGGGAAAGAAGTATTTTGTTGGGATGCCCATTCCGGCAGGAGCAGGAGTCATCGCCGCCGTGGTTCACCTTTCGGTCGGCGACCCGGTCGTGTCCTGGTGGACTGCCATCACCTGGATGCTGATGGTGGTGGTGGTGGCTTACCTGATGGTGAGTACATGGCGCTTCTATAGTTTCAAGGATATTGATTTCCGTTCCCGGCAACCGTTCCGGCTGATTATTTTGTTCGGATTGTTGTTTGCTTCTATCTGGTATTTTTCGCGCTTCGTGCTGTTCGGAATCGCGCTGCTCTACATGTTTTCGGGCGTGTTCTGGCGCTTGCAGTGGATTTTCCGGCGAAGGAATAATCCGCCGCCTCCGGCTTTCCGGGAAGCATCACAGACCTCATGAATTCTACGTTCAAGCCGGCAGTGGCGGCACAACCCGAGCCGGTGCGCGGAGCAAATCTGTACCGCGTAGCCATTGTCGGCGCTTCTACGCTGAAGGGAAAGGAAGTCGCGGAGGTCCTCAACGACCGTAATTTCCCCTCCCTGGACATCAAGCTGCTGGATGATGACGAATCGCTGGGCAAACTCGAGACGGTGGGAGACGAGATTTCATTTATCCAGAGCGTGCGTCCAGAGCAGTTTGAGAACATCGACTTTACTTTTTTTGCGTCTGACCCCGAGTCCACGCGAAAGAACTGGAAGACGGCTCGCACAGCGGGCAGCGCCATTATCGATCTCTCCTTCGCTCTGGAAGATGAAACCGATGCGGTGGTCCGGTCGCCGTGGATTGAACGGCAGTTAGGACAAGCTCTCACGCTGGAGCTGCAGCCAAGACCGGCTGTAGTGGCGCATCCCGCTGCAGTTGCTCTCGCGCTCCTATTACTGCGCACGCAAAAAGCCGGGCAGTTGGCGCGGGTGGTAGCAACCGTGTTCGAGCCGGCTTCGCAGCATGGACAGAAAGGAATGGACGAACTGCACGAGCAGACGGTGAACTTGCTCTCTTTCCAGCAATTGCCCAAGAACGTTTTCGACACGCAAGTGGCATTCAACATGGTGACCCGTTACGGTGAGCAATCGGCGCCGGCACTCTCCACCGTCGAACGCCGCATCATGAAGCACTACCGCCAAATCGCTGGCGACAATGCACCGCAGCCCTCGCTCTTGCTGGTACAGGCACCTATCTTTCATGGGCACGCTTTCGCCCTGCACCTGGAGATGGAACAGGCAGTGGATATCGAGAAAGTCTCCCAGGCGCTGGTCGGAGAACATGTGAATGTTACGCATCTTCCGGAGGATGCGCCGAGCAATGTGAACGCGGCTGGGCAAGGCGATGTTCTGGTGTCAATTATTCCCGACGCGAATTTGGCGAATGCTTTTTGGCTCTGGGCGGCTTCGGATAATCTGCGAATCACGGCGGCCACTGCGGTGGAGTGCGCGGAAACCATGGCCGCAAGCCGGCCCCGAGGCAAAATTCAATGAAGCCATGGCCGGTAGTTTTCGCTGTCCTGGTTTGTTTCGTGAGCACGGGATGCGGCTATCATGCAGGTGGCCGCGCAGTGACCATCCCCGATAATGTTCAGACGGTGGCGATTCCGGGATTTGTCAACGCCACTCAGACCTACAAGATCGAACAGAGGCTCACGGCAGCGGTGGTGCGAGAGATGATTACGCGCACTCACTACCATATTGTGAATGAGGCCAGCAGCGAGGCGGATGCCACCCTGAGCGGGACGGTCGTGGGTACCTCTTCCGCGCCACTCACTTATGACTCTCAGACTGGCCGCACCGCTAGCGCCATGCTGACCGTGAGCATGAGGGTTGCCCTCACCGATAAGAAGGGCAAAGTTCTCTACGAAAATCCTTCCTATGTCTTTCGCGAACAATATCAAGTTTCACAGACGCTAAACAGTTTCTTCCAGGAAGACTCGCCCGCTCTAGAACGCCTGTCGCGCGAGTTCGCGCGTACCCTGGTGTCGGATATTCTGGAGGGCTTCTGATGACGGGGTGTTTCTAATGCGGGCCTTTGCTCAAGCGGACCGCTTTGTTTCCGAGGTTGAGGCTCGCAAGCTGCGTCCGGCGTATGTCTTCGTAGGGGATGAGGTTTTTTTCCGCAAACGTTGCCGGGAGGCAATTCTTGAGCACCTGGTGCCTTCCGATCTTCGTGATTTCAGCTTGTTCGAGTTTGATTTGGCAGAGACCGATCTGGCTGAAGTTCTCGATCGCGCGCGCACGCCCTCGCTGATGGCGCCCTTTCAAGTGTTTTTCATTCGCGGAGTAAAGAGCCTCTTTGGACGCGGATCAAACGAGGAAAAGCTGGCCGCCATCGAGGCCTACTGCAAAGATCCCAATCCTCATGCGGTCTTGATCTTTGTAGCTGACCACATCAGCATTCCCGCCGACGCCCGTCGTATGGATATGACTGACAAAGACCGCTATCAGCGCATCCGCGAGACCCTGGGTGAGTGCTGCGCCATCGTCGAACTGGCGCGAGTGGAGGAAGGCGAAGCAGTGCGTTGGATTGGGGAATATTGTGGCACACAGTCGGTGAAGATCGACCCTGACGCCGCCCGCGAGTTGGTGGACGCGCTGGGCGGCGACATGATGATGATATCCAATGAACTGGAGAAGCTGATTCTTTATGTGGGTGAGAAAAAGCGCGTCACGCTGGGCGATGTGGAGACCATGGTACTGGCGGCCAAGCAGCGATCGCTATACGAGCTGACAGACGCGATCTCAGCGAAAGATCGCGTGCGCGCGCTGGAGATGTTGGACGCGATTCTTAGCACCGGCGAGGGCGACGAAGCTGCCATTGGACATCTCTATATGCTGGCCAAGACTTTTCGCCAGATGTTGGTGATTCTGGAGCGCAACGTGCGCGATCAGCGCATGCTCTGGGCGGCTCTCTGGCAGGGATTTCGAGTGCCGCCATTTGCCGCCGATGACATCATCAGGCAGGCCCGCCGCTATAAGTCGAAACGCGAATTGACGCGAGCGATCCGGCTGGTAGCGAAAACCGATCTCGCGCTGCGCTCAAATCCGGTGAGCAAGCGGTTTGTCCTGGAGAAGCTGGTGCTGGACTTGACCGCAGAATCAAAACCGGAGACGGGCTGGATGCAGGAAGAGTTGCCGGTGTGAAGGCGGGCGTGTTGAGCAACTCATGAAGAAAGTCCGCTAAGCCTTCCAGCAATGGCCCTAATTATTTCCCCTCGAGCAACGGCCACAGCATGATCAAAGCGGGCGACATCGTTTCTTACACTGAGATGTGTAACGAACTCGCCGTCAACCTTCAACGCGGAATGAATTTTCGCCTCAGGAGAGGTGAAAGTGTCATTTTGATGTCTTTACGACCCAACGCACCCTATGCAGACCGTGTCGAACAGGGAGGGAAGATCATTGTCTACGAAGGGCATGATATCGCCCGGATAAAGGGAGCTCCCAACCCCAAGACCATCGATCAACCCGAAGTGCACACAGGCGGCCGGCCCACACAAAACGGTCTTTTCATCGACGCCGTTCGGCGCTTTAAGGCGGGTAAGGCAAGTGCGGAAAAGGTCCGCGTGTACGAAAAAATCCGCCCAGGGATATGGGTTTACAACGGGTTATTCAGACTTGTCGATGGATGGACAGAAACGGTTGAAAACCGGCAAGTGTTCAAGTTCAAATTGGAGATCTTCAGCGGCCCGGTTGAGGGGTTTGCATACGAAGGAGGGGAGCCGGATCACGACCGTGTAATACCCTCTGCTGTAAAGCTAGAAGTCTGGAAACGCGACAAAGGAAAATGCAGAAAGTGCGGGTCTACGAAGAATCTCCATTTCGATCACGTGATCCCGTACTCGCAGGGCGGTTCGTCGAAGAATTCGAACAACATCCAGATTTTGTGCTTGCGCCACAATCTCGAGAAGCGAGACAGGATCGAATAGTTGCCTCGATGATCGGATCGCCTGGTATTCGCGCCTACCTAGACCGGATCGCCTACACCGGTACTGCTCATCCAAACTCGGAAACCTTGAGGATGTTGCATCGCTGCCACATGTTCGCGGTCCCGTTTGAAAATCTCGATATTGGCTTGGGCCGCAAAATTGTTTGCGACGAAGGCGCTTTCATCCGCAAAATCGTTGGGCAGAGGCGGGGAGGTTTTTGCTACGAGATGAATGGGGCATTTGCCGCTCTGCTCCGTGAACTAGGATTTCGTGTCACTCTGCTCTCAGCGCGAGTGGCCAGCGAGGACGGCAGTAGCAGTCCTGAGTTCGATCACCTCACGCTCCGAGTCGATTTGGACGAGCCGTGGCTGGCGGACGTCGGTTTTGGAGACTGTTTCCTTGAGCCGCTTCACATGCGTCCCGGCGTTGAGCAATTGCAGGGTGAGCGAACGTTTCGCATTGTAGACGACCGTGGTTCGATGAGTGTGGAGATGGCTGAAGCTGTCCGCATTTGGAAGCGGCAATATTCGTTCACACTAACAGCCCGATCACTGGACGAGTTCGCTCCTAGGTGTGAATACCATCAGACGTCGCCGGAGTCGACGTTTACGCAAAAGCGAGTTTGTACCAGGGCGACGCCAGAGGGGAGAATCACCCTGGCAGACAAGAAATTGGTCGTCACGCGCAACGGGAAGAAAGAGGAACGGTTGTTGGAATCAGAGGACGAATGGAGAGCCTTGCTGAACGATCGCTTCGGCATCCGGCTCTAATCAAAGACGACGCTGACGACTTACTTCAGCGCATTCAACCTTGCGCTCAGGCGGGACTTGTAACGCGAAGCCGTATTCTCGTGGATCACGCCCTTCTGGATGGCCTTATCGAGGGCGGAAACCGTCTGCCGATAGACCTGCTCGGCTGCTGTTTTATCGCCCTTAGCCAAAGACTCGCGAAGCTGGCGCAAGGCACTACGCAGGCGTGATGTGTTGCTACGATTGCGGGCGGTCCGCGTCTCGGTTTGCCGGGCGCGTTTCAGCGCAGAAAAATGGTTTGCCATGTTTGGTTCGTTACCTTCGTTTCCCTTGGTTTCTCTTGAAAGAGATGTTCAGGTGAGTGTCGACTAAACTATTTTACGAGACTAAGTTGCTGCTGGTCAAACCGATATGGCCGATGCTCTCGAGCGACTGAAAATTCTGATCGATTCTTCAACCCCTATCGTCGTGATGGAGACCGTGGAGGAGATGCACGCCGTGCGCCTGGTGAGGGTGGCCTGCTCGTCCCTCAACCTGGCTGTATTCGAGTGGAGTATTGCTAGTGGATTGGCGCGCTGCGGAAGCGATGACCGCCATCTGGAGCTTGAGAGCCGGTTTCCGGCCAGCACGTATGGCAGTGGCGTAGCCCAACCCGGCGCGGGGCACGAGTTGACGAATCTGTCAGCACAGGCACTCTATAACAGCCGCGATCCTGTGCAGGCGCTAGGAAATCTGGAGGGCATTTCCATTGACGCCGCATTTATCCTCAAGGACTTTCATCGTCACATGGAAGACCCGGTGGTGGTGCGGCGACTCAGAGATGTAGGACAGAAATTTTCCCAAAACCGACGCACCGTCATTCTCACAGCACCTTCGATTACGATGCCGCCGGAGCTGGCCAGCCTGGTGGAATTCCTGGAATTGCCCCTTCCCGACAAGCAGCGGTTGCGGCAGATCATCGACGAGATGATCGTGCGAGTAGGCAAAACACGAACCTTAAAGCGCACGTTAGACGCGAAGGGGCTCGATGCCGTGGCGAACAATCTGCGCGGCCTGACCGAAGAAGAGGCCGAGCGGGCCGTCTCACAGGCCATTGTGAGCAGGTATGGATTGACGCCCGAGGTCGTAACCGACGTACTCCAAGCCAAGAAAGAGATGCTACGGCGCTCCGAGATGCTGGAGTTCGTCGATGTCTCCGACACGCTGGCCAGCGTGGGAGGACTCGAACATCTGAAACGCTGGCTGGGACAACGTCGCGGAACGTGGGAAGATCAGGCACGAGAATTTGGCCTGGAGCCCCCACGCGGAGTGATCATTTTGGGCGTGCAGGGCTGCGGCAAGAGTATGTGCGCTCGAGCGATTGCCGGTGAGTGGAAGCTGCCACTGGTCAAATTCGATACGGCCGCGATATACGATAAGTACATCGGCGAGACTGAGAAACGAATTCAGAAAGTATTTCAGGTGGCTGAGGGGCTGGCACCTTGTGTCCTGTGGATCGACGAATTGGAGAAAGTGTTTGCCGGGAGCGGGACGGATTCGGCTTCGGTGGACGCGGGCGTTTCGTCGCGGCTGTTGGCATCGTTTCTTTCATGGATGCAGGACCGGAAGGCGCCGGTATTTGTGGCGGCTACGTGCAACAATGTGAGGGCTCTGCCGCCGGAGTTGATCCGCAAGGGCCGTTTCGACGAGCTCTTCTTCGTGGATCTGCCAAACCAGGCAGAGCGGAAGCAGGTCTTTGCTATCCAGTTGGCACGGCGGAAGCGGAACCCAGCAGAATTCAACCTGGATCGGGTGGCCGCGGCGGCTGTGGGATACTCCGGTGCGGAAATTGAAGCCGCAGTACAGACAGGGCTGTATTCCGCGTTTTCCAGCAAGCAGGCACTTGCCACTCAAACCCTGCTCGATGCCCTGAAGGCGACGGTGCCCCTCTCCACCACGCGGGCAGAGGAAATTGAGGCGCTTCGCGAGTGGGCGCGAACGCGGGCTGTGCCGGCGTCAGCGGCTGACGCAAAAGGTGAAGGTGCGTAGAGGAGAGGCGGAATGGGCCCCACTACCTCGCCATTGACTCCCCTCCGGGACCCAGCGTACCCTTTAGCTAATGGTAGTTGCTTGCACTTCGGGGCGAGCACCGTCGGCTGGTTCCATCTCCATACAGAAGAGTCATTTGTCCGTGAAGAAGGCGCGGTGCCGCCATCTTCAAGAATCGCCGAACTGCGCTCGATCGGACAGCCTGGAGGGCAGTCCCTACGTGAACTTGGGGAGAGGTCCAAGACCCATTCCCTACCCAACCCGCTAAGCATCTAATGCGCCGGAGGTAAGCGCCAGCAACCGAATGAAGAAAAGTATTGAGATCAGTCCTAACATCGAGACCCTGTTCGGCACACGGGACGAAAACCTACATGTGCTGGAAGACGGCCTGAACATCAACATTGAGCTGCGTTCCGATTCCATCGAACTGGAAGGGGCAGCACGCGACGTCGCCCGGGCCCAGCAAGTCTTTACCGACTACAGCCAATTGCAGCGTTCCGGACATACCTTCAACAATGGTGACCTGAACAGCATGTTGCGCGTGCTGATCGGCGACCCCAAGGCCACGCTGCGCGGGCTGGCGGAAGCCGGACGGCAGCGTTCGTTTGGACGGCGCACGGTGCAGCCCAAGAGCGTGAACCAGCGTCGATATGTCGAAGCCATCGAGAACCACGACATGGTATTCGGTATTGGGCCTGCCGGCACGGGGAAGACCTACCTGGCGGTGGCGATGGCAATTTCCGCCCTGCTGGCCAAACGCGTGAACCGGATCATACTGGCGCGTCCTGCAGTTGAAGCCGGTGAGCGGCTGGGCTTTCTGCCGGGAACTCTGCAGGACAAGATTGATCCGTATCTGCGGCCTCTCTACGATGCGCTCTATGACATGCTCGAGCCCGAGAAAGTCGACCGCTATCTGGAGAAGAGCGTCATCGAGATTGCACCGATTGCGTTCATGCGCGGGCGCACGCTCAATGACTCGTTCGTCATCCTGGATGAGGCGCAGAATACGACATCGGAGCAGATGAAAATGTTCGTCACACGCTTGGGATTCAACTCCAAGGCGGTGATAACTGGCGACGTGACTCAGATCGATTTGCCCACCGCGCGGCGCAGCGGGCTGCTCGAAGCTGTGGATGTGCTGAAAAAAGTCGAAGGGCTGACGTTTGTGTATTTCGACGAGGGCGACGTCGTGCGGCATCAGCTAGTGCAGCGCATTATTCGAGCTTACGACGAGCATAAGACCCGCGTGGCGGAGGAGCAGATGCTATTGCTCGAATCCAAGAGCAGCGCGAATGGTAAGAGCAACGGCGCCGGCAATGCGATCCCGGAGAAGAGCGAAGTGTTGCCCAAGGAAGCAGAAGCCGGAGAATAAAATCGCTAAGACTGGACAGGAGGGTGCCAGGACGCGGCCCTCCTGTTTGTTTTGACGGAGAAGAACGGGAAAGCCTTAGCCCCGAAGGTCGCGCAGGAAACCTTGGTTATCGTTCAAACACGGGTAGCGTGGCTCAGTGATGATGCACTAGCGAAGTTCGTAACGCGAGCGAGCCGCGCATCTGGACTGAGGGGCGCAGTCAACGTGCTGATCACCAGCGGCCGGGAATTGCGCGCGCTGAACGGGCGTTTCCGGGGAAAGGACAGGCCGACGGACGTGCTCTCGTTTCCACCACTTCTAAGGTCGAATGGATTTGCAGGTGACATCGCGATTGCAGCCGATATTGCTGTGCAGAACGCCCGGCGGTTGGGACATTCGGCAACGGAGGAGATCAAGATACTCGTGTTGCACGGGGTGCTTCATCTCGCTGGCTACGATCACGAGCATGATCGGGGTGAGATGGCGAGCAAAGAGCAAAGCATGCGCCGGCAACTCGGGCTGCCGGAGGGTTTGCTTGAGCGCGGCGAGCGGCCGAACGCTGTTCGGTCGGGACAGGCAAGTGCTCCTGTGCGCACACGAACCGTGGCTGGCAGCCGCCGCGCTCGCGCACGGACAGGCACGAGCAAGGAAGGAAAAATGCGATGAACTTTGCCATCGCAGTTATCCTCCTGCCGCTGCTCGGATTGCTGACTTTGGTTTCTTATGTCGATCGTTTGTACACGGAGATCGGTAAATTTTTGTCACGCGACTTTCAGGACAACATCGATTCGTTCGAACGGAAAGTTGAACCCAAACTGGGTGTGAGCCGCGAACGTGCGTATCTTTCTATGGCGGTGCTTAGCCAAATGGTGATGGCGGCGATTGCCATGCTGGTGGGCTTCGCTGTGTTCCGGGATCGCGCCTGGAGCGTGTATGAGATCCTGCAAGCCACACTAAGTCTGGTTCTGATCGTGATTGTTTTTAACCGCTTTCTGCCGTTTCTTTTCTTTTCGCGGACCAAGGGCGAGTGGTTGATCCATTGGGTTTTAGTTCTGCGAGCTCTCATCTACCTGGTTGTGCCTGTCACGCTGGTCTTGGGTTTCCTTCAGTCGGTGACGACTCTCACCAGAGAACACTCGGACGAAGCGCCAGAAACTCAGGCGCAGGCAGTGGACGCGTTAATCGAGGCGGGGCAGGAGGAAGGCATCTTGCACCCAAGCAATCGCGACCTGATCCAGTCGGTAGTGGAGTTTGGCGAAAAAACCGTGCGCGAGGCCATGAAACCGCGGCCGGAAATCGTGGCTGTGGCCACCAACACCACGGTGGAGCAATTCATCGAGTTACTAAGAGCGAAGCCATTTTCTCGCGTCCCCGTGTTCGAGGGGACGATCCACAACGTTGTCGGGATCGTTTACGCGCAGGACGTGCTACAGGTGCCGGACACCGAAGCCCATGCTCGTACGGTCGACACTCTCATGCGCAAGGACGTGTACTTTGTGCCCGAGAGCAAGCTGGGTAGCGAGCTGCTGCGCGAGATGCAAAAGCACAACATCCGCATGGCGATCGTGGTCGATGAGTATGGAGGAGTCGCAGGCCTTGTCACCATCGAAGATCTAGTGGAAGAGATCGTAGGAGAGATTCGCGACGAACATGAGAAAACTGAAGTTGTTCGGGAGAGCGATCACTCCTACATCGTGCCCGGCAACATGGACGTGGATCGGCTGGACGAATTGTTCGGAATGCGTCCCGAAGGCAAAGAGTCAGCGACGGTGGCGGGTCTGGTGAGTGAACTAGCCGGCCGGATACCGCAGAAGGGCGAGGTGGTGGAGGAGGATGGCATGCGCTTTGAAGTTCTGGACTCGACCGAGCGTCGAGTGGAGCGAGTGCGTATCTCAACGGTCCAGCCTCGGCAGATGAAACTAATTTGAACTGAAGGTCCCGGTCCATTACTGCGCTCGCCCCTAACTTGCTTAGGTGAGATGTCAGTATGCAAATCTACTGTCATTTATAAAAGACGTGACACTGTGTTATCATAGTGTCACATTGGGAGGTTGACGATGGAATCGGAAACTCGCATGCGGGTCAACGAAAATGGCCGCGTCGTGATTCCAGCTTCCTATCGCAAGGCGCTGGGCATCAACGTCGGGGACGAAGTTGTGCTGCGTATCGAAGACGACGAATTGCGGATCATGTCTCTCAAGCGACGCCTCGAGCAAGCGCAGCGGCGCGTCCGGCGATACATAAAACCCGGACGGTCACTAGCTGACGAACTCATCGTAGAACGTCGCGAGGCGGCTAAACGTGAATAGGGTCGTGCTAGACGCCTCCGTCGTGTTAGCACTACTTAACAATGAGTCCGGAGCGGACAGGCTGACTCCGGACCTGTTGAGCAACGCCACTAGCAGCACCGTCAACCTTGCCGAGGTGCAAACCAAACTCGTTAGCGAAGGCGGAAGACCTGACGAGGCGTGGGAAGACACTCTCAGCCCCATTCGCGAGGCTATGCCCTTCACCGACGAACAAGCGAGAATCGCGGGCAGTCTGGTGGCGCAAACCAGCCGATTGGGACTGTCATTGGGAGACCGCGCCTGTTTGGCGCTGGGGATTGTGCTGAAAGCTCCCATTTACACAGCGGATAAAGCCTGGAAGAACCTCAAACTTGGGGTTCGGATCCACGTCATCCGCTGACCTCGTCCGGAGCGCGCAGAAGGTAGCCTATTTTCCCTATGTCTTTTCGTTCCGGTTTCGTCTGCATTCTCGGCCTTCCTAACGCTGGCAAGTCCACCCTGCTGAATGCGCTAGTGGGCGAGAAGCTGGCCATCATTAGCCCCAAACCGCAGACCACGCGCAACCGCATCCTCGGCATCATCCACGTAGCCAAACGAAATCGCCGACCTGGCGGTCAGGTGATCCTGTTAGATACGCCCGGTGTGCACCGGCCAGACAGTTCGCTGGGGCGGAAGATGATGGGCGAGGTGCGCGAAGCGCTGGACGGCTGTGTTCTGATCCTGCTGATTGTAGATGCCACCCGAAGGTTCAGTCAGAGGGACGAATTCGTGCTCGACATGGTGAAGAAATCGAAGACGCCCGCTCTCTTATTGCTGAATAAGATTGATCTGCTTCGCGGTGACAAGGGAAAGCTGCTACCCATCATCGACGAATACCGCGGACGCTACGATTTTCGGGAAGTCATCCCACTCTCAGCCCGAAAGCGGGAAGGTCTCGATGTACTCCTGGAGAAAGTAATTCAGGCCTTACCGGCGGGGCCTCGTTACTTCCCTGACGATCAGTTGACGGACCAACCCGCTCGCTTCATGGCGGCGGAGATCATCCGTGAACAGGTTTTACTCGAGACCAGCGAGGAAGTACCGTACGCGACGACTGTCATGATTGAGCAATTCGAGGAAGGCGCAAAATTGACGCGGATTGCCGCTGCGATCTACTGTGAACGCGAGGGCCAAAAGGGAATTCTGGTCGGCAAGCGCGGGCAAATGCTGAAGAAAATCGGAACCGCGGCCCGGTTGCAGATCGAAAAAATGTTAGGCACGCGGGTTTATCTTGAGCTTTTCGTTAAAGTGAAAGCAGCCTGGCGGGAGTCGCACGAATTTGTCGAAGAAGTTGACTGGCGGCGTCAGTTGGAACGGCTCGCCGGATCGCGGAAATTATTGAGTCCTTAATATTGCTGGACCATCATAATCCTGTAGAATCCAAGCCGAGGTTAACGATAACGCGGAATGTCTACCGATCTGCCAACTTGTAACTTCGAGGCTGACAAGTTGATCTTGAAGCTAAAGGTCACGCTGGCCGCCGACCCGAATGCCATCGAGCCGGTGGTGGAAGGTGTGATGGAGATCGTAAGAGAGATGCAATGCGCCGCCGGTAATGAAGATGCGATCGAGCTTGCGCTGAGCGAAGCCCTCGCAAACGCAGTAGTGCACGGCGCCAAGGCCGATCCTTCGAAGATTATTGAATGTGATGTGGGCTGCGACGAGAGTCGCGGCATGCTAATTGTGGTGCGCGATCCCGGGCAAGGATTCGATCCCAATGCCATCCCCAGCCCAGTCTGTGGAGAAAGTATCTATTCCGATCACGGCCGCGGCATTTACCTGATTAACGAGCTGATGGATGAAGTGAAATTCGCCAAGAATGGCACCGAGATCCATATGATCAAGCGATAAAAGTCCAATTTGGAAGCCGAAAACGGCTAGTGCCTTCGTTTCATTCTACAGACGCTATCCCGAGCTTTGCGATCCGATGCAGACTGGTAGCCTTCTGATGAGCTGCCGCGCGAGATCCCCTTCGACTTCGCTCAGGGCAGGTTCTCACTCGGGCTGAAGTGCGCCGGGGTTCGGGATGACGTCTCGTAGGGAAAGATCCAAACCGGACTACCCGCCGAAAACGGGAAGCTTGTCTCCCAAACCTATTCCTTCACGGCAATTCCCAGAGCCTTCATCTTGCGGTATAGATGGCTCCGTTCCAAACCGAGCACCTCTGCGGTTCGGCTGACATTGCCGTGATTTTCGTCCATCTTTTTCAGGATGTAGTCGCGTTCGTAAGCGGCCCGGGCCTGATGCAGAGTAGAGAATTCGCTGCCGGCCAAACGGCGGCTGCCGTCGCGATGAACCAGCGGGGGCAGGTGCTTGCGCTCGAAGCGGGAGGTGGTGGGATTCATGATGACGATGCGCTCGATCACGTTGCGCAATTCGCGCACGTTGCCCGGCCAAGAGTAGCGCATAAGCGTCTCGATAGCATCGTCAGTGATTTCACGTGGACGGCGGCCGTAAGCGGCTGAGAATTCCTTCAGGAAATAGCGCGCCAGCAAAGGAACGTCTTCTTTTCGCTCGCGCAGCGGCGGAACCGAGAAAGGCACGACGTTGAGACGATAGAACAAATCCTCGCGGAAGTTCCCGCGGGAGATTTCCTCTTCCAAATCTTTGTTGGTCGAGGCAATGACCCGAGCGTCTACCGTAATGGGCTCGTCACTGCCCACCGGACTGAATCGCTGCTCTTCGAGAGTGCGCAAAACTTTGGACTGGGTCTTGAGGCTCATGTCCCCGATCTCGTCGAGAAAAAGGGTACCGCCGTGGGCTCTTTGGAACTTGCCCTCCTTGTCGACCGTGGCCGCCGGAAATGATCCCTGGCGGTGACCGAAGAGCTCGCTTTCGATCAGATCTTCAGGGATAGCGGCGCAGTTCACCTCGACGAACATCTCATCTTTGCGCAGACTCTGGGCGTGAATGGCGTGGGCGACCAATTCCTTTCCCGTACCGGATTCGCCGTAAATAAGCACGCGACCATTCGTCGGGGCCATGATCTGGATTTGCTGGCGCAACGCTTTCATGGGAATGCTTTCACCCACGATCACGCTTCTGGGAATGAGCTGCTTCTTGAGGTCCCGGTTCTCCTGCCGCAGCCGTTGCGCATCAACTGCGTTCTTGACCAGGATGAGAGTTTTGTCGATGGAAAGTGGTTTTTCCAGGAAGTCATACGCGCCAAGCTTGGTGGCGCGGACCGCGGTCTCGATCGTGCCGTGGCCGGAGATCATGATGACCTCGGGAGCGTCCTCGATCTCGCGAATCTTCTCCAGGGTTTCGAGACCGTCCATTCCCGGCATCCAGACATCGAGTAGCACTACCTCAAAGGCTTTTTTGCGCAGCACTTCCAGGCACGCTTCGCCACTCTCTGCCACGGAAGCCTTATAGCCTTCATCCTCGAGCACTCCCTTGAGCGACTGGCGGATGCTGGATTCGTCGTCCACAATGAGAATGTTATGCATGCTGGCGTACGGCGGAAGACTCGACCGCTTCCGACGCGACTGGCAATTCCACGACGAAGCGGGCGCCGACTGGCCGGTTTTCCTCCACGCGAATGGAGCCGTGATGATCTTCGATAATGCGGCTCACAATGGCGAGGCCTAAACCGGTTCCCCGTTTCTTGGTGGAGAAATAAGGCAGGAAGAGCCGCTCCTTCAATTCTTGAGTGACTCCGTGGCCGCTGTCGGCGACCGTGATCTCCACCACATCGCGGCTGGCCTGTAGTGCGGTAGAGATGTGAACCTCTCGCAGCAGAGCACCCTGCATGGCCTCGGCGGCGTTGTCCACCAGGTTGGCCAGTGCTCTCTTAATGGCTTCGGGATCGGCCATGACTCGCGGCAAGTCCGCAGCCAGGAACGTGCGCACTTGAATGCCGTCCAGGCGGCCGTTGAACATAGTCAGAGTATTCTCAACGATGGAATTGATGTTCGAGGGTTGGGGCCGCGCCGTGGGAAACCGGGCCAAGGTGGAGAACTCATCGACCAGGGTACGCAAAGTCTCGACCGAGCCAGCGATGGTTTCAGCGCAGCCGTTTAGAACATCCATGGAAGTGGCATCCGGAGGTACGCCCCGGTCCAGATGCCTCCTGATTCGCTCGGCGGAGAGTGCAATCGGGGTCAGCGGATTCTTGATTTCGTGGGCCACTCGGCGCGCCACCTCGCGCCATGCAGCCTGCTTTTGGGCCTTGAGCAGATCGGACAAGTCTTCGAATACCAGAACGTAACCCAGGTCGCGGCCTTCATGCCGAAGTGTAGCCACCGTGACCGCAACGTTCAGCTTGGCGCGTTGCACCACGATTTCCATCTGGGTCGTGGTAGTGCTCATACGGTCGGCGCGCCGTAACAGAAGCTCCAGGTCTTCGAGCACCTCGGAAGGAAAGACTTGCTGAAGGGTGGCGCCAACCAGCACAGTTGGTGTCCCGGAGTCTCCACCCACTGGATTGAACATGCGAAGCAGGGCGTGGTTCACATGGGTGATGCGACGGCTGGCATCCAGCGACAAGACCCCCGTAGGAATGCTTTCCAAAATTGTTTCTATATGCCGCCGCCGTTGCTCCAGGGCGTTGTTGGCAATGCTTAACTCGCGACTGGAGGCTTCAATCTGGCGGCGGCTGGACTCCAATTCCGCAGCCATGCGGTTGAAAGAGCGCACCAGATCACCGATTTCGTCGGCCGCGCTGATTTCTACCCGGTAATCCAAGTGTCCTCGGGAGATTTCCTGAGTGGCTTCAGCGAGTGCCGCGACCGGGCGTGTAACCAACTTGGAAAGAAATAGCGCCAACCAGGTAGTCGCGAAGAGCACCATAACGGTCAACAAAAGCAGGTAACCCATGTAAGTACGGCGAACTAGTTTCCGTTCGCGGCTCAGTTCGAGATAGCGCTGCTGGCTGGCTTCCACTTGCTTAACGGTCTCAGAGAATTTTTGAGGTAATGGCATGGCGACAACAATCAGGCCACTGTCACCCACCGGCGCGCCTCCCAAGACATAGTCGGTCTGTTCCCAGTTGAAATGTACCGCCGGACCGCTGGAAGTCACTCGCCCGAGTGGAATCCCCGGCTTCAGCATCGGCCAGGGAGCGGGGGCGCCGAAGCTCGCCTCGGCGTTCCCGTTTTCAATCGCCAGGGCAAATCCGCCTTGCAGCGTGGGCTCGTGGCGTCGGAACTCATTTACCACCGCTGAAAAACTGTGGCCAGAGAAAGCATGCTGGGTTTC
>Ga0207116_10103_pt1 | contig 23158 bp, 16 predicted proteins | sample Alteio_BWMinHeat_44_FD_153550 | JGI IMG/M metagenome (GOLD analysis project Ga0207116, IMG submission 153550) | Enriched cells from forest soil in Barre Woods Harvard Forest LTER site, Petersham, Massachusetts, United States -... | ecosystem: Environmental > Terrestrial > Soil > Temperate forest >... | reverse complement strand
GCAACACGGCGACGGGAGGCGCGTCTTTGAGATAGGCAATGGCCGCCAAGTATCTCTTTTGCGCGATGAGGGCTTTCGCCAGCCCGTCAAGCGCCGGGACCGATTTGGGATCTCTGTTCAGCGCGATTTTGAATTCATCGATGGCCGCGTCGTCCTCGTTTAACTGGCTGAGCGCTACCCCTAACGCGATATGGCCTAGAGGATTTTCGGATTGCAAGTGGGTGGCCATTCGGAGCTCACGAACGGCCCGCGTGGGTTGGTTGCTTTGCAGCAGAGCGAGAGCTAAGTTGAAATGGGCTTCCCAGGAATTGGGATTCAGATGCACGGCCGATTCAAAGGCGGAAATCGCGCATGATATCTTCCGCCGTTGACCAAAATACGCACCCAGCGCGTCGTAGGCACCCGCCGACGGATGCGCCTTGATTGCCTGTTCCAGTTGTGCCGGACCCTTGCATGTGGCACCATCCTGCGCCGCCAGGTTCAGGCTATATCCGGAGAAAAAAATGGTAGAAAGCGCGAGGAGGGCGTGTTCACGCGCGAAATTCCATCGCACCATTCACGACTCCCAGAAGTGGTCGACCGTTTGCAATCGTAGCAGAACAGAAGTTCTTGCATCTGTCGAGTGAAGCTCGCGCCTCGGAGCTTGGGGGGGGTGGGCAAATCCCAGCCCTTGCTGAATTTGATCCACAACCCTCGCGTGCGGCCGCATCAGCGACGCATCCAAATAAAATAAATGAGTTATGATCGGTGAGATCGATGATGAATCAGCGGACCGGGCAGTCAGGACTCACAATTCATGCCACTATTCTCGTTCTTGCCCTCATCGTTCTGGGCAGGGGTAAGCTTGCGTACGCTCAGGGAGTGGCGACCGGCGGTACCGCGGTTCCAGCTCGTCCCCTCCCTCCGGGCATGAAGGCACCCACCGTGCGCTACGAGGACCTCGCCGTCCAGGCTGGCCTCACCGGGGTTGAAGTCTCTGGGGCAGACCATGGAAAGCAATACATCCCTGAATCCACCGGAACCGGTGTAGCAATTTTCGACTATGACAATGATGGGCTTCCCGACATCCTTCTGGTGAATGGCGGCCGCCTGGGCGACGGCGCGCAACCCAAGCCTTTCCTCTATCACAACCTGGGTGGACTGAAGTTCGACGACGTCACCGAAAAAGCGGGAATTACGAGTCCAGGGTGGGGCCAAGGCATCTGTGCGGGTGACATCGATAATGACGGCAACACCGACGTGTTCGTCACCCAATGGGGACAGAATATCTTGTACCGGAATCAAGGGAATGGCACGTTTCGCGACGAGACCAAGGAACGCGGTCTGCTCGCCGCCAAGCGCTGGAGCACAGGTTGCGCCTTCATCGACTATAACCGCGACGGATATCTCGACCTGGTAGTCGCCCACTACATCGACTTCGATCTGGCCCATACCCCGCGACCGGGAGACAAATCGCAGTGTCAGTGGAAAGGATTACCTGTCCTGTGCGGCCCGCGAGGTCTGCCTCCCGAAACGGTTTCCTTATATGAAAACGACGGACATGGGCATTTCACCGATGTTTCGGACCGGGTTCATGTCAGAGGCCCCAAGGACTATTACGGATTCACCGCGCTCACTGGCGACTTCGATAATGATGGGTGGCCCGACATTTACATCGCCTGCGATTCCACCGCGAGTTTGTATTATCACAACCTGGTCGGAAAAACCTTCGAAGAGATCGGCGTTCGTTCCGGTCTCGCTTTCAACGAAGATGGACGGGAGCAGGCCGGGATGGGAGTGAGCGCCGCTGACGTCGGCGGCAGCGGACGGCTGGACATCTTCAAGACAAACTTTGCCGACGACACCCACACCTTCTATCGCAATCGGGGCAAAAATGATTTTGAGGACGATACGATCGGGGCTGGCCTAGCGGTCAATACCAAGTACCTGGGATGGGGTACGGCCTTTCTTGATTTTGACAACGATGGTTGGAAGGATTTGATCGTCGCCAATGGGCATGTCTATCCCGAGGTTGACGAGGCCCACACTGCCGAACATTTCAGACAGCCCCGCCTTCTCTACTGGAATCGCGGCGACGGCCAATTTTTTGATCTTTCCTCTCAGGGTGGACCCGGCATCGGCGCCCCCCACTCTTCGCGGGGTCTCGCGATCGGGGATCTCGACAACGACGGTGAACTGGAGATTGTCATCGTCAATATGGGCGAAGGACCATCTCTTCTGAAAAATGTCGCTCCCCGCACCGGGAATTCACTGCTGGTTCGAGCGCTGACTTCGGGGAGGGACGCGATCGGGGCGCGGATCACGCTGACCGCGGACGGTCACAAGCAGATTGACGAGGTCCGCAGCGGTGGTTCCTTCATCTCGCAAAGCGACTTCCGGGTGCACTTCGGTCTGGGCAAGGCGGCCGCGGCCGACATATCGGTACGCTGGCTGGATGACAAAAGCGAGAATTTCACAGGGGTTGCCGCAGGCCAGATCGTGACCATTGAAGAGGGAAAGGGTATCACCCGCAAACAGCAATTTACCTCTCCGAGAAAATAGCCAGGCGCCGGTTATCGCGCAGGCTCGTGGACGGTGAGAATCTGATTCGCCGCGATCGCCTGGAGGTTTTGTACCTTGCCGCTCGGCCAGGGGACAACGCCTCGCATAACCCCATGGTTAGAAGAGCGTGGCGACTTGTAGTAGAGTTTACCGTAATCAACGTGGAAAACAATTCCCCAGAAATCAACTCAGAATCGCGAGGGCTGTTAAAGGAGAATCTGGCAATACAGTTGCGCGAAGCGATCCTGGCTGGGAGAATTTTGCCTGGAGAAAAGATCATTGAAGGGCGTTGGGCCCGTCAATTCGGAGTGGCCCAGGTTTCAATCCGGGAAGCGCTTAACATCCTTACAACCGAGGGTTTCGTAACCAAGGGACACGGTCGCAGTGCTCGAGTCCTCAAACTGGGCGATCCCGAAATCATCCAAATTTATCAGCTTCGCGGCGTGCTGGAAGGATTGGCGGCTCGGCTCGTTGTCGAACAGGGACTGCAGCTAGATGATCTAGAAACCGCTCTGGCCAAGATGCAAGACGCCGTCCAGCAGAATGATCTTCGCAAAGTGGTGGATCGGGTCCAACAATTTCATCTTTGCCTGCTCGAAAAGGCTGGTAACCCCTTTCTTTCGGAGACCGGCCGGAAAATAATCGTACCGTTATACGCTTTCACCCGGATTCGGGCTCTGGCCAAGAACCTGGATGCCAGCCCGTGGGAACCCCAGCTGCACAATCATCGCAGGATTGTCGATGCAATGCGTATGGGACACCCAAGCTTGGCCGAGCAAGTGGTGGTTCACGTAATCAATCTGTTTCTCGAATCCGCGCTGCAAGTGTGGGCTCATTAGCGGAAACCAGCTTCGACTGATTCTCTTGTCGTGAGACCTTCATTTTGTCCTGTTGAGCGATCCAGCCAGGTCGTTCGGAGATGCGCAACGATTAATAGCCCGAGGTGAATCCATTTCTTCACCTGATATCACTCCTTTTGTGGATTTGATTGCGCGTCGAATCTCTTTGAACAGGGCGAGGGTCTCAGGTGAGATTCTTCCGTCCTGGTAAACTTCCACGTCGAATGTGGGAACATTTCTGCGGCTGATCGCGTCCTGTATTTTTGCAATCATCGTACCGGGTGAGTATCGCGGTGGTGAGATAGGCGTATTTACCTTGAAATGGCCCCAATCACCGTTGATGATCGTGGTGATCTGTCCCTGCAACCCTGACTGTGGCCCACCCGTAAACTTCCCGGTTCCGTCCACTGGAAGGAATCCGAAACCATTAATCATCTCCGCGCTGAAGTCATTCTCGCCTGCGAACACTTCATAAAAATCACTTATCTTTGGCAATATCCAGCTGTTGTAAGAGACTAATCGGTCGGGGTTTCCTCGCTTGGATGCGGCGGCCATCTTCGCCCAGGGCGCGTTGAACGGATAGTATGTGAAGGTTGCATCGTCGAACCAATATCCAGCGATCGACAGGCCATATTGCTCGCCTACTTGAGCGATGACTCCGCACCACAGGTCGAAATATTTGTCCTTATCAGCATCGAAGTGTGTCCGCCTCCACCATGCAATATCATCATGTCCGGGGTGGAAGTACAGTTCGAGTTTTATACCGTGTTTCGAGAGCGCCCGGGCAAGATCGCCGACCAGATCCCTGGAACAGGTACGACCAGGAAGAACCTCATCAATTACTTTGTTGGGACCTGGAAAATAGAACTCGGCGTGGGAAGTCGTAAATACGACATAGCCAGCACCCATTTCATCGAGCACATCGGCAAACTTGTGAACGTCAAAGTCACGTACGGCGTGACAGTAAGCCAAAGGACTACCGTGCTCTGGCTTGCTTTGGCTGGTCCAATGCACCATCACGCCGTACTTGGCCTGCACCATCCAATCAGTCGGCGCTGCGCCCCGTGCGGCCTGTTCGGCAAGTCTCACTTGCACCTCGGGCCTGACAATTTCAAGAGAGAACACCTTAGCGACCGGCGAGGTGCCGACGGAACGAAGAGTCAAAGTTTGGATGGGAGCAGAGAGCTCTACGGTACCAAGCTTAACCCTCTCCCAGTCTGTCTTCAAGCAAGAGGCAGTCAGTCGCGTGGAATTGATGGCGACTTCCATCAAACAGCCGCTACCACTGCCTTGAAGAGTCGCAAATAGGTTATAGCTTCCGGGTACGGTAATCTTGCCAGTCCATGACAGTGAACCTGACGGATCCCACGACTCGACCCAGCCAACCTTTCCTGGCCCCATATCAATGGTTTTGACAGATCCTTTGTGAACGGCATGAGCAGCCATCAACACCGTCAGATCGTCGGGACGTATCGTTTGTGCATGAATTGTCCCCCATCCAAGACAGCCCAGAAGGACAGTTCTCACCATTAAAAGCGACGCTGGGATAACTCTCGGTCGAAGTCGTCTGCTTGCCGCCCGGCCGTATCGCCAAGCTCGGTCTAGAACATGGCCACCCCCATCGTTTGCCATTTCCCCATGTTTCATTTATAAAACTGTATATGTGCCCACGAAAATAACAGCACGGTACGCAGCTTTCATGCTTTTGTCAAGGAGTTTTCAAAGGAGTTTTCAAAGTGCGATACCATTTCAACGAGCCGGCGGGGCATCGGCAGAAGAACTAATGTTACAGGAGGATTCCTTGATACCATCAGCATCGTTGTCATTTAAGTTCACCCTAACCAAGTGGCTGGCTTCGACAATCTATGAAGACAAAGGCGCCTAAAGCTTCCAGTCGGTACCCGACTCCAGCTCTTGAGAAAGGCCTGGACATATTGGAGTTGTTCGCCAGCGAGCCGTCGGGACTCACAAAAAGCGACGTGGCACGCAAGCTCGGCCGTACGATTTCAGAGATCTTTCGGATGCTGTTATGCCTCGAAGAGCGTGGCTACATTGCGCAGAGTCCGGACAGCGACAATTACCACCTTACCTTACACCTGTTTAGACTCGCGCAAGAGCATCCGCCGATCAAACGCATGACTATGCAAGCCTTGCCGATCATGCAGCAAGTTGCTCATGAACTTAATCAGTCCTGTCATTTGGGTGTGCTCAACGAGGGAAAGGTCGTGATTATCGCGCAGGTGGATTCCCCCGTGAGCCCCGGCTTCTATGTCAAGGCTGGTGCAGTTGTGGATCTCATGCATGCTGCTACAGGTCACGTCATCCTGGCACACCAAACGCAAGAAGTTCGTGCGCGCACCATACAGACTTGGTGCAAACTCAACAAAGCTGAGGCTCCGCGTGATCTGACTTCGCATCTTGCCGCCATTAAGGAGCGAGGCTATGAAGAGAAGGAAAGTTACGAGGTGGAGGGAGTCATCAATGTGAGTTATCCCATCTTGGACGAGCATGGGTATGCGGTTGCCGCGTTGACTGTTCCCTACCTCCGCCGAATTGGCGACACCACCATCACCACGACTAACGTACGCCAAACCTTGAAACGAGCAAGTTCTCAGCTCTCCCAAGGGATCGGGGCAATTTCGCGAGAGCGCTCGAAATAGGACACCTAAGTCCGCTGAGTCGCCATGGCTGTCGCCAATCGGCAACGGTTCGCAGCGCCACTGCCATCTATTTTTATTGACAAATATTGTGTTTCAGGAATAGAAAGTATGATTCTGGGCCGGTGGCTTGGAGAGATTATCTGGCCGCGACTTGAAAACTCAAAGGAGAGTCGATCCGTTTGAACGACCCTAAGATCACGAATGTTCGCGTCCTCGATCTGCGATTCCCGACCTCGCGGTCTCAGATTGGGTCGGACGCCGTCAACCGGGACCCCGATTATTCGGCGGCATATTGCATTCTGGAAACGGATATGGGAATCGAAGGATATGGCCTCGCCTTCACCCTGGGCCATGGAACAGAATTATGCGTGCTTGCACTTGAGTATCTTGCGCGATTTCTCCAGGGCCGCAATTTATCTTCTGTGACAGACGATACAGTCGCCTTTTCCAGACAGCTTACCGAAGACAGTCAATTCCGCTGGCTCGGGCCCGAAAAGGGTGTCATCCACCTGGCGGCCGCAGCCCTCATCAATGCAGTCTGGGACCTTTATGCGCGCATCGAAGGCAAGCCTCTCTGGAAGCTATTGGCAGATTTCGAACCCGAGCGGATTGTTCGTTCGATTGACTTTAAATATATCGAAGATGCGATTACTCCGGATGAAGCTCTTGATCTACTAAGGACGCGAAACGCATCTCAAGCGGAACGTTTAAGGCAGCTTGAACAACATGGCTATCCGGCATACACCACATCCGCAGGATGGTTCGGCTTCAGTGACGACAAGATCAGACGCCTCTGCCGTGAAGCTCTCAGCCAGGGATGGACACACTTCAAGTTGAAGGTCGGTGGCAACCCGGCAGACGATCTTCGCCGTGCACGGTTGATGCGCACAGAAATTGGCCCGCACAACAAGCTGATGATGGATGCAAATCAGAAGTGGGGGGTCATCGAGGCAATTCAACGCACAAGAGAGCTGGCTGAAGTGGATCCTTGGTGGATGGAAGAACCCACCAGCCCCGACGACATTTTGGGCCATGCTCGCATTCGCCGAGAGGCCTCTCCCGTTCGCATCGCGACGGGTGAGCATTGCCACAATCGAGTCATGTTCAAGCAATTCATGCAGGCCGGCGCAATCGATGTCTGTCAAATTGACAGTTGCAGGGTTGCGGGCGTGAACGAGAATCTTGCAGTGCTGTTGATGGCCGCCAAATTCAACATCCCGGTTTGTCCGCACGCGGGTGGAGTCGGCTTGTGCGAATGCGTACAGCACCTGGCGATGTTTGACTATCTGCGTGTGTCAGCGTCGCTCGAAAACCGCGTCACTGAATTTGTAGATCATTTGCATGAACATTTTGTTGATCCCCCGCGCATCGCAAACGGCCACTATCTGCTGCCTGAAAAACCCGGTTACAGCACCGAGATACTTCCGGAGACTTTGCTCGCATACCAGTACCCGGATGGTCCAGTGTGGAATGATCACCGGGTTTCAGTTGTAACGTAAGAATAGTCTCGTTTCGCGCAAAAGTATCGCCCGCTCCATCGCGGCCTTCCTGTAGGAAACCATGTTGTGCATGCTTCTCCCCTCACCTGCCTGCCAAGCGGACAGATCACTTGCTAACTCAACCCGACATATCTTGTGCTAACGACATCCCCCAAAAAAATACTTGACAACCATTACGAATTGAGGTTACAAATTAGCCGTTTGATATATGAATTAGTCATTTCACCTATAAAAGCATTGAATGGATTTGAGCCGCAAGGGCCGGTTTTTCAAGGACGCACAGCAGTGTTCTGGGGTTACTGATCGAAAACTAATTGGCGGGAGGGGCTTATGGATAACCGTGCTTCGAGTTTTTTTGCGCTGGTCCGAGGATGCCAGGCGTCATCCGGCTTGGGTGAATTCGCTTTAGCCTGCTGCGCAATGCTGATTTTGTTCTGCACGGTCGCTAATGCGCAGACTGCGACCGGCCAATTCAATGGGCATGTTTACGACCAGAGCGGAGCGGCTGTGGCGGGCGCCACTGTAAAAGTGGAAGACCCCGCGACCGCCTGGACACGAACGGTGCAATCCAGTGGTGAGGGACTATACCTACTCCCGCTTATTCCGCCCGGAAAGTACCAAATCACGGTCACTCAGGCCGGCTTCCAGGCGGCAGTGAGCCAGGGACTCCAGCTCAATGTCAACCAGATTTCTACTCAGGACTTCCACCTGCAGGTGGGAGCGCCCTCGCAGGTAGTGAATGTCAGTGCGTCTGAAACGGAGTTGCTCCAGGCGACTTCGACCGAGTTGGGCACTGTTGTGCAACAGCGCACGGTCAGTGATCTGCCGCTCAACGGAAGAAGCTTCACGGCGCTTCTCACCCTGGCGCCCGGCGCCAACCCGGTAAATCAATCCCAAAATAGCAGCGTTGGCTACAGCGCTACATTTGGCTCCGCCGGCATCCCAGGCTCGACCTATACCTTTCCATCGGTACAGGGTCAATGGAACCGCGAGAATCTGTGGTACATCGACGGCATCATCAACGGATCCGCTATGGGCGGTTCGTATGATGTCCCACCGATCATCGATACCATCCAGGAGTTCAAAGTTCAGTCTCATAACGATCAGTCCGAGTACGGCGGAGTATTGGGCGGAGTCGTCAACATGGTCACCAAGTCTGGCACGAATACCTATCACGGATCGGGGTGGGACTATTTGCGCAATAACGTCCTCGACGCCCGAAATCCGTTTACAGATTTCACAAACAATCTCCCCTCAGCCCCTGCGACCTTTCGGCAAAACGAGTTTGGCGGCGCTTTCGGTGGCCCCGTCCGGATCCCACACCTCTACAAGGGAACCAACAAGACATATTTTTACGTCTCCTACGAAGGCTGGAGGTATGCGAAGGCGGCGGGAACCAGCTACGTATCGCCGACAGAGGCTGAGCTAAATGGCGATTTCACAAACGCCTCCGTGGTAACCAGTAGCGGCGCTCCGGCACTTTTGTACAACCCTTATACAACCACTGGAACCGCAGGAAACTTCACACGACAGCTGCTTGGGGGAGATGGCCTTCACGTCCCTCAAGACCTGATCGACCCTACGGCTCAGGCCTTCTTAAAGAATTACAGCGATAAGCCTAATTTCACTCCGGCTACTGTGGGTGGAAACAATACGATTCTCAATTCCGTTGGTACTGACAATGCCAATGGATTCAGCGGACGGATTGACCAGAACTTTGGATCGAAGGATTCAGTGTGGTTCCGGTACAGCTATCTCAACGGATCCAATGTCGTTCCCAAATCCCATATTCTTAACAGCATCAGCAGTGCGGATAACAGAAACGCGGGTGGCGGTTGGACTCACGTCTTCTCTCCGACTTTTATCCTGGACGCGCGAGGGGGATGGTGCGGCCGATACAACAATGAGAATGTGAGACAGCCATTAAACCCGGCTCCCACGGGGTATGGAGGGGTCGAGTCGACCTACGGGTTTGTGGAGTTTGATTTTGCCGCGGTGCTGGGTGGAGGGGGTGCCTACAACCTCATAGGCGGCAATGGGCCAAATGTTTTGTCAACCAACGCAACCAATTTCGCCGCAAACATAACCTGGATACGGGGAAAACACCAACTGCGATTCGGCTATGAACAGCATATCCCGGAATGGACCCAGGGGCTTACGAAGGGTGGATCTTTCGGCGGAGCCCAATTCCAGTTCTCGCCTAACGAAACGTTGGACCCACAAAATGCCTCGGTCACTGGCAATCCGGTCGCCTCGGCTTTGCTGGGCATTCCGGACAGTGGCCGCTTTCAGTCGGAATCGAATGCATTTCGCGTGATCATGCCTGCGGCTTATATCCAGGATACCTGGAAGGTGACTCCGCGCTTAACCATCAGTGCGGGGTTTCGTTGGGACGGCGAGTCATCTCCTCACCTCGAGAAAGGGAACGCGGCAAATCTTGATCCGAACACTGGAAATTGGGAAATCGCGGCCGGGCCCGGGAAAGGTGGACAGCTGCCCCCACCCTGCGATGCGGCCAATGGAATCTTCGCTCCGTGCATCCCGTCTTCCACCCCAGCAAACGATTTGATTATTCAGCAACATGTTATTGCCTCACCGAATCCGAACCTGGGCCCCGATCCATACTATAAAATGTTTCAGCCCCGCATAGGTGCCGCTTTCAAGTTAACTGACAGTATGGTTATCAGGGGAGGGTGGGGTTTGGTCTACGACTCTCTGGAAGGCAACCTCCAAAGTCCCAGGGATCGTCTCGAATCATGGCCCTCGAACGCATCGCTTCCGCTGAACTTTAACGTCACAGGTCAACCTTTACAAACCATGACGACTATTGTTCCAACGCTTAGTAGCACCAACGCGCTCCCAGCCGTTCCGACACCGTGGCAGCAGTTTGGATGGTATTACGATCCCCATCTCAGACCCGCTTATTCCCAACAGTTCAATGTTGAGGTACAGAAGCAATTCAGCAACAGCCTCGTCGCCTCAGTCTCTTACGTAGGCAGCAAAACCTCACACCTACCTATTACCGGGCTCTCTAACGATTCTCCGGTGCCTGGCCAAGCCGGCGCCAATCGCCCGTTCCCTTGGCTTGGCAGCGCCATCATGGCAACCGATCGTGGCACAGCCAACTATAATGCGCTGCAGGCGAAGGTAGAAAAGCGCGTGGCTTCCGGCCTCGCCTTCGGGGCCGGTTGGACCTACTCAAAGTCGTTGGACAACGGCGCGAGCGGCTTCTACGACGTTGAAAATGGCCCGGGGGGTTTTGCCGTGGTACAAAACTACAACGACCTGAGCCAGAATTACGGCACATCCGGAAACAGCCTTACTCACATCGTCTATGGGTGGGCTATCTATGAATTGCCCTTCGGGAAAGGCAAGCGTTTCATGAACAATAGCATCGCCTCCGCCGTCCTTGGCGGTTGGCAAACAAACGTAAATTTGTCGGCGCACTCTGGGATTCCATTGACGTTCCCCGATAATAATATCGACGTGGCAAACATCGGGAATACCTCGGGCTTTGTTAACTATGGCAGGGCCAACCTTATTGGAGACCCAAGACTCAGCCACCCTACCTTCAAGGAGGCATTCAATACGGCGGCTTTCGCCCATCCGGTCAACAGTTACGGCGACTCCGGGCGAGGCATCATCGCGAGTACGCCATTCAGCAATTTCGATTTCTCACTCATGAAGAATATCCCTATCCGGGAAAGGCTCCACATGCAATTCCGAGCGGAGTTCTTCAACGTGTTCAACATTCAAAACTATGGTCTACCAGGGACAACCTTCGGAGGGGGCGGCTTCGGAGTAGTCAATGGCCTGGTCAGCGGAGCTACTCCCAGGCAGATTCAGTTCAGCCTGAGAGTTGAGTTCTAGCCGATCCGGAACGGGCCTAGGGCAGTGTTTTGTGTAGAAGCGTCGCATCAGGGCTATCTCCAAGGCCCTGATGCGATGCACTGTCTAGGGGCCGGTTGATGGGACACATTTGTGGGAGATCACCGATGACTACTTCCGTCCCGCGCGTTGTTGCGGGTGTAGAGGAGAAGGACAAGGCTACTTCTGTCGCGCTGCTGCAGAAAATGATGCGCATCAGAGAGCTCGAACAGAGATCTCTCGATTTGAGCACGGCAACCCCTCCCGAAGTGATCGGCTCAGCGCATTTGTGCGCTGGACAGGAAGCCGTTCCGGTCGGAGCCCTTGCCGGTCTCGCAGAGGCTGATCAGATTATCGCAACTTATCGAGGGCACGGATGGGCGTTAGCTTCCGGCCTCTCGCTAACGGAAGTCTTCGGAGAGATTTGCCAGCGCAGCATCGGCCTGAACGGCGGCCGTGGTGGGTCAGCCTACATGATGGCGCCCGAGGCGCGCTTCATCGGTGAGAATTCGATCGTCGGAGCCGGAGTTCCGGTTGCCTGTGGCGTGGCGATGGCGAATGTTGCGACAGGCAATGGCAAAGTAGTGGTCGTCTCGGTTGGAGACGGAGCGTTCAACCAGGGCGCGACCCACGAGGGGCTCGCATTCGCAGCCGCTCGTAGTCTGCCGGTGCTCATTATCTGTGAGAACAACGGCTGGTCAGAACTAACACCCACTTCACTGACCTTCAAAGTGGAAAGGATTGCCCAAAGAGCGAGCGGCTACGGAATCCTAGGGTTCACGATTGATGGTTCAGACCCGCTCATCGTCCGCGACACTATCCTGCAGGCAGCCAATCGTGCCCGAGAAGGGCGAGGACCGGTATTGATTGAATGCCGCGTCCCGCGCTTGTGGGGTCATTACAATCGTGACATCGAGCACTACCGTCCCAAGGAAGATCGCGATCTGGCGCGCGCTCGAGATCCTATCAGCACTTTTTCCAGCAAGCTGATTGCTGCTGGTGTACTTACACTCGATGCCTTTCGCGAACTTGAGATCAGCGTCAAGTCCGAGCTGGACGAGGTTCAAAGGATCGTACTTAGTTCTCCGCCTCCGGACGCAACCGCTGCTGGCAGGCACGTTTGGTGCGAAGCACCTGTCCAGCCAGCCTCCACCGCCGTTTCCGAGGTACCGCAGACCAAAACAGTAAGTTACATCCAGGCGGTCAATGAAGCTTTGTCTCGCGAACTGGCAACTCGTCCGGAAGTCCTGGTGTATGGCGAAGACGTGGGCCAGGCGGGGGGCATCTTCGGCGCAACGCGAGGTCTGCAAAAGAATTTTGGTGCGGATCGGGTCTTCGACACGCCCATATCCGAAAGCGCAATCCTCGGTTCGGCGGTGGGCGCGGCATTGATGGGGATGAAGCCCATCGTGGAAATCATGTGGGGCGACTTCATGTTGGTGGCCCTCGACCAGATCGTCAACCAGGCTGCTAACGTTCGCTACATCACGGGCGGCAGGTCGGGGGCGCCGATTGTTGTCCGGACGCAACAGGGCGCGACGCCCGGTTCGTGTGCCCAGCATTCCCAATGCCTCGAAGCGCTCCTTGCCCATATTCCTGGATTGCGGATCGCGATTCCTGCAACGCCACAAGATGCTTACAGTCTATTGCGCACCGCCACAGCTTCCCCCGATCCGTGCGTGATCTATGAAGCCAGGGGGCTGTATCAAACGAAGGGGGACGTGGAGTTCACGGACGTAACCGAGCCTATTGGAAGATCACGATTACATAAACCCGGAGGTGACACGGTGATTGTTACCTGGGGAACTACGCTGCTGATTGGCTTAGAGGCAGCCAGACAAATGGCGGAAGGCGGAGTGGACGTAGGTGTGCTCGATCTTCGCTGGCTCTGCCCCCTGGACAATGATGGACTGCAAGCGGCTGTCAGAAGCGCTTCGGGCAAGGTCATCGTACTGCACGAAGCCAATCGAACCGGTGGATTTGGCGCGGAAATCGTCGCACGGCTCCACGAGTCCCTGGGCAACGAGATAGCTCTCAAGATCGCCAGGGTCGCAACTCCCGATATGAGAATCCCCGCCTCGCCAATTCTGCAGCGTACACTTCTGCCCACGGCCGCGAAGGTTATCGACGAAATTCGGCGTTTACTCGCGGTCAAGTGACAAAGATACTGGCGTTCCGAAGAGATCATGATGGACTTTCTAGTGCACATGGAAGTCGCCCGCATCGAAGGCGGCGATGAACGAGAAAAACAGTTGAGAGAACAAGAGGCGGCACGGAGCCGCGAGTTGGCGAAGGAGGGAATCCTCCTCCGTCTTTGGCGAGTACCGGGGCGGCGGGAGAACTGGGGTATCTGGAGCGCTGACGATGCGGATCGCCTGCACGATGCATTGTCTTCCCTGCCCCTGTTTCGGTATCTGACGATTACCGTTCACCCTCTGGCTTCGCACCCGAACGATCCGATGAGGCTCGATCGGGCGTCGGAAGTGTCAGTCTCAACTAAGTTGAATTGATGGCTAGATCGCAGGAAGGTTGTCCTTTGGGAAATGAGGACAGTACTCATCCATGGCTGCTATAGAAACGCTGTTTAGACTAGATGGCAAAGTGGCCCTGGTTACAGGTGGCTACGGGGGTATCGGGGAAGCGGTGAGCCGAGGGCTGGCATGTTCGGGAGCGAAAGTTGCCATCAGCGGCCACCAGGGGGCAAAAGCCTCTGCTTTCGCCGAATCGCTGAAGGCAGAAGGCCACGATGCATGGGCAACTGCCTTTGAAGCTGTTTCGGTCTCTGAAACGCAGAGGATGGTGGACAGAGCCGCCGAGCACTTCGGACGTCTGGATATTCTCGTGAACTGCATCGGTCTGAACCGCGAGGAAAAGGCAGATGAAGTCACCGAGGCGATGTTCGACCATGTCTACAACGTCAACCTCAAGAGCGCCATGTTCCAAGCACAGGCAGCAGCGCGCCATATGATTCGGCAAGGAAACGGCGGCAAACAGGTCCACCTTGGCTCGTTGCGCTCGCTTCTCGCTTTGCGTGGACGCGGATATGCGGCTTACTGTGCGGCTAAAGGCGGCTTGATTACCTTGTGCAGGCAATTGTCGGCCGAGTGGGCACCTAACGGAATCAATGTGAACGTCGTCGCCCCCACCTTCATCCGGACCGAGCAGGTAGCGCAGATGTTGGCAGACACTGCGTTCTATTCAAGTCTCATCTCACGAATACCGCTAGGACGAATTGGTGAACCAGAGGACGTTATGGGCGCGGTGCTCTTTTTGGTATCGCCGGCGTCGAATTTCATCACCGGACAGGTGCTCTACCTGGACGGTGGCATTACTGCAACGCAGTAGAAAACGCAAGACGTAAAAGGGGACATGGCTCCATGACTCGCACACTGATCGATCTAAGCATGCCGGTGCACAACGAAATGATAACGTTTCCACGGGTCGTGCGCCCCGCTCTGGTAATGTTCGAAACCTGGCAGGGTTTTGCCGAGCGCATCGGAGCAACGAAGTACGGCGTCGATTCGCTCACGGCGCACTACATGGTCGTGCTCGGTGATCACATCGGCACCCACATGGATTCGCTGCGTCACATGCGCGAAAACGCCCCAGGGCCTGAGGCTGTTCCGCTCGAATATTGCTATGGGGAGGGCGTATGCCTGGACTTCCGTCATCTTCCTAAAGGCGCGGGTATCAGTGTCCAGGACATGAAAGACGCGCTGGCCAAGATCAAGTACACGCTCAAACCTTTGGATATCGTATTAATCCACACCGGCGCGGGGAAGATTCAGGACAGCGAGAAATATCTTACGGATCACGTCGGGATGACGGGGGAATCGACCAACTGGCTGCTTGACCAGGGTATCAAGATGACAGGGATCGACGCCGTTACCTTCGATCCGCCGATTTGGGCGATGTTCGAGCGCAAGAAGTTCTGGGAAGCGCATTGCGTTATGAAGACGCGCGAGTACTACCACCTGGAGAACCTGACCAATCTCGATCAGCTCCCGGGCTACGGGTTCAAATTGAGCCTGTTCCCTGTCAAGTGGGTCAATACCACCGGTGCTCCGGTCCGAGCGGTCGCTATTCTCGAGGATTAGCGGAAGAGGTCAGAAGCAGAGATGCAGTTTCTATCCATATCGCAACGCCGGAAAGGATTCACGGAGGGTGATTACGCGAGCTTAGCCGAGCAGGAGATGGAGCGTGCCCGCGAGCTGTACTCAGAAGGATTTATTCGCCAGATCTGGCACCGCCTGGATATGCCCGGCGCGTGCTTGTTATGGGAGGCAGGTGGCGAAGAGCAGGTTCGCGAAATGTGGGCCACATTCCCGTTTGCCCAGGCTGGTATGAACGAGATGTTACTGGTTCCACTCCAACCTTATGCAGGCTTTAGACCAACCAAGCCTCCTAAGGTCGGGACGTGATGTCGCCTGAAGACGCTCAACGAACACGCGTTTGTCGTTGGGTCGCTGGCAATACCGTTTTGCATCGAGACCAAGGCCAACCACTTCCAGTGTGAGTCTGGGGGCAACACGATGAAGCGGGAGATCAAGGAGCCAACCATGAACCCAATACAAGAGCGACGAAGTTTTCTGAAAACCCTCGTCTTTGGTTTGGGCACGATGTCAATTTCCGATCTGGAGCCTGCGTTTGCCAAGAAGACGCCCGCTAGAAAACTCAAAATTGGCCATACCTGTATTACGTGGGCTACGTTTCCGCCGAAGACCGGGCAGGACGAGACCACGTTGGAGCCCGCCCTCACGGATATTTCAGCGCAGGGCTTTTGGTCCTTTGAGACGTTTCCCGAAGTGCTGGATAACTGGGATCAAAGAGGCTTGCTGGCCCCCCTCATCGCAAAGTATGGGGTTCCGCTTCGCTCCGCGTATATCACCGGCAATCTCGTCGACCCTTCCAAAAGAAAAGATGAGATCGCTCGCATAACTCAGCTGTGCAAAGTGGTGCAGAAATATCAGGGGACCTATATTGTCCTGGCGCCCAATGGTGTAACGCGTGAGACCTATAACTTCCAGGAACACCGCGCCGACATAGTTTCTGCCTTGAACGACTACGCTGCGGCGGTAACAGATATGGGGTTCAAGACAGGACTTCATCAGCATACCGGAACCTGCATCGAGTCTCGAGATGAGGTCTATGCCGTCATGGGGGAGGTCAACACCAAGAATCTTAAATTCGCTCCGGATGTGGGGCAGCTGCAAAAGGGGGGCGCGGACGCTGCGCAAGTGGTGAAGGACTTTCTGCCACTGGTTACGCATATGCATTTGAAGGACTACAAGGGATGGCAGTACTACTCAGGCTATTGTCCGGTCGGTATGGGCACGGTCGACATTCCAGCCATCCTCGATATGGTGGAGGGCGCAGGCCAGAATCCCGATGTAATGGTCGAACTGGATCCCTCCTTGAAAGACGGTCCGATGAGCCCGCTTGAGACCGTGAAGACGACCAAGGCATATCTCGAAAAACTGGGTTACAAGTTCCAGACCTAGTTAAGTCTGTAGAACTAAGAGACCAGGGAATTCATGGATAACAGATACAACCGTTGGTTGGTTTGTCTCCTCGCAGTCGCGGGATGCCTTTCGTTGATATTTGTTTTCATCCCCCGGCAGACCTCAGCCCGGACCAGCAGCGAACCCTATTCCTCGTGGAGCGACTATGGCGGATCGTCCGATTCCATGAGCTACTCGTCCATCAATCAGATCAATAAGAACAATGTAAGTGGGCTTAAGCAGGAGTGGTTTGTCCCCGCCCCTGGGCCCGTCGGCAGGTTCTCGTTCAATCCATTGGTTATCGATGGTGTGATGTATGTGGTGGGAAAGGACGATGCTATCTACGCCCTGGACGGCGCTACCGGCAAGCAACTCTGGGCTCACCCGGTAGAAGGCGGACAGCCTACGAATCGCGGCTTTAACCGCTGGATTTCACCGGATGGTAAGGACCGCCGGCTCATTTTTGCCGTGGATGGCTATCTCCAGGAAGTTGACATGAACACCGGCGAAACCATCCGCTCGTTCGGCGACGACGGCAAGGTGGATCTGCGGGAAGGGCTCGGCCGGGAGCGCTCAGAGTTCAACCAGGGTGTTCAAAGTGGCACACCAGGACGGGTCTTTGAGAATCTGCTCATCCTGGGCTCCGCGCCTGGAGAAATGTATGGCTCTCCTCCGGGAGATTTGCGCGCCTACAATGTTAAGACTGGGAAAATGGTATGGATATTTCATACGGTTCCGCATCCTGGTGAGTTTGGATATGTCACGTTCCCTCCGAACGCATGGAAGTACGTTGGTGGAAACAACGACTGGGGCGGAATGTCGCTGGATGAGAAGCGCGGAATTGTCTATTTCCCCTTGGGATCTCCGACTTATGACTTATACGGCGCTGACCGCAACGGCGCTAATCTCTATGGCGATTGCTTACTGGCGCTCGACGCACGCACGGGCAAGCGGGTGTGGTATTTCCAGTTGATCCATCACGATCTTTGGGATTACGATCCCGCAGCGGCTCCCGTACTTCTCACTGTGCTGCACGCAGGCAAGAAGGTTGATGTAGTCGCCCAAGCGACAAAATTCGGCTTTCTGTATGTTCTAGACAGGTTGACGGGAGAGCCTTTGTGGCCGGTTGAAGAGCGGCCCGTTCCGCAGTCCGATATGCCGGGCGAGGCATCCTGGCCGACTCAGCCGTTCCCGACCGCGCCCCCGCCATTCGCCCGTCAAAAGTTCACTCTGGACGACATCAATCCATATCTTGACCCGGAAGAGAGGGAACGCATCCGTAACATTCTTGTGAATGCGCGCAACGAAGGCATCTTTACTCCTCCGGCTTACAATCGCGATCAGATCGCGGTGCCAGGGGAACACGGCGGGGCCAACCAAGGCAGCACCGCGGCGGACCCGTCGACTGGCGTGATGTATGTGAAGACGTACGATTTGCCGACGATCCACAGGCTAACCGAAACAGCTCCGTCGCATCGGAGCACGACCAGTGGAACGGACGAGCAGCGTGGTTATGCACGATACATGCAGACCTGCGTTGCCTGCCACGGACTGAATCGGGCGCGCATTCCCTTTCCCAAGGAGATGGATCTCTCTCATTTCGTGGCTAGGGTCCGAGCCGGAAAAGGAGAGATGCCGGCATTTCCGGAGACCGCCTTGTCGCCGCAGGATATTGGCTTTCTGGCGGCCTATCTCAAAAATCCGGAGCTCGGCGAAGCGAGTGAGGCCTCGGAGTCATCGCATATTGCCGCTCCACCGGGTCAGAAGCGCTTTTACGGCCCATTTGGCAATATCTACCGCGCAGAGAATGGGCTTCCTGCGTTCACCCCCCCCCTGGTCGTCACTGGTCGCCTATGACCTGAATAAGGGTACGGTTCTATGGCGCAGGCCGATCGGGACAACCCCTGGTCTGGCTGCAAAGGGAATCACAGATACGGGAAGCTCTGCTCTCATGAGAAACGGACCGGTGGTCACAGCCGGCGGGCTCCTGTTTATCGCGAGCGGTGCGGATCGATCGATTCGCGCCTTGGACAAAGATACAGGGAAGACACTGTGGGAGACGCAAATCAACGCAATGCCCGATGGAATTCCTGCCGTTTACGAAGTTAACGGCCGCGAGTATATCGCCTTCTATGCCGCCGTGGGCGACGAGAAAGAATCGGTCTCATACAACCCAGGCAAGCCGGGCGCGCAAGGTTACTACGTGTTTGCCCTGCCGCAGCCGCCGGGCAGCCAGTAGCGCACCGAGGGAGGTAATAGATGAACCTTGCAGGCAAAATAGCTTTGGTCACGGGGGCCGGCCGCGGAATCGGGCGCGGGATTGCCGAGGTGTTTGCGGAGCAGGGGGCAGACGTGGCAGTCAACGATATTGAGATTACTCCGGAAGGCGCCTCATCTGTCGTTGAATGGATTCGGTCCCAGGGACGCCAAGCAATCGCGGTCCAGGCCGACGTCTCAGATCGCATCGCAGTGGAATCGATGTTCGAGAAGGTTTGGAGCGAGCTCGGCCATATCGACATTCTTGTGAATAATGCCGGCATCGAGACCATCGTGCCTCTCGTTGAGATGACCGATCAACAGTGGGAGCGGGTCACCAACGTAAATCTGCGCGGGCCATGGCTTTGCTCGCAGGTTTTCTGCCGGCGAGTTATCTCCGATCGGCGTAAAGGCAACATTGTGAACATCGGCTCGATCCAGTCCGCAAAGATTTTACCCGGACGAACACATTACGCTCCCTCCAAGCTTGCCATTGAGGCTCTTACGCGAAACACCTCGGCCGAAATGATGCCATTCGGGATACGCGTGAACTGCGTTCATCCGGGCTTCATCGCTACGGATATGACGGCGTGGATATTAAAGGACCTTAATATCTTGTCCAGCATTGTGGCGCAGATCTCTGCCGGCCGGCCAGGAGAGCCTCGCGATATCGGCAACGTGGTTGCATTTTTCGCCTCTGACCAATCGAGCTATGTGACAGGGCAGTCCATCCATGTAGAGGGCGGATGGATTATGAAATGACATGGGCCGGGTCTTTCGACCCAGGACTTGCGACACTGTGTTCGGGCACTCAGCGATGAGAAGCTCGAGATTGGATGGGGTATCAGGATGAAAAAGAGTATGCGCGTAGTGGTCGTTCTTGCTGCTGCGGCTGTGGCGATGACATCGTCCCAAATCGCGAGTGCGGCTCCCCCGGCTCCGGCGAATCATCGAGGATCTCAGTCGGTGAGACCGACAACCGGCGAGATCCGCACCGCAGTCGATGGGTTGTTGGGCTGGCACGTGGGGATATTCGGGAACATTTTTCCCACGCTGACCTTCTCGGAATCGGCGGTCTTGACCGATGCCTTGGGCCTGGCCAATATCGCCGGAGACAACAGTCAAGAGGTGAGCCCGCAAATCAGCAAGAAGCTGGATTTTCATCTTTCCCCCGAGGATGTCGATTTTGTTAAGCGGCAACTCGATTCTCTTGGGCTTAAAATGACCGCGTATCGGGTCGACGCAATCCCCTCCGATGCAGAATCACGTCAAAAGCTATTCGCATTTGCAAAGGAATTGGGTGCCGAGACAATCGTTACCAGTGCAATGCCTTCATCGCCGTCCGAACTGGACGGTCTCGCCGGCAAAAGCGGAATCAATGTGGCGATTGAAAGTCAGGACGATCCGAAAGAGCTGATGAGCTCGATTCAGGGGCTCAGCCCGCATATCGGAGTGAGCGCGAATCTTGGTCAGTGGATGGAGCATGGGATAAGGCCTGTCGACGGACTGACCACGATACAAGACCGATTGATGGCCGTGCGCCTTCGCGACCGCAGCAGGCTCGGAACTAATGCCCACGAGGTTCGATTAGGTACGGGAACGGCCGATCTGCAGCGCTTTCTCGTGAGAGTAGCCGAGCAGGAACCGCAGCCTCAGGAACAGCCAAACGCATGTGTCAATTGCGGCCGCCCTTATGGAGGGATCAAACCGTTATTCATCGCGCTGGATGTAAATCCATGGCAAATCGTTATAGGAACGGAGCCGCAAGCGGGAGTTTCCGGCGGTATCTTTGCCGATCTATGGCAAGCGGCAACAGATTTTGAAAGGATCGCCCGCCCTGCCATGGGTTACCGTATCGAAGAGGATGCGCGTCTTATCCCGCCCACCAGCGTGGACCGCATTCCGGCTGAGGTCAAGCAGAAGATTGAAGCGGCACTCCCGCGCAAGGCAGCTGTAGCTCCGCGAGCGCCGAGAAAGCTCCTGGTTGTGGACCTGTGTCCGGCGGGAGGCTACTATCACGACACGGTCGCAAATGCCAATTTCGCTATTCAGAAAATGGCTGAGAATACCGGGGCTTACCAGCCGATTTTCAGCAATGACATGAATAACCTGAAATATCCCAACATTCTTAAATATGATGCGGTATTCCTGAATAGCGTCGTGGGCGAGGTCTTCTCCGACCCGGCGGTCCTGGACGGATTGATCCGCTTTGTGCGGCAGGGTGGGGGCGTCGCCGGCCTTCACGGCGCAAGCTACGCTTCAATGGACATACCGGAGTATGGAGAACTGATCGGAGCACAAAGCGGCCCTCATCGTGTAGAAACGACCACGCTGAAGGTCGACGATCCGGATAGTCCCCTGACAAGGCATTTTGCCTCCAGCCCGCTTACTGCCGGGTTAGGCGGCAAGCCTTTCTCGTGGACAGACGAGTTTTATCATTTTCTGCCCTCGGGACCTTACTCGCGCGAGAAGCAGCACGTTCTCATCAGTATCGATGGCCAGAAGACGGACCTGAGCCAATGGCATGTGCGTCCTGATAAGGATTACGGACTGGTTTGGATCAAGAGCTATGGTCAAGGTCGGGTGTTCAACTGCGCGCTGGGGCATACGCCATTTCTTTTCGAAACGCCCGCCATGGCTCAAATGGTACTAAATGGAATTCAGTTTGTTCTCGGCGACTTGCCCGCGGATACAACGCCGAACGCGATGACAGGCAACAATTGAGAGCCAATGCCTCAATGGATAAGATGCAGCGTTGCGTCAGGGTCTCATCAGGCAGCGAGTCCAGGCCGTGATCAAGGAGGGCCGGGTGTCCACTTCATCGGGGAAGTGCCAGTCAACGGGTATTCCGGGCCTCAGAGGAACTGAACACGTCGGATTCACAGTTCCTGACTTGGCGCAAGCGACAGATTTTTTTGTGAATGTAATTGGCTGCCAATACATGTTTGAACTTGGACCCTTTCAGGCGGACGATGATTGGATGGAGAAGCATCTCAACGTTGACCCGCGCACAGTTATGCGCAGGCTGCGGTTCTTTCGCTGCAAGCACGGGCCGAATTTCGAGATATTTGAGTACGAAGCTCCCGATCAGAACTTAATTCAACCAAAGAACAGCGATGTAGGTGGGCATCATCTGGCTTTCTATGTTGATGATTTCGATGCGGCAGTTGCCTACCTCTCCGAAAAGGGGGTCCGGCTCCTGGGTACGCCGACACTCAGGACGGCTGGGCCAAATGCAGGACAGATCTGGATTTACTTTCTTTCTCCATGGGGAATGCAATTTGAACTCGTCAGCTTTCCGAATGGAAAGGGCTACGAAAAGGACACCGAACTCCGCTTATGGCATCCAGCGAATCCTGCCGCTTGATTCTTTCGCGGCAGGTCAAACTAATCCTTGCAACGTGCCTCCGATATCGAGGCTCGATCCGGTAATGAACTTGGCCAGCGGTGAAGCCAGAAAGACCACTACCTTCGCCACGTCTTCCGGTTGCCCGATGCCCAGGGGCATGTATCGTTCTTCCAGAAATCGTTTCACTGCTGCTTCCTTGTCTACGCCATAGTTAGCCACGAGCTGATCGACCAATCCACCCTGGCGCGTCCACATCCGAGACCAGATAGGCCCTGGCAGAACCACATTCACGCGCACATGCGGAGCATACTGTTTGGCCAGGGCCTTGGTAAGATAAAGCAAGCCTGCTTTACAAACCCCATAGTCCATCATGGTGGGCTCCGGTTGCTTGGCGAGATCGGAGCCAATGTTCACCACCGAGCCCGAGCCGCGTTTTGCCATCTGCGGCAGGAGCGCGCGGCAGATTCGGACGGTCCCCATCAGGTTGATGGCAATGCTGCTTGACCACCGCTCGTCGGAAATGTCTTCGAAAGAAGCTGCATTCCCGACGCCGAGATTATTGACCACGATATCGGGCGCTCCTCCGAATGCAGTGAGTACTGCAGAGATAGCCCGATCGATTCCTTCAGCAGTTGCAAGATCCGCC
>Ga0207116_10101_pt1 | contig 23253 bp, 23 predicted proteins | sample Alteio_BWMinHeat_44_FD_153550 | JGI IMG/M metagenome (GOLD analysis project Ga0207116, IMG submission 153550) | Enriched cells from forest soil in Barre Woods Harvard Forest LTER site, Petersham, Massachusetts, United States -... | ecosystem: Environmental > Terrestrial > Soil > Temperate forest >... | reverse complement strand
TGATCAGCCAACTAAATACAGAAAACGTTCGTTTAAAAAGTACCCGGGAAAAAGCGCCGGCGATGGTCCGGGCTGATTTTGAGGAAAAAAAACTGGTCGGCCAATATATGGATATGTACAATCAAACGGTGATTAATGGCTGAATATAAAGACGAGAGTTTCGCCACGGACGAAGCCAGCAATACCCTGAACGCGCCATTCTCCATTATAATTCTTACTTACAACGAAGAGGTTCACCTCCACCGTTTGCTGCAATCTATCAGTGGCCTCGACGCCCCGATTTTCATACTGGATTCGGGCAGTATCGATAAAACTGTTGAGATCGGTGAGCAATTTGGCGCGCAATTTTTACAGCATCCGTTTGAAAATCACCCCAAGCAGTGGGACTTCGCACTAAAAAGCTTCCCGGTAACTACTCCATGGGTAATTTGCCTGGATGCCGACCAGGTAGTTACGCCCGAGCTAAAAACACGATTAGAGCATTTTAAGGATGAGGAACATACTGGTATCGACGGCATCTACTTTAACCGCAAAAACTTTTTTAAGGGTAAGTGGATAAAACACGGTGGTTACTACCCTTTTTACCTGCTAAAGATGTTCAGGTATGGCATCGGCTTTTCAGATACTAACGAGAATATGGACCATCGCTTTATCGTTCCCGGCAAAACGGAGGTATGGAAGGATGGTATCATCCTCGAAGAAAACCTGAAGGAAAACAATATCCGGTTTTGGATCGACAAGCACAATCGCTATAGCGACCTGGTTGCCCAGGAAGAAGTTGAACGGATGAAACAGGCAAGAACGCAGACGGTTCGGCCCCATTTTTGGGGTTCGCCCGATGAGCGCACGGCCTGGCGAAAACAGCTGTGGTGGAAATTGCCGCGCTACGTGCGCCCCTCGCTTTATTTTACTCAACGCATCATTTTCCAGCTAGGCATACTTGATGGAAGAACAGGTATCATATTCCATTTTTTGCAAGGATTCTGGTTCAGACTGATCGTCGACATCAAAATTGATGAGATATTAAAACAACAAAAAGAGAGTGAAAGCATTTGAAAGTGGTTCGCCGGTAAGGTTTATGTGCATATTCTTGTCACTATTTATAGCTTTCTATTATTTCAACATCTTTTTTTTCGGCATCACTTCGCCAGGCAAGCACTACGTTGCATTTCTTGACCAGCACTTTAACTATATCCGGATACTGCGGCATTTGCTGCTCAGCTCAACCGGGCAAATACTCAACTGGCTCGGCTATACGGCCATTAGCAGCGATACCGAATTGCTGGTTTCCGGGCACGGCAGAATACAACTGGTTTATTCGTGTCTCGGATTAGGAGTTATGAGTTTCTTTAGCGCCTTTATTATTGCTTATCCCAAAAAGCTAAAAACTAAGCTAATTTTCTTGATATCCGGCCTTTTAGCTATCCAGGTTTTAAATATCGTCCGTTTTGTGCTGCTCGCTTTATTCTGGCGCAACACCAGGGGGATAATTCTCGATCATCATACCATATTTAATATCATTATCTATATAATTATTGCCGTAAGTCTTTACTTTTGGGTAAAGCACGACGATCGATCACCAGCCGCCCATGCAAAAAACTGACCTTTCATCCTACAATAACCATCCTTACAACCCCGGTGGAAACACGTTGAAGAGAGTTTTATGGCATTATACTAATTTGATCTTTTTTAAATCTGGCTGGCTGCCGTTCTATGGGTTCAAGGTGTTTTTATTGCGTGTTTTTGGCGCCAAAGTAGGCAAACAAGTTGAGTTGAAGCCTTGCGTAAATATTAAATATCCGTGGAACTTAACCATCGGCGACGAAGTATGGATCGGCGAGAATGTATGGCTCGATAGCCTGGTGATGATCACCATTGGCTCGAATGTATGCATTTCGCAGGGCGCCACGTTACTTACAGGCAGCCATAACTATAAAAAGAGCAGTTTCGACCTTATAACGGGCAGCATCGTCCTGGAAGATGGTGTCTGGATTGGCGCAGGTGCCATAGTTAACCAGGGCGTTACCGCCCATTCTCATGCTGTACTTACCAGCGGCTCGGTAGCTACCAAAAACCTGGAAGCCTATAGCATTTATCAAGGGAACCCTGCAGTTAAGGTACGGGAGCGGGTTATCGAATAATTAATTCCTATGTTATCCCAACAAAATCTTTCCCGCATTATTACCGGCGCAATTTTTACTATTGTGCTTGTGCTGGGTGTATTGCTTTTCTTGTCGCCGCCTGCAGTTTTCCCCGACCCTGCCAATGGTTTCCATGTCATGCGCTCGATGGAAATGGGCGGTGGCTTTAACCGGCTGGTTAGTCCCGACCAGGAGGACATCGCCAAAAATACCAGCGAGTTTCTAACCTGGTGGTCACCGGGGCAATACCTGGTGCCTTATGCTTGCAAAACGCTTTTCGGCTTAAATACCGGGCAGGCATCGGCTGTGGCTATTACGCTTTGCCAGTTATTGGGCTTAGCCGGATTTTTTGCCCTCTTTAAAAAGATAGGTTTTACACCACTCATATCGGCATTAAGCCTGTTGTTTATGGCCTGCCAGCAGTTTTTTGTTGTGCCTTACACATTTTACAACGGCGGCGAAACGTTGCTTTTTGCTTTCCTGGGGTGGTTTTTGTACGGCTGCCTGGTGATCAAAGCGCCCGACTGGAAACTCGTCGTTTTTGTATTGTTTGCCGGCTGGATAGGTTTCTTCTGCAAATCATCCTGTATTTGGATGTATGCCGCCGGGCTTTTGTTCTTATGGCTGCGACTGTCGGCACAAAAGGGTTCAAACTGGTTAAGGAATGGCATTTGGATTGGCTTACCAGCTTTGGTTTCGGTAGCTGTGATATGGTTGTTTTTCCTGTCGAAAGGGCAAAACCCTGCTTCGGCCACAGCCGGACTTAAATTTACCTGGAAAACTTTAGGCTTCCCATTGGCATCACCGCTGCTTTCCGGCTTTTCAGTTGATGACTTGTCGCATGGGCTTATTTTCCACACCGGCACATCGATATTTTCACCTACCGTGTCCATCATCGTACTCGTCGCCCTGGCCATATTGAGCGTATGGCTGGTATGCCTTATCCTTAAAAAAGTTCCCGACCAAAATTATCGCCTGCTTGTCAAGGTATTTTATATCGTGTCTATCCTGTTTTTCGGTTATGCTTATTTAAGACAGATGACCATATCCTACGAAGCCCGGCATTTCCGTATCATCGGTTTGATTATTATCCCGGGTACGATTTATCTTATCAGTAAGATCAGGCCCACCTATCGATATGTTTTTGGAATACTGTGGGTGGGAATTGCCATCACGAGCCTAATCTACCTGGCAAAAGGCTATTCTTACAATAAAAACAGAAGCGCAAGGGGTGTAACCGGCATTGCGCAGTGGGCTATCGACCAAAAGTCATTGAATCAAATTATAGCTCTTGACGAACAAAATACCGATGCCACTTTTGTATTTGTGAATGCAAGTTTGGGGCTCGAGGTAACACATAACAGGGTAATCACTCTGCAGCCCATAGGCGACGATTTACGCATTGATTTCGATGACTATGAATACGACGGCCATGCGGGCCCTTTATACATCATCCTTCCCGAAAGCTATGCTGGGCCAAAAGAAAAAATGATACTCAAATCATTTCCGGGGTATAAAGGTTGGTACGGTTCGATGCTGAGTGATGGGTATGTAATGTATGCGGCTAAATAAGAATATATGAGAATCCTTAAATACAACGGGTTGGCGTTGATTTTATTCCTTGCATCCTGTCTTCCTGATTATTCATGTGATGAGGCTGCTAAAAGCTTCAAAGATGATGAGCAATTCCACCTGGTATTAACAGAAAAAGAAAATCACATGAGTCGCGATGCATATTTTTATGGGATTGATTTAAATAACAAAGAAAACACTAAGTTCTATGATGGAAGTGGCTGGATTGCTCTGAACTTTGATAAATTCAAAATTGGAGATACTCTAATAAAAGATATTGGGAAATATTCTATCACCATCAAACGGGCAGGTAAAACTATTCTTATCCCTTATGTTTGCGACGGGTACTCCAAATGGAATGATCATGAACCCATCCATAAGGTTTATTACGATACCATCCCGAAGAAATAAATCTGCAATCGAACTTCCGAATTCCGCAATCCTATTTATTGATCTCCGCCCACAGCAAGTCCTTCAACTGTTCAATGCCCTTTTGAGCAACGGACGATATAAACACTGAAGGGATACCATCCGGTAGTTCCTTTTTCATCTCCTCCAGCAATTCTTCATCCGCCATATCCATTTTGGTAATGGCCAGTACGCGCGGTTTATGCGTTAATTCGGGATTATATTCCTCCAGCTCATGCAGCAGGATGTTGTATTCGTCTTTTATGGCGCGACTCGTGTCAGCAGGTATCATAAACAACAGTACCGAGTTACGCTCGATATGTCTTAAAAATCTAAACCCTAATCCTTTGCCTTTGGATGCGCCTTCGATAATTCCGGGTATATCCGCCATCACAAACGAACGGTTGTTGCGATAAGCTACAATGCCCAGGTTAGGCACCAGCGTAGTAAAGGCATAATCTGCAATCTCCGGCTTGGCTGCCGACACTACCGACAGCAAGGTTGATTTACCGGCATTCGGGAAGCCTACCAAACCTACATCGGCCAAAATTTTCAGCTCCAGTACGTTCCATATTTCCAGGCCCTCTTCACCCGGTTGTGCGAAGCGCGGCGTTTGCTGCGTAGCCGACTTAAAGTGCCAGTTACCCAATCCACCACGACCGCCTGGCGTCAGTATTTGGGTTTCCCCGTCTTTGGTAATTTCAAATAATACTTCCCCGGTCTCGGAGTTTTTGGCTATAGTTCCCAACGGGACCTCCAGTATCTCATCGCGACCTGTTTTACCAGTTTGCAGGGATAGACGACCGTTCTCGCCATCACCGGCAATCACATGCTTGCGAAATTTGAGGTGAAGCAAGGTCCATAGCTGGGCATTGCCTTTAATAATGATATGGCCTCCCCTGCCGCCGTCACCGCCATCGGGCCCACCTTTAGAGGTTAGCTTATCACGGTGTAAATGCGCAGAGCCAGCCCCGCCATGCCCCGAGCGGCAGCAAATCTTCACATAATCAACAAAATTGGAACCCTGGGACATGTTTTTGAATTTTTTAGTCGGAAAGTCCGGAAGTCAGAAAAGTCCGGAAGAAATTAATGAATAACGCGTACCGAAATCAATCTTTCGGACTCAACGCCTTGCCGACTTTCGGACTATAACGCTTCGGTAACTGAACTTATCGAATCAAAAATTGCATCTTTTGATCCGATACCGCTAACGCTTGTAAATTTATTTTGGTTTTTATAGAAATCAGCTACGGGAGCTGTTTTATCATTGTATTCTTTAATGCGCTTGCGGATAACTTCCGGGTTGGCATCGTCTGTCCTCCCCGAATCTTTGCCACGCAGCAGTAAGCGGTGCTCCAATTCCTCGTCGTCAACCTCCAGTGCGATCATGCCTGATATCGCTTCGCCTTTGCTTTTCAGCAAGTCATCCAAAGCTTCGGCCTGTGCAACAGTACGCGGAAAGCCATCAAAAATAAAACCTTCGGCATCCCTGTTGGCATCCAGTTTATTGCTGATCATACCAATAACCACAGCATCCGGAACAAGCATTCCCTGGTCCATCAGCTTTTTGGCCTCCAAACCTAACTCCGTACCCTGCGAAATTTCCCCGCGCAGCAAATCACCTGTTGAGAGGTGTATAAGGCCATATTTTTCAATAAGCTTATGCGATTGCGTACCTTTTCCGGCTCCGGGCGGACCAAACAGAACTAAGTTTAGCATACTTGTGGTTGAAAATTTAAAAGGCCTCCCGGTACAATACAGAAAGGCCCAAATTTTGTGCACTTGAAGGGAGTCGAACCCCTAACCTCCTGATCCGTAGTCAGGTGCTCTATCCAATTGAGCTACAAGTGCGGTTTCCTTAAATTCTAAACCTTGCGGTTTTTTAAGGACTGCAAAAATAGGATTTCTTTTCAATCCGCTATAATATTTTTCAAAAATTACTTTACCGCCTCTGCTATCGCTGCAAAATCCGGCAGATATTTAGCCGATTCAAGCACTTCGGCATAGCGAATATTCTGTTCCTCATCTATCACAAATGCCGCCCGTTTGGATACACCTTTCAAGCCGAGGTTAAATACTTCATACAGCGCGCCGTAAGCCGGCGATACGGTTTTATTAAAGTCAGAAAGCAGCGGGAACTGGTAGCCAAGCTCTTCCTTAAACTTAGCCAGCGTATATGGCGAATCAACAGATATAGCCAAAATTTGTGCATTTAACCCATCATAATACCCAAAATTATCGCGCATTTCGCACAATTGCGTTGTGCAGGTACTGGTAAATGCGAAAGGAAAAAAGTGCAGTACTACTTTCTGGCCTTTAAAGTCGGATAAGGATACTTCGGTTTTATCAGAAGCCACTAAAGTAAACTGTGGCGCGGGCTGGCCTTTTTGGATTGACATAATTGTTCTTTTTCTGCAAATAAATGATAATTATCCCGGATGGTTTGAGGGGTTGTGATTTTTTACATTTTATTGATACCCCATGGCTTGCAAATTGAATAACTCGGCATAGCGTCCATTCTGCATTAACAATTCCTCGTGCGTTCCTACTTCAAGCACTGTTCCCTCGTCTAATACTAATATCCTGTCGGCGAGCCTGGCTGTTGAAAAACGGTGAGAAATTAAAACTGCGGATTTCCCTTTCGTCAATTCGGCAAAGCGTTGAAAAACCTCGTATTCGGCCCTTGCATCCAGGGCCGCTGTGGGTTCATCTAATATAAGTACCTGCGCATCTTTCATATAAGCACGCGCCAGGGCTACTTTTTGCCATTCGCCGCCTGATAATTCTACGCCCTCATTAAATCGCCTTCCCAACCATTGGTCATAATGATCGGGTAATTTGGCTGCAAGGGCATCCGCAAGGCTTTCCTTTGCTGCTTTTTCAATCAAAGCTTTATTATCTATTTCGCTGATATTACCTACTGCAATGTTATTGGAGAAAGTCATCTGATAACGGATATAATCCTGGAATATAATCCCCAAATTCAGCCGGAGTTCGTTGATGTCATATTCTTTCAGGTCAATTCCGTCTAATAATATGCGTCCCTCTGTGGGGTCGTATAAACGTGCCAGCAGCTTAACTAATGTGGTTTTACCGGCGCCATTTTCGCCCACCAATGCAAGCTTTTCGCCGGGCAGCAGGGTGATATTGATATGCCTGTTGGCCCAGGTTTCCGAATTATGGTACTGAAAACCTACATCCTCGAACTTAAATCCCTGGTTTATCGGTTTTGGAAAAGGCAAAGGGTTAGCCGCGACTGTGATTTTTGGTTTGATCTCGAAAAATTCTAAAAAATCGTTCAGGTAAATAGCACCCTGCGACACCGTCGTAAACCGGCTCAGCATGTTTTCCATCAGGCTGCTTAATTGACGAAAAGAACCTGCCAGGAAGGTAAGGCTGCCCACAGAAGTCTTACCGTTAATGGTCTGATAGATCATAAATCCATAAGCCGCATAATACCCTATACTACCTAAAATGGAAAAAAAAGTTCCCCATGCCGAACGCTTGATGGCCAGTTTGCTGTTGGCTGTATAAAACTTGTTCGAAAGTGTTTTAAACCGGTTAATGATAAAATCTGCAAGACCGAATATTTTTACCTCTTTGGCTGTCTCATCACTGGCGCCCAGGTAACGGACATAGTCCAACTCGCGCCTTTCGGGTGTCTGGCTGCGTGTTAAGGCATAATTCTGACTGTTGAAGTAAGACTCTCCTAAAAACGATGGGATAATGGCAATCAGCAAAAGCAGTATCAGCCAGGGATTAAAGGCCAGCAGACCGGCGATCAAAAAAGCCATGGAGATAAAATCCTGCACCTGGCTCATTACCTGGGATAATAAAATAGTCCGGCCAAGGGTTTGCTGCCTTGCACGTTCCAATTTATCGTAGAAAACAGAATCTTCAAACTGGTCCAGGTCGAGCGTTGCCGCATGGCGCATGATCCGCATGGACGTGTAGTTGGAAAAAAGGTCGCCTAGCAGGCTATCCATCAGGTTTATCATCCGGTTTAAACCATCTGTAATTATTGCCAGTGCAAATTCGATGGCCACCAGTTCCCATAGTTCGCGCTGGTTTCCACCGGCCCCGTGGCGATTTAGCTGCACCACCTGGTCGATGATCAGTTTGCCCACATACAATAATGCCACCGGCATTGCCGACCGGATAATACGCAGCAGGAAACTTAGCGCCGTTTTACGCGGACTGCTCAACCACGCCAGCCGGAAAAACTCCGGCAGGTTTTTTAAAGCCGAGAGCCGCTCTTTAAATGAAATATTAGCATTGGGAATGGTATTCCTTGTTTTAGCCATGAATCTTACCTGCGTCCTTTGTAAAAAAACAAATCTATAATTAAGCGATACTTCAACTGACATACAGAAGTAAAAATCCTCGCAAGGAAAATCATCGCCCTCGTATAAATCTTCTAAATAAAACATAGCCGGGCAAACTGAAGTTTATCATAAATTTATCCCAATGAAAGCCATCATCATTACCCAAACCGGCGGCCCCGAAGTTTTACAGCTACAGGAAAGACCGGTACCTGCTTACGCAGCAAATGAAGTACTGGTAAAAGTAATGGCCGCTGGTGTTAACCGCCCCGATGTGTACCAGCGCAAAGGGAACTATCCTCCACCTATAGGTGCCCCGCAGGATATACCCGGGCTTGAAATTGCGGGGATTGTTGAGGCTACAGGCTCCGATGGCTCGCGCTGGAACATTGGCGACCGGGTTTGTGCTTTGATAAGCGGTGGCGGCTATGCGGAATACATCAATGTGCCGGAAGGCCAATGCCTGCGCATACCGGGCAATTTGAACTTTGCAGAAGCAGCATCATTACCCGAAACATTTTTTACCGTTTGGAGCAATGTATTCGACCGGGGGCAGTTGAAGCCGCATGAAAGTATATTGATACACGGCGGCTCAGGCGGCATTGGGGTGGCTGCTATACAAATAGCCAAAGCATTGGGCAGTACGGTTTATGTTACTGCCGGATCCGATGAGAAATGTAAATTCTGCGAGGCGCTTGGCGCGAGGCGGGCGATAAATTACAAAACCGAAAACTTTACTGAAGTGATAAAGCAAATCACCGACAACAAAGGTGTAAACGTGATACTGGATATGATCGGTGGCGACTACACTCCTGGTAATCTCAAGTCACTTGCTGACGATGGCCGCCTTGTTATGATCAATTCAATGCACGGCAAGGATGCTCAAGTCGACCTTGCATTGGTGATGCGAAAAAGACTGAATATAACTGGTTCGATGCTCCGAAACAGAGATACTGCCTTTAAAAGCGCTATTGCCAGTAGTCTCGAAAAGAATATCTGGCCCATGTTGGCTTCAGGCGAGATAAAACCAATCATTCATTCCGTTTTCCCTGCTGAAGAAGCCGCAAAAGCCCACGAGCTAATGGAAAGCGGGGATTTGATCGGGAAGGTAGTTCTGAGTTTTGAATAAGTTCATAGTTGATGGTTCATAGTTCATGGCGGTTTTTCTATGAACTATGAACCATTAACTATATGCTAGGGAAACTTCACCCCATTATAATTCGACACATCAGTCAACGGGATTGACGATCCATATTTAGCGTTGATCGCTTTGATAAATTCGTTGGCCACTATGGCATAACCCCTCGGCGTTAAATGCACGCCATCTAAAGAAAATATACCACCGCTGATGTAGCTTGAATTTAAAGCAACACCAGCCTCTACGATGCCGTGCAGCTTTAAATTTTGCAGGAAAGTATAAGCGTCAAATACGGCCAGACCTTTTGAAGCAGCGACAGCCTTGATAGTCGCATTGTACGAGGTTACATAATCCTCAGTAAGGGCCACTTCGTTTTGGTCGAGCACATATTGATTATCTATCGGCGAGTAAGGTGTTAAACCATATGGCAGTACACCATACGGCGTACTAACTGGCTGGCCAATCTTGCTTGTAGGAAACGTTAGCACGATAAGGTCCTTTGCAGTTGCCGGGCGTGGAGCATAGGTAGTTCCAGAAACCAGCGCATTGATAAATATAGCCTGCACCGTCGGGTTTGCTTTTTGTACGGCGCCTAAAACTGCGCCTACGGTTATCGTATTAAAATAAGGTATCGACGTTACATCGGGGATTGTTCCAACAACGCCTTTTGCCCCGGTGGCAGTCATCCTGCCAATAAGATATGCATACAATTGGGCGAACTGATTTTTGTCGGTCAGCACGTCACCGGCACCACCTGAAGTGGCATAGCCCAGGGCATCATTATTACCCAGCCAGTTTGAGAAAAATGTAAAGGGCTTTGCAGTGACAAAATCAATGTAAGCCGTGTTGTGGGTGCCTTCCGCTCCTGGTAGCATACGCTCGTAAAAGCCGTTCAGGTTACCATAAGGTGCGTAAGTAATGTGGGCCAACTTAATACCCGGCACACCATAATTATCGAAATCACCGGTGTATTTGGCGTATAGGGTAACATTGCCAAAGCCCGGTATAGGCTGGATCCCTGTAATCGCAAGGTTGGAAGTAACAGGCGTTGTGATGGGCGTACCATCAGCATTAAATCCCGTAAGGCTTAAATAGCCCGAGCCATTTGCCTGGGCAGTGTTAAATAAAGGCTGCGTAAACGTACCACCGCCAACCGATTGCATTTGTTTGGCTATAATGCTTGGGTAGGACGTTTGCTGACCTGCAAGATATAGTCCCCCGTCGGCATAACCTGCGGTGAGTGAATTACCTATAGAAATATATCTTGAAAAGTTAGCGCTTCCGGCCGATGGTTTCGGGGTATTGATCTCGGGCTTGCAGGCGCTTATCCAAACTAACCCCGCAACGATGTATATATAATGTTTAAAATTTTTCATCTTCTTCAATTTTTAGGATTACCAGTGATAAGCGAGTGAAATGCCGGGAATGTACACATCAGATATAAACGTACCCGACAATTGTGTTGCGATATTGGTTTGCGTGCGCTTATTTAAGTGCTCATATTCAAAAGAAACGTCCAGGTCGAGCCCGCTGCCCAGCTTATAGCCCAGGCCGCCGGTCACATAAACGCGGCTTGCATCAGGTACTTCGGGAGTAACATAACCGTCGGGCGCTGCTGCACCTGCAAAACCTCCGCCAAAGCGCAGATCAAGCTTAGCATTTGCTTTGTATTGCGCACCGGCACGCAGACTTAAAGCGTCCTCGTAATTACGTGGCGAATAGGTATCCTGTAAAACAGGGGTATTGGTTTTGTAGTCAAATGCCAGCGCCTTAAAGGTATGCCAGCTCACTACGTTAAGGTCCAGGCCCAACAGCCATTTGCTGCATGGCGAATAGCCAAATCCAATGGAATTGGTTGCAGGCAGGGGGATACTCGCGTTAAACCGGTTTGGCTGCGGGAAGTTGCTTCGCAATGACGCCGGAACAGTGAATATAGCATCGCCATTTGGTATCGTTGTGTTCACCTGCGAGCGGTGGGTGATACCCACGGTTACACCCGACTCCGTTTTGAAATAGACACCCGCGTTCCAGCCGTAGCCTTTTCCGGTGCCTTTCAATTCAGCCTGCCCCGGTTGCCCGGAACTGTTGGCCAATGGAATAGCTTGCGTGAGGTCAACACTGCCGTGAGTGTACACAAAGCCTGCGCCTATGCTCATAAAGTCGGTTAATTTAACACTCAAAGTAGGCTGAAAATAGATCGCCTTCAAATTAAGCAGCTCTGCCGAATACTTACCCGGCCAGGTGGTTCCCCAATCGGTCAATCCGCCAAAAGGCGTGTACACGGCCATACCAATTTTCCACGGGGCGCCCTTAGGACCCCAAGCGCCATAAAAGTTAAAAGGCGTGCCCGTTTTGTCGGCCGTATGGAACTGTTCATTTGTACCTGCCGGGTTAAAAACCGACTTGAACATCAGCGGACTAATACCGCCTTGTAAATAGTTTTGGGATAGCATAGCTACTGCTCCCGGGTTAAAGAACACCGCTGCACCGTCCTGTGCAAGACCGGTGCCTGTGTGGCCCATGCCTATTTGCTTCTGGCCCTCGGTATTTACCTGGAAACCTTGCGCAAAAGACAATACTGGCACTATTGCTAGTGCAATAAGTAAAAGTTTTCTCATGAAGGAATAATTAGAGGAATCGTATTTGGTTTATTATTGATATGCAAACATAGTAATTTGATGACAAGTTGATGACATAAAGTTGATATTTTGGATGTCGGAAGTCGGAAGTCGGAGGTCGGAGGTCAGAAGTCGGAGGTCAGAGGTCGGAAAATTTTTATAAATTTAGCGAACCTAAACATTCTGTTATGATTAAAACTTTCTTCGACCTTGATGTATATCGATTAGGAAATGAATATGCAATGAAAATATTCAAGGAGACCCGATCATTTCCTAAATCTGAAATGTATTCGTTAACCAGCCAAATAGTTGATTCTTCCAGATCTATTTGCGCTAATATCGCTGAAGGATGGGGGCGACGAGTATATGAAAGCGAATTTAAAAAATTTCTGGTCTATTCAATGGGGTCCCTGCAGGAAACCAAATCCTGGTTGCAATTTGCTTATCAGTGCGAATATATAACCGACGAAACATTAAAGAATCTATCAGAAGAAGCGGAAATCATTGGTTCAAAACTTTTTAAGTTACATCAAAACTGGAAATCTTAGCGTCAAATCATCTTGGGGTTCGAGGTCAGAGGTCGGATGTCGGAAGTCAGATTTTCTCTATGTTATATCCCGCTTTCGATTTTTACAAGTAAGAATACGCTTAGATTCCCCTAAACTTCCTCCGACTTCTGACCTCCGACATCCGACTTCCAAACAAACCAAAAATATTTCCTCCCACCCTATTTAAATATTCCCTAAATAATCTTAGCTTTGCGCCTCTGAAACAGAAGCATTTTATAGGTACTATTTCTATTTACAAAATCTTTTAAATTACCCGGTTATATATGCCAAACATTGGAAAAATATCACAGATCATCGGTCCGGTTGTTGACGTTAGCTTCTCTGACGACGGTCATCTCCCCAAAATTTACGACGCGTTAGAAATAACAAAAGAAAACGGCCAGAAGGTCATTTTAGAAGTTCAGCAGCACTTAGGTGAAGACCGCGTGCGTGCCGTAGCGATGGACTCAACCGACGGTTTACTGCGCGGAATGGAAGTTCTGGACTTAGAATCAGCTATCAAAATGCCTATCGGCGACGATATCAAGGGCCGCGTGTTTAACGTGGTTGGCGATCCAATCGACGGTCTTGGTGCGCTTGACAAAACTCATGGCAAGCCTATCCACAACAACCCTCCCCGTTTCGAGGACCTGTCTACCGAAAGCGAAGTACTGTTTACCGGTATCAAGGTTATCGACTTATTGGAGCCATACTCCAAGGGTGGTAAAATTGGTTTGTTTGGTGGCGCCGGTGTAGGTAAAACGGTATTGATCCAGGAACTCATCAACAACATCGCGAAAGCATACGCCGGTTTATCGGTGTTTGCAGGTGTGGGCGAGCGTACCCGCGAAGGGAACGACTTACTCCGCGAAATGATCGAGTCGGGTATTATAAAATACGGCGACGATTTCATCCACGCGATGGAAAAAGGCGCCTGGGATTTAACCAAAGTAAACAAAGAAGAACTAAAAGACTCCAAAGCAACCTTTGTGTTCGGCCAGATGAACGAACCTCCGGGTGCACGTGCCCGTGTGGCATTGTCAGGACTAACCATTGCTGAATATTTCCGCGATGGCGACGCCGAAGGCAAGGGAAAAGATATATTATTCTTTATCGATAACATTTTCCGCTTTACGCAGGCAGGTTCCGAAGTATCGGCGCTGCTGGGTCGTATGCCATCGGCGGTGGGTTACCAGCCAACACTGGCTACCGAGATGGGTACCATGCAGGAACGTATCACTTCAACCAAGCGCGGTTCGATCACTTCCGTACAGGCGGTGTATGTACCTGCGGATGACTTGACCGACCCTGCGCCGGCAACAACTTTCGCCCACCTGGATGCTACCACTGTACTTTCGCGTAAAATTGCCGAGCTGGGTATTTACCCTGCAGTGGATCCACTGGATTCAACCTCGCGTATATTGAGCCCGCAGGTATTAGGTAACGAACACTATGATACCGCACAGCGCGTAAAAATGATCTTGCAGCGCTACAAAGAGCTGCAGGACATCATCGCCATCCTGGGTATGGACGAGCTTTCTGAAGAAGATAAGCTTATCGTATCCCGCGCACGCCGTGTACAGCGTTTCCTGTCGCAGCCTTTCCACGTGGCCGAGCAGTTCACCGGCTTAAAAGGTGTACTGGTTGACATTAAGGATACCATCAAAGGCTTCAACATGATCATGGACGGCGAAGTTGACGAATACCCAGAAGCAGCTTTCAACCTGGTAGGCAGCATCGAAGATGCGATTGAAAAAGGCAAAAAATTATTAGCTGAAGCGAACGGATAATTTTTAAGTGAATGGTGAATGGTCAATAGTGAATTATTTTGAGTGAATGGTGAATGGTCAATAGTGAATTATATCCGGCTGACCATTGACTATTCACCATTGATTATTGACTACTCACTATTCACCATTGACTATTGACTACTCACTACTCACTACTCACTACTCACTATTCACCATTGACTATTCACAATATGACATTAGAAATCCTCACTCCCGATAAAAAAGTTTACGAAGGCGAAATCACCTCCGTTAGCCTGCCCGGCACACTGGGCGGTTTTGAGATACTGGCCCACCACGCCCCTATCATCTCCACGCTGGAAGACGGCAAGGTGGTAGTTCGCGGCGGCGGTAAGGAAGAAGTATTTTTGATACACGGCGGCGTTGTCGAAAACCTCAACAACCACGTGGTACTACTGGCCGAGGGGATAACTCCGAAAGCTTAACCGATATTTTTCGTTGTTAAACGATGAACCCGGGCGATGATATCGTTCGGGTTTTTTTGTGACCGGTGCAACCCTAACAAACTATGTCATTTCGAACGAGCGCAGCGAGGAGAAACCTTGTACGCCCTGCATAGTCCGGATGCATATTGTTTAAGTTTTCTCGCATTCGCTCGAAATGACATGGTGGTGAGTTTTGTCCGCCGGCTTTTCATTCATAGTACACACGCATTAACCTTTGTCCTTTCACCTTTGTCCTTTCCCCTCAAAAACCAATTTTACAATTGGAATTTTTCTTCTCTAAAGAATATTGTATTTTTGTTATGATGACTACGCTAATTGTAAATATTGACAATAAGAAAACCGAAAAGGCCATTAAAGCTGTTTTGGATGCCTTTGGTTTGGATTACAATGTAGAGCAGCAGCCCGGTCATACAAAACGACCGCTCAATAAATCTGAACAGGCCATCTATCAACGCCTTAAAAAATCAGCCGAAGAGATCAAATTGTACAAGGAAGGCAAGATCAAACTACAAGATGTAACTGAATTCTTAAATGAGTTATAAAGTTATCGTCACTTCCGAATTTGCTAAAGAAGCTGTCTGAACCAGAATTCATAGAATTAACAGAATTCTGGCAATTCGTTTAATTTTATGAATTCCGGTTCAGACAACAACGAAGCGAAATTAACCGCCAATTAACCCACCCCCACCATTTACCCGCAAACAGGCATTTACCATTGTAACTTATTGAAAAATAGGGTGTTTTCACGGGTGCTTATATACTTTTAATATTAATAGCTTTATACAATAAAACTGTAAACACTCGATAACCCAAACCTAGATAAATGCCTCACAGACTTGCCAAGATCGAAATCAAAAACTTTCGGTCTATAGTAGATCATACGTTTGACATGTTTGACTATACTCCAATAGTAGGATATAATAATGCTGGAAAAACTAATATTGTCAGAGCAATCAAATGGCTACTCCGAAAATCAAGTTTAAGTTTTGATTACTTTAATGATATAAATCAGGAAATTAGTGTAAGTGGAATAATTGAAGGAATTACTGAAGATTTATTAACTGCTGCAGCCATTGCCCCTAATCATCGCGCCAGTATTTTACCTCTAATACAAAACGAAACCATTCAAATTAAAAGAATACAATCGAGGCCAGGTGAAGGTGTTGCTGCAATTAGATTATATGTTAAAAATCCAAATGCAGAACGGGAAGAAGATGAATGGAAACTTAATCCCACGGGCATTGATCAAGCAATTACCGCACTTTTCCCGGATCCCATTCATATTGGGGCCATGGAAAATGCAGAGGAGGATGTCAGCAAATATAAAGTATCAAGTACTATTGGAAAACTCCTGGCAGAAATTATAACACCTATAGAAGAACAGCATGGAGCGATGGTTCGAGAGGCTCTAAACAGCTTCCACGAATTACTGGATGCCGAAGGTCAAAACAGGGCGCCAGAATTGTCAGCATTTGACGAAGCTATGAATAGCAGAATTGATGATTTCTTCCCAGATGTAAGGGTGAAACTTCATATACCCACCCCTGAATTAAAGGAAGTTTTTAACAAAGGCACTTTAAAAGTTTATGAAGGTGAAATGGATATGGGGAGAGATGTCTCTTCTTTTGGACATGGTGCTCAAAGATCAATTCAAATGGCTTTAATAAGACATCTAGCTGAAATAAAAAGAGGGAATAATAATGCAACTACGCGGACGCTCTTATTAATTGACGAGCCTGAACTTTATCTACACCCACAAGGGATTGAAATAATAAAGGATGCATTAAAGGAATTATCGGGAGAGGGTTATCAGATAATTTTTTCTACACATTCTGCTTTAATGTTAACACATGAAGATGTTGGAAACACAGTTATTGTAAGGAAAAACCATGAATTAGGTACATATTGTCGCGCATCGCTAAGGTCAGCTATTGAAAGAGTGGAAGTGGAAGCAGTAAGTCAGCTCCAAATGTTATTTTCACTTAGTCATGCCAGTAATATTTTATTTTCTGAACGCGTAATACTTATTGAGGGACGGACCGAAGAAAGAATATTGCCTTTACTCATTAAAATATTACTCGGGAAAACGGTGGGTTATTTAAAATGTGCCGTAGTTAAGCAAAATGGCGGTACGAATACCAGAAAATCTCTGCTTGTTCTTCAAGCTATGAATATACCCTCTAAAGCGGTCGTTGACCTTGATTATGCATTTAAGCAAGCAATAACAGATGGTTATTTAAGCATTGACGATGAAGACATAATAAATGGCAAAGCACTAATGGTAAATCTATCTGTGGTACATGATTTTAGATTAGGTGACGACGGATGGCCGACAAGCAAAAACAGTTCATTAACAGCTTCAAAAGCCTTTGCCAAATTAGCAGTCGATGGTGAAGGAAGCAGATTGGCTAATAACTTGCATAATAAGCTTAAGGAACACAACATATGGGTTTGGAAAAGTGGTACTATTGAAGAACATCTTATCTTGGATTAGAAGGTAAAAATGAATCGATATGGGCGAGATTTATAAAACGATTCGAGACAGAAGAAGCCAATGTCGTAATAGGAGACTTCGATGAAGTCTTGAGTTGCGTAGGATGGATAATAAGTTAATATTACCTCAAAAACTGAATTGCATTCGACGGTGATAGGCTTCAGATGAGCAAAATTATAATAACACTATATTTGAAAAGACTAAGAACTTTCCAGTGGCCGAAACAGCACCAATAACCAAGCTTGATTTAAAAAAAATTGCTTTAAAAATAAAAGAAGATTTTTTTAAACCTGTAAATACGTATAAAACTACAGTTTTTGTGTGTGGTGGTGATATAAATAAATCAGATACAACTCGGGCAAAAGTAGCTTTATTTTTAAGCGATTTGGTTGGGAAAGTATATTATGACTTAATATACCCTGAAGCAATTTTCGATGAATTATTATATAGCTATCAAGGAAAAGATTTGCTATCACTCGAAAACATGCTGGCTAATAGCGTCGATGTAATTTTAATTATTCCAGAAAGCCCTGGTTCATTAGCAGAGTTGGGGGCGTTTGCAAATACGAAAGAATTATTAAATAAAATAATTTGCTTAGTTGACTTTAAATATAGAAAACAAAGGAGTTTTATTGTAAAAGGGCCAATTAAGCTTATAAGGCAAGCCAATAAACACGCCGTTATTTATATAGATCCTTTAAATATTAGAAAGGATATGCAAAAAATAAAAAATTCAATTAAAAGAATAAAAAACAACAGTAGTAAGGATAAGGAAAAGATAGGTTTACTCCAATTAGATAATTTTTTATTGCCAATAATATATCTTTTGGAGCCGGTTCCCAAAGAAATGTTAATTGAATGCGTTGCTGCTTCAGATGAAAACGAGACAAATTATATTCAAGCAACTACAGTGGCTTTGACAACGCTAATCAAAAATAAATTAATTGAATTAACGGCAAATGGCTACAAATTAACAACGTTAGGAGTTAAAAATTTTTTAGATTTACGAAAAACACGCAATAAAATTAAATCGCAAGCTGAAACTTTGGCTTTGGATAATATGAGATTGGAGATACTAAATTTAAAATATAGAAAAAAGAAATTAAAAATTTAAGGGTAGTGGTAAGGCTTTTTAGACACCCCCGGGTGAGATGGATGTTGTTTCGACGTCCGAGTTTTAAACTGAATTTTATAATTGCGAATCTTTCGCACAAACCCTTTCAGGGTTTGCACCAAAGATTCACGCAAAATTAAAGAAGTAAAAGGTTGCCCTACCCTTATTAATTTAACCCGATGAGTAAAGCAGATAACATTAAATTAAGCATGTTGGGCTTGCCGGTCATGGAAACCATTGAAGATTTTTCTAAACTTACTCATCTTTCTATTTATACTATTTATAAACTTTCCACCTATTCAAATAAACATTACTTCACCTATGAGATTCCTAAAAAGAATCGGAAATTAAGAACAATAAGTCAGCCGAGTAAAAAACTGAAGGGTCTGCAGTCTTGGATATTATTTAATATTCTTAATAAATTAAATGTTTCAAACTCTTGTAAAGGATTTGAAAAAAACACTTCAATACTGGATAACGTAGAGCCACATAAAGATTCGAGTATTATAGTTACTTTGGACTTAAAAGACTTTTTCACAAGTATTAAAGGAATAAAAGTTTATAATATCTTTAAGGCAATTGGGTATAATAAGTTAATGTCAACAATATTAACGAATCTCTGCGTATTTAATGACGGTTTGCCACAAGGGGGACCTTGTTCTCCCAAATTGGCGAATCTTTCTGCATGGCCACTAGATGTCCGAATTCAAGGTTTTGTGGGCAAAATGGGTATCACTTATACTCGTTATGCTGATGATTTGACATTTTCTGGACATAATCCCCAAAAGGTTGTAAAAATCATTTCATTCATAACTTATATTATCGAACAAGAGAAATTAAAACTCAACGATGAAAAAACCAGGGTCGCTGGATTAGGTCGTTTAAAAAAAGTAACCGGTTTAGTAATTTCTGACGATAGAATAGGCATTGGTCAAAAAAAATATAAAGAGTTGAGGGCGAAAATCTTTCATTTAATCAAACCGGCAGAACAATTCAATACTAAACGGATTGGTGAAGTTCAAGGATGGCTTTCATATTTGAATAGTGTTGATAAGAAAAGATTTAATGACGCAGTGAAATTCATTAGAAAATTAAAAATCGAGTACCCGACGACCTTAATAACGGAAGTATTTGTCCCTCCATTAGTGGTGTCAATTGAAACAGCGATTACTATTGCAAGTTAAGCCCCGGCCTGGCGAAAGTATAAGGGCGGCCTGTGAAGTGGGGTTACTCGCGCCTTATTATCAACGACATTTCCCAATCCCGCAAAAATTTCGTATATTTATATAGATAACTGCCGCCCGGCATTGTTTGGCATTAGGCACTTGGTATTAGGCATTAGCCTTACAAAGCGGCAACCAATGACTATTGCCCCATGACCGATGACTGCTAATAAAAAACAAAACTAAAACCCTGCCAAAACCAGATTAACTAACTAATTTACAGATACTTAAGACAAAATAGGCTGTCCAAAATGCGTCAAAAAGTGCCTAAAGTGGTAAAAAAGTGCACAGATATGCGCAAAATGTGTTTAAAAGTGTTGTTTTTGTGATCAAAAATGATCAATTGATGAGTGGTGAATAGTCAATAGTCAATAGTCAATGGGCCACAACCGATGCCCAACGATCCATTTTCTGACTTCCGACCTCGGACTTCCGACTTCAGACTAACTGCCTAACATCAAACGTACAACAAATAACCCCAGCTGAACTTCCTTATCGACGATGCTTCCGCCTGCTATGATGTTTAGCTCTATGCTTATGATGTATGCTTTGTTTCGCCCGGCCGTCATTCAGCGCAACCGGGGCGGGATAACCTTTACCTTGCAGGGCCGCCAGCGTCACCAGTACGTCTGACCTTCCTTTTACTTTTGAAGTGACCTTGCCCTTTTTGGCACGCGCCAATTTACTGGCCGGCACACCGCCTTTGGAGGGCGCAAGGCTGTCGGCCGCAGCGATCTCCCGCCCATGGGCATCGCGGTTCATCTCGCCGAGCGCCGTTTCCAGGTCGCTTTGTTCCTGCGTACTCAGTTGTTCGTACTTAATGCCGTAAGCGGCCAACACCGCCTTCGCGTTCTCCGGCGTATTCGTGCCGCGCTCATATACATCCCGGTAAATATGCAAACCGCCATCTTCGGCCACAATGGTTTCATACCGTAGGTCCACCGGCACCGGCGACGGCAGCTTTACTCTTTTTGTTTGCCGTTTATGCTTTTCCAGCGACTGTACCGATTGCGCCGAAAGGTCCGACTGGCCCAGGCGCAGGATGATTGGTACAAAATCCAGTACCTGTGCATTCGTCAGCCCAACGCAGCCATGCGATGCCAGCTTGCCGATCTTTTCCGGCGGCTTACCACCATGGATAAGCGAGGGCATCCCGATGGGAATTTTGACCACTCCAAGCGGGTTGAGCTTATTGGCTGCCGAAACCCTGCGGCCCGGCGCAAATTTGCCGCGCACCCAGGGCTCGTCAGGCGGCGTCCAGCCGGGGTTAAAAATAACCGTGTCAGCCCGTCGCATACCCACCGGCAGCGGGAACTCGGGGTAACCGATACCCACTTTATAGGTTTTGATGAGCTGCCCCTTTTCAAATACATCCATCCTGAAAGCCGGGGCATTCACCACGATGCGGGTATCCCTGGGCACAAAATTAGGCCCGGTAGGCGCCAGGCCCTCCACGTCCTGGCTATAGCGCAGGTTGACCAATTTTATCAGTTGCTGCGCCTTACGCGCGCCGATGATCGCCCTGATCCGTTGCTGGTACCGGTTATCAGCGTCCCTTGCCGATGCGGTATCTGGACTGCCGTCTTCGCTTAGTTCCTTTAACGACGTATGGGCGGCGGTCCGCAATTCGGCTATCTTTTTATCCGGCAAACCCAGTTTGGCTTTTAGCTCCTTTGCAAAACCCGCTTCATAAAATAAAGCGTCCAAAACAGGCAGCGTCAATGCCTGCATATCCGTGTCGCGCCCACGATTGGTTTTTGCGGTTGTATCTGCCGGCTTTGATGCAGGCAACGTGGTATCTGTGGTTGAAGGAGAGTCGGTTTTTACCGGCTTCGACGCAGGCAACGCTTGCCCCCCTGCCGGCTTTTGCGGTTGATTACAGGCAACCAGCGCTGTTAAAAGTACTAGTGCCGCGCGTTGGCAGATTTTATTAAAGTTCATGCAGGATCAACAGCCCGGCGGTAAAATTGTTGGATTGTGGGTGGCACGCCCATTTTAAAAGTCTTAAGCCTGCAAAAAGCTGATCAGGGAATGGGCCTCAGAAAAAGTCATAAGTCTTAAGTTCTGAGTCCTAAGTCTTTTACCCCCGATCTGAATCAGACTTTCGACTCCAGACTTCGGACTCTCCATACGCCACCAACAAAATATTTTATGGATAATTGAAGTAAGTTTGGTATTTTCGTATATAAACATCCGGCCAAATGACACACCTTACGATTGATAATAAGAAGTATGTGCTGATCCCTGAAGAAAATTACCAGGAATTACAAAAGACGGCTGCATTAAAATGGAAGCCCGAAAAAACATTTTCTGTAGAAGAGGCCCGCGCTTATAGCAAAAAGCTGATCAGGGAATGGGCCTCAGAAAAGTAAGTATCAGGCAATCCGCAGCCGAAAGCATCGCCGCTATATCATGGTATCTTGAATCAGAAGGGCTGTTAGCTACTGCCGAAAAATTTACCGATGATGCCTACGATTTCATTGCTAAATTAGCAGATAGCCGCAAACGCTACAGACCGTGCCGCGACCCTGAACGCGATTTAATGGGTTACAAATGCATCCCCTACAAAAAGAAATATACCATTGTATTTGTTGAGCTGGAAACCGAGCTGATTATCTGTGAATTTATCCTTTCAAAGAAAATTTATTGGTGATCGGCCTCTCACCAGATGAACTGAACTCCATAGTGTACCGGTTTTACAAAACAACCCCAAAAATGTTTGCAGCCTGCAAATACACAAAGGCTGTTTCGCGCGGCACAATTGCAAAAAAAATGGCTAAAAGTGTAAAAATTGAAAATTTACTTGCTTTTTGGCCAGGGCAGCGGTTTTTTGATACAGGTGCCATAAATTGCTAATGCACTGTATGGCAGCAGCCTGAGGTTAAAGCGTTCATGAAAATGGCACAGTTCGTCCACATTTTAGGCTTAGTGTATCCCCGCAAAGTGATAAATATCAGGCAATTACACACTAAACATGCCCCAAACACACGTAACCGTGAACACATGGTGTACGATGGTGATTGTTTTAAGTCTTAAGTTCTAAGTCTTGAGTCCTAAGTCTTTTACCCCCGATCCGACTTCAGACTTTCAACTCCAGACTTCTGACTAACTACCAACTTCTGACCTCTGACTTCCGACTTCTGACCTCCGACTTCAATTCAAAGACATCCAAATGGAACCATCCTTAAAATGCAACCCGTAAACGGAGGCCGTCGCACGAATTCCGGTAGGCGCCTTAACGGGCCACGAGAATCCGGCGGTTTTACCCTCCACCAGCATCTTTTTAGCCTTGCCGTTGGCGCTGCCAATGGCTTTGCCCTGTTTGTTATACACCGTCCACGCCAGGTGCACCATATCTATCCTTTTGCCCGAGCCGTTTTTGAGCGATACGATAAGCGCCTTACCACCATGCCCGTCGGAA
>Ga0207116_10100_pt1 | contig 23337 bp, 17 predicted proteins | sample Alteio_BWMinHeat_44_FD_153550 | JGI IMG/M metagenome (GOLD analysis project Ga0207116, IMG submission 153550) | Enriched cells from forest soil in Barre Woods Harvard Forest LTER site, Petersham, Massachusetts, United States -... | ecosystem: Environmental > Terrestrial > Soil > Temperate forest >... | reverse complement strand
GAATTCCGGATGGAAGATCCACTCGCCGTTGCGAGGGTCGGGGGGAGCTTCAAACCAACCCTTGGGCGTGATGATGTCCATGCGCCCATCACCGTTGACGTCTCCCGCGCCGATGCCGTGGCCGTAGCTGTTGGGGCTGACCACATGCCCCACCCAGTGCGCCTCCTCGCCCTTGCCAACGATTTCGAACCATTTCAGCGGGGCGTTGATGTCGCCGTATTCTGGTAAGAGTTGTTGAGGCTTACCGCCGGTGTTCAGGATATCCACCAGAAGTGCGAATTCCACCGGCACGCCTTTGTCGATGACGTGCATAACCCAGGGTTTGTTTGATTTGCCGGGGTTTTCCCACCAAGTCAGGGAGGGAGCCGGAGGCTTGCTGAAGGCGGGGTCTCCCCACCAACTGGTCACCACATCGGGGTAGCCGTCACCATTCACATCAATCGCCAGGTCGCCCAGGTCTTCCAGATAAGCACCCTGATATTTTCCATCGAATCGATAAAAGGCCAGGTCGCGGAAGTGGTGTTTGAGCCAGCGCGGCCCATCCTTACCCGGCGTCGTTTGTTCGTACCAGTTCTCGCCGGAAATAATGTCGAGTCTCCCGTCGCCATTCACATCGGCGACCTCTGCCGCTTCGCTTTGTTCCAAATCGATGGTGTGTTTATAGAAAGGAATTTCCTGCGAGCCTTGCGCGTTCGCGCGTCCGCTCATCCCGAACAGGCAGAATAGGAAGCTCAGAAAGGAGATAGAAAGACCCACCATAGGGCCGCCCACGTGGAGGATTCGAATCGATCTGCTAGTGAGGGAAGCCATAAGCATCTCCCTGTTGGAGTGTAGGTTGAGCGAATCGGCTGGCTGACTCGCAGCCCGCATCAGCCTGACTGAAGTATCGTGGACGGCTCACTGCGTTTTCATTCTGCGCCATTTTGGAGTGGTCGGATACCCCGGGGGCCAGATGTCAGGAAGCGACTATTGCGCCTCCCACAAAGCACGGGACTAACAAGTCAAGGTTAGGTCATTTTGTCTGATTCTCATTAAGATGGAAACTGAATTTGTCTCCGTTTATGAGACGTCTCAATTACAATGCGACCGAAGCATAAAGAAAGGCCTCGAACTTTGTCAAGATTTTGTTTCACGAGTTTTTCTCTTGCCGCCCCGACCGGGTAGGAGACCGGTTGGCAGGAGTGAGTTGGGGGTAATTTGCAGGGATAAAACGCAGCCAGGCAGGGCTCACGTGCAGGCCGATTACGAGGATTCACGGACCACCAGCGTGGCGGCCAGGCGAATCTTCCAGTGCGGCTGCATAGATGCTTCGCAAGGCTTCCAGTCCGGTTACATCATCGGTGGCAAATAGTGCGGAAGGCCTGCCGGTTGGCTTGAAAAGTCCTTTGTGACAAATCCTCGCCACCTCCTTCCGATCGAAGCTTCCCGCCCAGATCAGTGAATCGCGAACCGGGAGCCCACTCTTATGCAAAGCCTGGCGATATCCCCGCAGACGCTCCTGCCCATTCGACCCGGCGAGTTCGCCAGTTCTTTCTGAGTCGTCGTGCCCCAATACTGTACAACCGGGTTCCAACTTTGCGGAGATTGAAATTCTGCGGAAAGATCCCATTGACAGAGGTGGCGTATAAGGCGTAAGTTTTCAAACTGATGAGACGACTCATTTTAGCGCTCGAATCCTAAGTCAAGTCGTTTCTGTCGGCTGCAACGCTAAACACTACCGCGACTGCATTCCGGAGGTTCTGGAAGAGATTTCTCATACCGACAGCCTCCCAATTGGCTCGGTTTCTCACGCAGCTCAGAGCGGCGGACCGAGGAGGCGCGGGTAGGCTGTTTAGGTATGATCATACGGTCACCGCGTTCCGACAAACTTTCCGCTGAGAGCACCTCCATGCAACTCAGAACCAGTTTGCACTATTTAGAGGATCGTTGGGATGATCAGGTCGCCCGCGGACTCGAGCAACCGGAATTGCTGCGCTACCGCTCGAATCTGCTGGGCTCCGACCTTCGCATCACCAACTTCGGAGGCGGCAACACCAGTTCGAAAATCCAGCAAACCGATCCTTTAAGTGGCAAGCAAGAAGAAGTTTTATGGATCAAGGGCAGCGGCGGCGACCTGGGAAGTATCAAGCTAAGCGGACTGGCGGCTCTGTATTTAGAAAAGCTGCACGGGCTGGAACGCAAATATCGCGGCGCGGAATACGAAGATGAAATGGTGGATATGTATCCGCTATGCGCCTTCGGCAAAAGTACTGTCGCGGCCTCAATCGACACCCCGCTTCATGGTTTTCTGCCTTTTCCCCACATTGACCATTTGCACCCTGACTGGGGTATCGCGCTGGCGGCCTCGGCCAATGGCCGCGAAAAGATGGCAGAGTTCAATCGCCTGTATGACCACCATCTGATCTGGGTGCCGTGGCAGCGGCCGGGTTTCGAGTTGGCTATGATGCTGCGTCGCGCGGTGCAGGAGAGTCCGAACTGCGACGGGGTAGTACTGGGCGGCCACGGCCTGTTCACCTGGGGAAATACCCAGCAAGCGTGCTACGAAAATACGATTTCGATCATCGATCAGCTCGGACAATTTGTGGTAGAGCAGGTCGACAACAAGGGCGCGGCGTTGTTCGGCGGCCCGCGCTACCCGCCTCTGGATAACCGGCACGATCTTGCGCTCGACATTTTTCCTTTCCTGCGGGGAAGAGTCTCCGGCGCACGGCGCTTGATTGGTAACTTCAGCGATCGGCCGGAAGTCCTGGGCTTCGTAAATTCCACGGACGCCCAGGTGTTGGCGCATTTGGGCACCAGCTGTCCCGACCACTTTATCCGCACCAAAGTCCGGCCTTTGTTTGTTCCCTGGCAGCCGGTCGAGAGTGTGCAGGGACTGCGCGAACAAATCGAATCCGCGCTGAAGAATTATCGCCAGGAGTACGCGGAATATTACAACTCGTTCGCGCAGCCTGATTCCCCTGCCATGCGCGATGCCAATCCGACGGTAGTTCTGATTCCTGGCATCGGCATGTTCAGTTTCGGAAAGAGCAAGACCGAGGCCCGGCTCACGGGCGAGTTCTACGTGAATGCCATCCATGTGATGGAAGGCGCGACCTCGATGGAGGGCGGGAAAACGCCCGCGACGCTGCCGCAGGCCGGAGCCGCGGCGCCGACCAGCGCATTCACGGTCCACGCAAATTACGTAGCTCTACCTCCCTCGGAAGCATTTGGGATTGAATACTGGCAATTGGAAGAAGCCAAGATTCGCCGCCAGCCCGCGGAAAAGGAATTGAGCCGTCACGTGGTTCTGATTGTCGGCGGCGGCAGTGGTATTGGCCGTCAGGCGGCTCTGCTGGCGGCGGAACGCGGAGCGCACGTGGTGGTTGCGGACCGTGATCACGAAGCGGCAAAGAATGTCGCGGGGGAAGCCAAGACCATCGCAGGCAAGGAATCTGGACTGTCGGTTGCCGTGGACATTCGCCGTCGCGACCTCATCCGACAGAGCTTGCGTGAACTGGTTGCGGCTTACGGTGGGTTAGATGTGCTGATCAACACCGCCGCGCTCTTTCCTTCGTCGAAAGATGGGCCAATCAGCGACGAGCAGTGGGGAGTTACACTCGACATCAACGTTACGGCAAATTACCTTCTGGTGGATGAAGCCGCACGCATCTTAAAAGATCAGAATCTCGACGCCTCAGTCGTACTAACCAGTTCCGCCAACGCGGTCGTGCCTAAACGCGGCAGTGAAGCCTACGACGTGAGTAAGGCAGCACTCAGTCACCTGGTGCGCGAGCTCGCAATTTCTTTGTCCCCGAAAATTCGGGTAAACGGTATCAGTCCTGCCACCGTGATCAAAGGGTCGACCATGTTTCCTCGCGATCGCGTGATCATGGCTCTGAAGAAGTATGAGATCTCCTACAGTGATGCGGCCAGCGACGAGGCATTGAGGACCCTGCTCGGCGAGTTTTACGCCAGACGTACCCTCACTCATCGCCCTATCGATCCCAAAGATTGTGCGGAGGCAATCCTGTTCCTGGCGGGACCAAAATCTCCCTGTACCACCGGCCACATCGTTCCGGTGGACGGCGGTTTGACCGAGGCTTTCCTACGATGAATGAGTTTTCGCGCGACCGGGATTCCGTATTTGGCGACAAGCTCGCGGCCAAAGTCAAGCAGAAGCCGGTGCTGGTGGCGGTGGACCTGGGCGCGGAAAGTTGCCGGGTTTCCCTGCTACGCTGGATCGAAGGTCAACCGGAAATTCGTCTCATCCACCGCTTCGCCAATTCAACCCAAAACCAGGGGAACGGTCTCCGTTGGGATATTGCAGCCATTCAGGACGGTATCGAAGAGGGCTTGCGCGCCTGCGCGCAACTTGCGCCCGAAGGAATCTCTGCAATTGGGGTGGACGGTTGGGCCGTGGACTATGTACGCCTGGGCCCGGGAGGACAACCCGTCGCCAATCCCTTTTGCTATCGCGACCAACGTACCGTGGAATCACAAAAGCTGGTGCACTGCAAGATTTCTCCGCAGCGCCTCTACGAGCTGACCGGGATTCAGATCCTCGCATTGAACACACTATACCAGTTGCGCGCTGATGGCGATGCTGAACAGAATCTTCCGTGGATAAATTTGCCGGAATTTCTGCTGCATGCGCTAGGCGGACGGCGAGTTTCAGAATACACCAATGCCACCCATACCCAGCTGCTGGGCGTCGATGACCATGCCTGGAGTCCTGAAATTTTCAAGGCCGCCGGACTGGATGTGAGCGCGGCCCCGCCGTTAGTGAATCCTGGAACCGACATTGGTCAACTCCAGGGCCCTCTGGCTTCCCTGCCGGCATTCCGCAACACCCGGCTGATTGCCCCCGCTTGTCACGACACGGCAGCGGCCATCGCAGGAATCCCGGCGCAGGGGGACGACTGGGCCTTCATCAGTTCCGGCACCTGGTCGCTGGTGGGCTGCCTGCTTCCTTCCGCGTGCGTCAGCGAGGCGGCGCGCCAGAAAAACTTCAGCAACGAGGGCGGCGTAGGCGGCCAGATCTATTTTCTGAAGAACGTAAACGGCATGTGGCTGCTGCGGCAATGCATCGAACATTGGCGATCGCAAGGTCAGACTTGGACGGTTGAGCAACTGGTTGACGCCTCCGCAAACGTGGGTGCGCCAGAGCATCGGCTCGACGTCGACGACCCCGATCTGCTGTTGCCGGGCGACATGCCGGCACGGATCAACGCGCAACTGAAGCGCTCCGGCCAGAACGCTATTCCCGAAGGCGCAGGCATGGCGCCCACAATGACCCGCCTTGTTCTTCACAGTCTGGCCGCGCGTTACGCCGCGGTCTTGGAGAGCGCGACCAGCATCTCGGGAAAAACTTTTAAGCGGCTTTACATTGTGGGCGGCGGAAGCAGGAACGCACTGCTGAACCGACTTACTGCGAGGGCCACAGGACTTGAAGTGCTGCCAGGATCAATCGAAAGCACAACGATGGGTAATTTTGCGATTCAGCTGGCCGCTCTGGATGGGAATTATGCCGACGGCATCGGTGTCTCCGGCAGCGCAGTGGCGAAATGGGCCAGCGTGCTGGGGGCACAGCCATGAAGCCGGAAAATGATTCCGCGAGAGTGGCTACCTGGAACGAAGCGCAGCCGAGCGGCGCACTCGTAATGCGGCGGGAACGACCACCTACGCGTGAGGCTGGTGACCATGGCTTTAAGGTGAGTCACTGGCGAAATAGAAGCTCCCTTCGCCAAAAGGTTCAGATTTACGTTTGAGGCCGAGCACCACAGATCGAATCATTCATAAAGGTAAACGAAATCAGCAGGATTTCAGAATATGACTACTCACACGAACCACAAACAACCGGCTTTGCATAATGCTATGTGGCCCGGTGTCGTCGGCAAGGGAACCGGTTCTGAACCACCCATCGACCTTGACACCATGCTGAAGCTCACGGCGGCCGTAGATGTGGATGGCGTAAAATTTGACGGTGTCGATTTGTTTTTGACGAGTCCGCACACCGATATCGATTCGAGCGATGAAGACCTGAAGAGGCTCTCCGACAAGATCGCTTCTTTCGGTTTGGTTATCGGCTCGCTGGTTGCTCCGGTGTGGGAGGCCACGGGCGGCGGCTCGGCCATGGGAAACGCTGAGGAGCAGAAGCGGTTTCTGGAACAAGTTCGGAAGGCCTGCCGCATCGGCCGGAGATTGCGTGAATTGGGTATCAGACGCTACGGCATCATTCGCATCGATTCCGCAACTGCCACCGCCGAATGGTCGAAGGATCCGGAGACGAATACCCGGCGCATTGCTGATACATTTCGTCAGGCATGCGCCATCGCCGACGAATACGGAGAGAGATTGGCAGCGGAAGGTGAGATCTGTTGGGGCGGAATGCATAGTTGGAAGCGCATGGTCGAGCTCCTGGAGCTAGTCGATCGCCCCAAGACGCTGGGCTTTCAGGCTGACATGGCTCACACGCTGCTTTTCACCCTCGGCTACAACGCTCCCGAAGACCGGCTTCTGCCGGAACAATTTGTTTGGAGTCGGCGGGACCAGTTCGAACAATCTTTGCGATTGCTAACCAGCGCCCTTCGACCCTGGACGATTGATTTCCACGTCGCCCAGAACGATGCCACGGTAAAAGGGTCGGGATCGCATGATAAGACCGGACACCATTGTCTTCCCAACGATCCCAGCGGCAAACTCAACATCGTGCATGACTCGGGCTACTGGATGCGGGACGAAAAGGGCGAGCGAACCGGCGCCCTCCAGCACATTTGCTGGGATGGCTGCATGTTCTCCAACAGCGTGATGATGGATCAAAGCACCTGGCGCGACATTCTTGCCACCATGATTGCCGTCCGCCAAGCACACGGATGGGATTGAGGACAATGATCCAGTTTGGTTTTTTGTAGCGCCGGCCGCAGGACCGCCGATCTTTAATTCAACAAATTCCGGCGCGTTTCAGAGCGCCGCAGCAACAAAGGCTACGATGAGTAAACCGCGCTTAAACATAGGCATCGTCGGATATGGCTTCATGGGCAGAACTCATTCGAATGCCTTCCGCAGAGTGCCGAACTTTTTCGATGTTCCCTACGCACCGGTACTGAAAGCAGTTTGCGGGCGCAATCGTGTCCGGGCAGACGCATTCCAGCAGACTTGGGGCTATGAATCCGTCGAGACGGACTGGCGCAGACTCGTCGAGCGCAAGGATATCGATGTCATCGACATCGCGAGTCCCAACGACACCCATGCTGAGGTGGCAATCGCCGCTGCCCAGGCAGGCAAAACGATTCTGTGCGAAAAGCCGCTGGGCCGAAACGGCGCCGAATCAAACGCCATCGTGGAAGCCGCCGAGAAGGCGAGCGTGCCGAACATGGTCTGGTACAACTATCGCCGTGTGCCGGCGGTTACACTCGCCAAAGAATTGGTCCGCGAGGACCGGCTAGGGCGTATCTTTCACTATCGCGCCAAGTTCCTGCAGGATTGGACCATCTCGAAAGACCTGCCCCAAGGCGGTGAAGGGTTGTGGCGTCTCGATGTTCAGGTTGCGGGAAGTGGGGTCACGGGAGACCTGCTCGCGCACTGCATTGATACCGCCATGTGGCTGAACGGCTCCATCGATTCGGTCGCTGCTGTCACAGAAACCTTCATCAAAGAGCGCAAGCATAATCTCACGGGAGAAATAGAGAAGGTTGGCATTGACGACGCGAGTGCATTCTTAGCGCGTTTCGCGAACGGTTCGTTGGGCAATTTCGAAGCGACCCGCTACGCACGCGGACACAAAGCTCTATACACTCTCGAGATCAACGGAGAAAATGCATCGATCATTTGGGACCTTCACGATCTTCACCGATTGCAATATTTTGACCATCGCGACGAGCGAAGACTTCGTGGTTGGCGTTCGATCCACATCACCGACGGTGATCATCCGTATATGAAGCATTGGTGGGTGCCTGGTCTGCAAATCGGATACGAACACACATTTGTCCATCAGGCAGCAGATTTCTTGTGCGGATTGGCCAACGCCAACGTACCGGCGCCGAGTTTTCGCGACGCCATGGCAACGGATTATGTGACCGATGCTATCTTGGCTGCCGCCAAAAACGACAATTGGCAAAAGGTGAACAGCGCGCGTTAGCAGTTGGATGTCTATCTCGCGGGCAACTGCAACTTTTGGTTCGGAGTCAGAGGAGTTTGATTTCCCTGCTTCCCGCCGCTATGCTGAGTGAGAAACGTCTGCACTAGGTCGCCGAGCTGGTCCACTGTGAATTGGTTGCCTTCAATATTGGCCACCAAATTTCTACTCCGATCGATGATGGCAGTATGCAACGAGTGGTTCATGAGCCCTTCACTCGGGAAATAGTCTACTCCAAATAGGTTGGTGACGTGTTGAATGTCAGGCACGGAACCGGTAAGAAAGTGCCAGGTTGCGGGATCGGCCTTCCAAGTCTTGGCATAACGTGCGAGCACGTCGGGCTGATCGCGACGCGGATCGAAGGTAATAGTTAGGAGTACTAATTCCCTACCCATCGACTCCTTGAAGCGCTTCTGAAGCACGCCGAAATTATTGGAACTGCGGAAACAGAAGTTAGGCAGAGCGCAACTCGTATAAATAAAGTTTATGGCCACGACCTTGCCGGAGAATTGTGAGAGTGTGACGTGATGGCGATTTTGGTCGATCAATGTGAAATTCGGGACTCGTTGTCCGATGGCTAGGGCTCGTGCCGAGGTAGATCCCGGATGGGAGAGTTGATCCAGGAGTTTCAAGCGGCGGGCGGTCAGCGGATCCTGTTCCACACTTTCATACTGGCGAATCTGGAGATGTTCGGCGTAATTCGACTCCTTCTCCACGACCAGGGTAAAGTTCACCTCTACGCCCGGGGTCAGGCCGTCCAGATCTTTGACTTTGCGAACCTCGAACGGCATGACCATCGCATCCATGTAGCCAGGAACGCTTCGACAGGAGACAACGAAGGTTCTGTGGAGTTGGTCAACTTTCAACACCATCCCCGTCACCGGATACTGCTGCTCGGCCCAGCAAAGACCCGCGTTGGGCAGGAGCAGTACTACGAACATGGCCAGGCATTTCATAAAGTTCGTTTCTATGTCGCCAAGTGACGGATCTCACCTGCTCACTGCGGGACTAATATCAGGCTGTCTGACAGCCGTCGGGGCCGGTCTCACTGAGCCCCCGAGCCGATATGGCCGCCGGCCCAGCTTGGCGTATTCCTGAGAAAACTCCTTGATTTCCAGAAATTGGTTCTTCCCCACATGGGAAAAATGCTGCCGGGTGTTGCTGGTCGGCCACCAAATTTCCAGGTCGACGATTCGGGCGTCCTTGCCCAGACCGATGTGTTGCTGCAGCGGAGAGGCTCCGAAAGACCCGCCGCTTCCGACCGTACGGTAGATGGAACGTGTTCCCTGGCTGTGGTTCTCCACGGTCACCTTGATCCGAGCCCCGATCGCCGACCGGTTGGTTTTTACTCCCACCAGCTTCAAGCTGATCCAGTCGTTGCCGTTTCCCGGATTCTCGAATACACGGAGTGCGTGACTATCGCCCGGCGTCGCCCCGCCGATCTCTGCAATGATGTCCTCGTAGCCGCGATTGTCCAGATCGGCAAAGGCGATACCGTGGCCTCTGTGCAATTCTCCGGTTCCCGAAGATGCGGTTACGTCCACGAAATACTTTCCGTCGTGATTGCGAAGCAGGACGTTGGGAACCAGCGACGCATACGAAGGGTTCCCAGTTCCGAGGTAAATATCAAGAAAGCCATCGTTATCGATGTCCCCGAAATTCGCGCCCATCGGAAGGAAGACTTTGTCGAGACCGACTTCGACAGTCACATCCCGAAACGTTCCATCCTTCATATTCTTGTAGAGTTTTAGACTTGCAGCGTTGTGAGGAAGGCCGAGATAGGTACGCACGGTCTCATCCACCGAGAAGGAGTAACTGGTAACAAACACATCGAGCCAGCCATCGTTGTCATAGTCGAAGAACCAGGTTGCGAAACCCTTACCGGGACCCGGGACGCCCGCCTGCTCTGCGACTTCGGTAAAGGTGTTGTCGTGGTTGTTGTGGTATAGAAAGTTGTTCCCGTTCAGGTTAGATACGTAAAGGTCCGGATACCCATCGTTGTCGTAGTCGGCCGCCGCCACACCTTTAGTGAACATCATCTTGTCCACACCGGCGAAATGGGAAATATCTTCGAATGTGCCATCCCCTTTGTTGAGAAAGAGTTGAGCAGGCTCATTCTCGTTGCCCACGAACAGATCAATTAGCCCATCATTATTAATGTCAACCCAAACTGCGGCCGGTGCGCTAGTCGGCACTCCCAAGCCACTTGCGGCCGTCACGTCGGTGAACGTGCCGTCGCAATTGTTGCGCAGCAGAGATTTTCGTTGTGCGTCCTCCCAAGCACCGCGCAAGACCAGAATGTCCGTGCAGCCGTCGTTGTTGTAATCGGCTTGCAGGATGTTCAGGCCACCCAACTGATCCGCCAGTCCCGCCTTGGCGGCTTGGCTGGTGAAGGTCCCATCGCCGTTGTTGTGAAAATATTGCATCGGACCACAACTATCCCAGTTCGACGTCACTACATCGAAGCGGCCGTTGTTTTCGAAGTCGTCCACGATGACTCCACCGGCCGGGGAGAAAGAGTTCAGTCCGGATTGGGGAGCGACATCGAGGAAGCGTCCTACATCCTCTGCCGAGGTAAAGACAGATGGCGGAATCAGATACTCTTGCGGGACTTTTTCTGGATAACCTCCCAGCGTCATGTAGGTGACATTGAGGAGCCATTTCACTTCGAGTTCGTTGGGCCGCTGTGCCAGATATCGCATGAAGTACTGTACGGCTTTCTCGGAATCGCCAGTCTTCGTATATGCACTGTCAGCCCTCACGGGCAAGAGACACCTCTCGCCGGGGGCACGAAAGATATCGTTTTCCATTTCAGACTTGTGGAGGTAAGCAATTCCGAGCGCCTCATCCATTGCCGGCACCGCAGCCGGGACGTCCGACACCGCGATCTGATGTGCATCCTCGTACTGTTCAATAGCCCTATCCATGTTGCCTTGGTAGGAATGGATCTCTCCCAGAGAGAAGTGCGCGCCCACCACATCGAGCGGATTTTTAGATTCCCGAGATTTCTGGTTCTTGGACGACAGGAAATCTTCCAGCGACTTTTGCTCTGCGGCAAGCGACTGCCTACGAACCTCACAAATCTTGCGCGGCTCCTCGTTCCAACCAGGAGCCTTATCGAATTTGTCCATGCCGAGTTCTGCTTCTGACAAACCGCCGAGATTGAGCGTGTACTTCACACTGCCGCTGGCGAGCGTGCCCGCATTTCCCCCCATAGTCATATTCACGTTACGGCTCGCCGGCGCAGGTTCTTGCATCACTTTCAGGATGGCGTATCCCAGCGGGATCCGGACCACCCGGCTGATCTGTCCAGGGCCAACACCCTGCAGGGCGTCCCTCAGCTCCGGACGTAACATCGAAGGGGCGATCTTCCCCATGAGGCCTCCGCCGTCAGCAGTTGAGTCGATCGACTTTATCTTCGCGAGCACGGCAAAGTCCTGCCCCTGCTTGAGGCGGTCGAGGATACTCTCCGCCTCCTCCGCCGAACTCACCACAATAATCCCCAACGTAACTTCGCCAGGGGCGTTTGATCCGGCCGAGGAGGTTTGGGAAAGAAGTGGCAAAGCAAAAATGCACGAACCGGCCACGACCAATAGCAGGATTCCACGTTTTCGAAGACAATCTTGGACTACCATCCCACAACCACCCGGTCGCCCGCGGACAGAAAACGCTCGGATTCTATCACTGATGGTGGGGCGTTCCGGGAAGAACTATTTTGCGTCTTCAAATTATCTAGGCTACGCTCGCTCATTTCCGGCGGCTCAAACCCGCCGGATACGGGCCAGGCGGAACGTTCCCCACCCGTAAACCCTCTCCTCGATCGACTCGATTGTCCATCCATCGGAAAACGCAACTTGAATCTCTTGTTCCGTGACCCCATGCGTTCCAAAGCCGCTGATACGAACGCGGAGCCACGTACTGAGTCGGTGTAGCCACCGAGGCCCACGGTCTTTGAACGCAAGCAAATGAAGCACGGCACCGGGCCGAGACACTCGCCAGAGAGACTTTGCGTAGCGCAGACGATCCGTGCTCTTGCCCATTACGTGAAACAGCCCGGCGTCTATGATGGTCTCGAATCGTGCCTGCCAGGCCACTAGTTCTCTAGCGTCCGCCACAAAGAATGCGACTTCGGCACCGCGCTGGCGCGCTTTGATGTGGGCTTTCTCAATCGCCACAGGGGCACCATCGACGGCGACGACGCGATATCCTCGCGAAGCCAAGTAGATTGCGTTCTCTCCAGTCCCGCACCCAGCGTCGAGAACCTCTCCCCGAATCTCGCCAGCCTCCACAAGATCCTGAACGAACCGAGTCGGGCCATCTACATCCCAGGGCGGGCGACGCTGCCGGGCATAGACTTGGTTGAATGCCACGGCGGTGTCAGCAACCGTAACATTATGTGCCTTTAGCATATATATGACTATAGCATAACTATGTTATTTATGGCATAGTACGGAACGTTGTTGCCCATGCGGTAATATGGTGTTACTGCCGCCGGGAGAAACCCCTATGACGCGCAATTCGCGCCGGGCTGCGATCTTGCGGATCGATCGGGCAATGGTTCGCATCCGTCGCAGCCAAACAAGGCGCACCATCGGACGATTGATCGAACGCGAACTAGACACGCGCTTCAGCGTGGCTCATAGCTTGGTGGTCGATGCCCTTGATGAAGCCCGCGCGAGCCATGGCAAGGAGCCATCTGTCGGTATGATGGCGGAGTACCTCGGCGTCGATCCGTCACGTGCCAGCCGCATGGTTACTGGTGCCCTTCGAGGAGGATACGTGAGGCGAGTGCCTTCTCAAGCCGACGGTCGCCGCATGTGTCTGGAGCTCACTGGTGCCGGTCGAAAATTACTGAGAACCGCAAGCCGCTTTCGCAGACACTTTTTCTCAAAGAAAATGGCGAACTGGCCAGATCATGATTGCGTCGAATTCGCGCGGCTGTTAGCAAAATTTACCGAGCCGCCCCAAAATACGCACTGACTGCGAGAGAATCAGATCGCTAGACCCCCGCGAAGGATCGGAATCTCCGTATGGCGACAACAACAGGCGTTACAAAGCATATACAACATCACAAGGACGGATCGATCTGGGGCAAGGGGGCCATGAGGGATGGCCGAATGCATGGGTATTGGGAGTGGTTCAGAAGAGACGGGACCAAGATGCGTTCTGGACACTTCGATTGCGGCGAGCGGGTAGGCGAATGGATTACGTACGACAAAAAAGGCGCGCAGTACAAGACAACAGTGATAAGCGAGTGATACATGAATGAAGACGGCGGTGCTATTTTTGCTTGAGTGTAGAATTCGTCCGGCTTTGAACGGAGTCGGCGGGGCGAACGGCTCGCGAGTACGCTTCGAGACTTCACTCTCCGGTGCAGTGTTTCGCGGCCTTAGGTCAGTGGGTTGATGATTCTCAAGAGGACCCTATGCTCAACCGGAACGAGGCGGGGGAACGACAAACCATGCGTCCCGTAATTCGCGGGCGCCACGTCGCGGTCTCATCCATGAAAGCGGAGGCGACAGAAAGCGCACGCAGAATGCTGCAGGCCGGTGGAAATGCGTTCGATGCGGCCGTGGCCGGTCAGGCCGCGCTTGCTGTGACCGATTTTCCGATGAACGGCGTCGGTGGTGATGCGGTTGTGCTGGTGTACAGCGCCCGCGAGAGAAAGGTCTATTCGGTAAATGCGGGGCCACGAGCGCCAAAACTTGCGACCATCGAATGGTATGAGAAAAACAATGGCGGCAAACTGCCTGAAAGCGATGGCTTGCTCGCCGGCGGATTGCCCGGCGTGGTGGACGCCTGGTACGTGCTGCTGGACCGTTGGGGCACGATGAGTCTCGAGCAGGTGCTGCAACCCGCTATTGAACTTGCCGAAAACGGGTTCCCTTTGAGCGAGCGCCTGGCGGTCATCCTCGCGGAGACTCCCAAAATTCACAAATATCCGACCACGGCGAAAATTTATCTTCCCAATGGCCGGCCGCCGAAAGCCGGTGAAATCTTCAAAAACATTGATCTTGCCGGTACTCTGAAAAAATTGGTCGAAGTCGAACTGGAGAACAAGGCAAAAGGCCGGCACGAAGCCCTCAAAGCAGCCCGCGATCGCTTTCACAAAGGAGATATCGCCCGCACCATGGCCGCTTTCTCAGAAAGCAACGGTGGCCTGTTCCGCTATCAGGACTTCGCTGAGTACCGCGCCGTGGTGGAGACGCCGGTCTCTATCGACTACCGGGGTTATCGTATCTATAAGAACCCTTCGGCCAGCCAGGGCCCAGCCGAACTGATCGCGCTCAATCTCCTCGAAGGCTATGATCTTAATGCGCTCGGGCACAACAGCGCCGACTACATCCACATCAGCGCAGAGGCCGTTAAACTGGCCATGGCTGACCGCGAGAAATTCCTCGGCGACATGGATTTCATCACCATTCCGTATGGCGGGCTGCTCTCGAAAGAGTATGCGCGCGAGCGCAGGGCCCTCATCGATCCTGCAAAAGCTTCATTTGATCTTCGGCCCGGGGCACCGGAGAAATTTATGATCAACCAACAATTAGTAGGCGGGTCGGTGCGAATTGAGCTCGAGGGCAACGCCAGTCATGACGGCGACACCAGCTACATTGCCACGGTCGACAAGGATCGTAACATGGTAAGTTTCGTGCCTAGCCTGCACAGCCCATTCGGGACCGGGGTGGTCATGGGAGACACCGGTATCATCTTCAACTGCCGCGGCGACTACTACTCGCTCACCCGCGGCGAGGCCAATTCGCTCGAACCGGGCAAGCGCCCACGCAGTACTTTGCAGACCACGTTGGTGATGAATGACGGGCAACCGTTTATGATCACCGGCAGCCCGGGCACGGACGATCAGATAATGCGGACAATGCAAACCTTTCTCAACATTATCGAATTCGGCATGAATATCCAACAAGCCATCGAGGCTCCCCGATGGTCCAGCCGTGCCTTCCCGGCCTCGCCTTTTCCGCACACCATGTATCCTGGCGATCTCTCGGTCGAAGCACGAATTCCGGCGGCCACACAACAAACCCTCATTGCCCGTGGCCACAAGCTGAGGGTGGATCCGCCGTGGTCTCTGGGATCCAACGCCGGTATCTTGGTCAATTCTGGGACTGGCGTACTGGATGCCGGAGCCGATCCGCGAGTGGAAGCCTATGCCTGGGCATGGTAGGACGAGAACCATCGACGAATCTTTGCAGGGCGCCGATGCGAAGATGGCCCGCCGAACGGCGAGCCCCTGAAGGCGAAAGGTGGCCATGGATCTCATCTTGAAGAACGCTCGACTCGACCATTGGGAGCGTTGTGACATCGGGATCGCCACGGGAAAGATCGCGGCGATCGCACCCCGGCTCGATGCCGAGGGCGAGGCGATCGAGCTTGATGGCCGGCTCGTCTCTCCCGGCTTCATCGAGACTCACCTCCATCTCGACAAGTCCTGCATCCTTGATCGCTGCGCTTCCGATCGCGGAGATCTCGCCGAAGCGATCGGCGAAGCCGCCAAGGCCAAAGCTTCATTTACGGCAGAGGATGTTCACGCCCGCGCGAGCCGCACCCTGGAGAAATCGATCCTCCAGGGCACGACTCGTATGCGCACTCATCTCGAGGTTGATCCCGGTGTTGGGCTGCGCAGCCTGGAGGGTGTGTTGCCGCTGGTCAAGGAATACGCCTGGGCGATTGACCTGCAGATTTGTGTGTTTCCCCAAGAGGGCCTGCTCAACAATCCCGGTACCGACGAACTGATGGTCGAGGCGCTGAAGCGTGGTTGTCGCGCGGTCGGCGCGGCGCCCTACACGGATTCAGATCCTCACGGCCAGATCGACCGGGTATTCGAGATGGCACGCGAGTTCGACGTTGACATCGACATGCATCTCGATTTTGGACCCACCTGCGACGATATGGATGTCTGGCACGTCTGTCGGCGGACCGAGGAGCACAAGTACGGAGGACGGGTCACCATCGGCCATGTCACCAAGGCGACCAGCCTGCCGCTCCCGGAGTTGGAACGGATGGGACAACGGCTGGCGCAGGCGGGCGTGGCGCTTACCGTGCTGCCCGCGACCGACCTTTATCTGATGGGGCGTAATCACATTCACGACCACAATCAGCCCAGGGGTGTGGTGCCCGCCCACAAACTGCTTCGCCACGGAGTGAACTGCTCGCTGTCGAGCAACAACGTGCTCAATCCGTTCACGCCGTTCGGGGATTGCTCGCTTATTCGGATAGCGAATCTTTATGCCAATATCGGTCACATCGGTAGCAAAACCGGTCTGCGGGAATGCTTCGACATGATCACGCGACGCCCAGCTCAGCTCATGCGGCTCGCGGACTACGGAGTCGCGGTTGGCAAGAGTGCGGATCTGGTGGTGCTCGACGCGGTCGAGCCCGAAATGGCGGTGGCGGAGGTTGCACCGGTGCTTTATGCTTTCAAAGCCGGGCGCATGACGGTCTCGCGCGAGCCAGCGCATCTCCATCGAAAACATGAGCATTGACGATCGACTCAACGCTTTCTGCCGTTACGAGGAGGTCGCTCTCGAAGGCAGCTTAACCGGTCCATTACTCGGCCGCAGCTTCGCCGTTAAGGACGTGTTCGATGTCTTCGGATATCGCACCGGCAACGGCCATCCACGCTGGCTCGAGACCCATTCGCCCGCAGAGCGCACTGCGTCGGCTGTCGAACGCCTGCTCGCCACCGGAGCGCACTTGGTCGGCAAAACCTATTGCGACGAAATGACCTACAGCATTAACGGCGAGAACGTGCATTACGGAACGCCGGTGAATCCCAGGGCTCCCGGGCGCATTCCCGGCGGATCGTCGAGCGGGTCGGCATCCGCGGTATCGGGCGGGCTCGTTGATTTCGCGCTCGGCACCGACTGTGGCGGGTCGGTGCGCATACCGGCAGGCTATTGCGGCATCTACGGGATTCGAACCACTCATGGCCTGGTGCCAACCGACGGCGTGATCCCGCTGGCGAGGAGCTTCGACACCGTGGGCTGGTTCGCACAGACGGCGAGCCTGATGCAACGGGTCGGCTCCGTGCTGCTGCCGCCCACGAATCCATTCGCGCCCAAACGGCTGCTGATCGCGACGGATGCATTCGCGGCTCTCGATTCGGAGATCATCGCAGCGCTCACCCCGGCGATCGAAAAGATCACGGCGACGATCGAGAAAACGGACCGCGTGAACATCTACAGCGGCGACTCCGCCGAACGGCTAACCACATTTCGTGTTCTCCAAGGCGCTGAGATTCACGCGCAACATGGCGCCTGGATCGATCGCTATCGGCCGGAATTCGGACCGGGCATCCGCGAGCGCTTTGCTTGGGCTGCGACCATCGCGGCCGCCGAGGTGGCGGTGGCATTGCCCAGGCGCGAGGCGGTCGCGCGCTACATGGACAGCCTTCTCGCCCACGACGCGATTCTTTGTCTGCCGACGGCCCCGGGAATCGCGCCCAGGCTCAATACGCCGCCGGCCGAGCTCGAGGTCTTCCGCAGCCGCGCCTTTGCGCTGTTGTCGATCGCGGGGCTCGGGCGTCTGCCGCAGATCAGTCTTCCGCTTGCTGCATTCGACGGTTGTCCTCTCGGACTGTCGATCATCGGACCGCGTGGCAGTGACCAGGGAATGCTCGACTGGGCCGCGGCCCATTTTGCTTGATTTAGAGGGACACAAAAGAATCGGCAGTCGCAACGACAGACGGCCTTTCTGAGTTCGCGCTAAGACCCAGCTACGATCTCAGCCGGACGCCGCGACCACAAGAAATACGCGGGAATTCCGAGCAGGACGATAATCAATCCCGGCCACGTGTATTGCGGTTTATAGCGTAGTAGTACGACGTCGATAAATATAGCCATCACAATATACATGGCCGGAAGCACCGGGTAACCAAAGGCCCGATACGGGCGCACTGCGTCGGGATGAGTGCGGCGCAATACGAATAATCCAACGATGGTCAGGATGTAAAAAACCAGCACAGCAAAAATGATGTAGTCGAGCAGTTGTCCATAACTGCCAGAGACGCAAAGAATACAGGCCCAGATCATTTGCACTACAAGGGAAACTGCGGGGGTCTTGTAGGTCGGATGCAGTTTAGCCACGCGCTCAAAAAATAATCCGTCCTTTGCCATGGCGTAGTAGACGCGCGCGCCTGCCAGAATCACGCCGTTGCAGCACCCGAAGCCCGCAAGCATAATGGCGGTGGCCATTAGCGCTTCACCCGTAGTGCCGAGCATCTGAGACATGACTGCGGTTCCGACGCGGTCTTCGGTGGCGTACTTGAGGCCGCGCTCCAGAATGGTCGATCCCGCAGCACTGCCATCCAGCGGCAGAACACTCAGGTAGACGAAGTTGCAGGCGATAAACAACGCAATCACCACGCTCGTGCCCAAGACTAGGGACAGTGGCAGATTGCGGCTTGGGTTCTTCACTTCCCCGGCGGTAAAAGTTACGTTGTTCCAGGCATCAGCGGAGAAGAGCGCTCCCACTTGCGCGACCGCAAGGATGGTCAGGGTACCCACGAATACAGTCGGGCCGCCCACCCCCACCTGCACCGCGTGCTGCGCGCCCAGGCTCGCGTTATGCCAGAAGTTTCCCTGAAAATTTGCTGCCAGAGCCTGCGCATTGCGCCCCATGAACAACCCCAGCAGGGCCAGGCCCAATAATGCGGAAACCTTGGCGAAGGTGAGTACGTTTTGAATCAAGGCGCCGGTTCTCAGACCGAAGATATTAATGACCGACAGCGCCACTACGGCCAGAATCGCCACCAGGTTCTGCGTGTTCAGCCCGGTATCCACGTTTCCCAGGACCATGGGACCAATACGAATGGGCGGAATCTTCAAGAAGTGAACGATCCAGTTCGAGGATGAGATCGATGGGAAGAAAGTGCCGAGAAACTTGCCGAAGGCTACGCTGACGGCGGCGATCGTGCCGGTCTGGATCACCAGAAAAAGCGTCCAACCGTAAAGAAATCCCCAAAGTGGCCCGAGCGCTTCTCGGAGGTAAACATATTGGCCGCCGGCGCGCGGCATCATAGCAGCCAGTTCGCCGTAACACAGGGCCGCAACGATGGTGAGGAAGCCGGTCACTAGGTAGGCACCGATCAGTAGAGCCGGCGAGTCGACCTCCCGGGAGATTTCCGCGGGAACGATGAAGATGGCGGAGCCGATCATGGAACCCATGACCAGCATACTCGCGCTGGTTAGCCCCAGACCCTTTACCAGTTCTGTATCTTGACGGCTATGGACGTCCCAGTCGGTGGCTGCTGCAGGCGCGGGTCGCTTGGTCTCGGTGCTCACAGCCCTCCTGATGGTGCGGCTTGCTATAGCGCCGACTCCCACCCTCGCGGACATGCATGCTGGCTATGATTTGCTACGATTCCGCTTGCGCAAACCCCGCGCGGAAGGCTCGCTGCATGTTCGGATGCGTGAAAAGCGTGCAACAAAGTTCCCGCAACACTGGGCCATCGACGGCGCACGTCATATCCGCTTGCCGCGCTACTTGCCTCGCTGGAACGCGAATCTGCATACAGTGACGGTTGCCGTCGGCGATGGTCGCCCCAAAAACGACACGATCTAGCCTTGCCCAAAGCGCATTGCCCATACACATCGCGCAGGGCTCGCAAGTAGAATACATCGTGTATCCCACCAACGAGGGACGCTTGAGTTTCTTGCACGCCAGTCGGACTGCGCGCAGCTCGGCGTGAGAGCTTGGGTCGTTTTCACGGGCCACATTGTTCGTGGCGCGCACCAGCCGCTTACCAGACTTGGTGTTTACAATCAGTGCGCCGTAAGGTACGGGGTGGTCCGTCTCCATCGTGCGCGCGGTAAACAGATAGAGTTCGCGCATGCGCTCCTGGTCGAGCGACTTCACTCTGGCGCTCCTGCCTGCAGCTGCCTTCATGGCGCGCTAGTCTATCATGCCCTTTGCGGCGGAACACAATCGGAAAATTGACGAAGGCCTATCGATCCATTGCAGGGCGATGATGTGCGGATACGTGCCAGCCTGCTGCCCTGCTCAGGCACGAGCATTGACAACTATTACCAGGACAAGCCGTGCCTGAATCCGGTCGAGTTGGAGAAGGTGTGGAGGAGGCGTTGTGATTTGTTTCTTTCGAGAGTCGCAACCGTTGCTCCAGTCCCAATCAATAAGTCGCCAGATAAAACTCCCGCTCTGAAGGAGTTACTGTGCGGTTATGCAAGAGCCATTCTTGACGCTTGACACCCATATACATTCGCGCAAATTCGGCGCCCAGCGCACCTTGTATCATAGGATCCTTTTCCATAGCGTCGATCGCGTCCGCCAGTGTGGCTGGCAGAACGCCGATCCCACGCGCTGACAGTTCGTCTTCCGGCACTTCATAAAGATTGTCGTTATTGACGACGCCAGGGTCAATTTTCTGCGCAATCCCGTCAAGGCCGGCAGCGACGATGCCCGCAAATGCTAGATAAGGGTTAGCAGCGCCATCCACCACCCGAATTTCGAATCGGCCTGGCGAAGGAATGCGGATCATTTGCGTCCGGTTGGAGGCCCCATAAGTGACATAAACTGGGGCCCATGTCGCCCCCGAACGTGGTGCACCTTTCACCAGACGTTTGTAACTGTTGACAATAGGAGCGACCAGCGCAGAAAGAGCCCGGGCATGTCGCAAAACACCGCCCATGAACCAACGCCCGAGCTCCGACAAACCGAGATCTGCGGAGGAATCGAAGAACAGGTTCTTGCCCTCTTCATTCGCCAGGCTTAAATGCACATGGGCTCCATTACCGGTGAGATTACCGAATGGTTTCGGCATAAAAGTAGCTAACAGACCTTGCTGCTCAGCGATAGTGCGGACCATCCACTTGAAAAAAGTGTGGCGGTCTGCCGTGGTCAGGGCGTCGGAGTAAGTCCAATTGATTTCAAATTGGCAGTTGGCATCCTCGTGATCGTTCGCATACGGGTCCCATCCCAGTTCTTGCATGTATCGCAACAAGGTCGTCATCATGTCGAGATTGCGATGTAATGCGCGCAGGTCGTAGCAAGGCTTGGGGAGCATGTCGAGAGTGTCCCAAGGCGCAAATTCACCACTACTGCTTTTCTTGAGCAGCATGAACTCGGGCTCAACACCAATGTTGACGGTGTAGCCATGTTTTCGTGCCTGGTCCAGCTGGCGCATAAGGGCGGTCCGAGGACACAACGGCCACGGCTTGCCGTTAACGTGTAGATTCCCAATAACCCAGGCGACCTCTTTTCGCCAGGGGAGAACCGTGAGCGAGCGAAAATCAGGAACACTACATATGTCGGGGTCGTGCGGCCCCTGACCTACATCGCCACACGCAAAGCCAGCGAAGCCGGCGCCATCGCGTGCGAATTCCTCAATATGCGAAACCGGGACCAGCTTCGCCTTGGGCGCACCGGTCAACTCCACGAAGGAACAGAAAAGGTACTCGAGTTTTTGTTCAGCGAGTTGCGACTTGATCTTGTCGAGCATAGAGTCTCCGGTCCCTCCCTTAGTGGGATACGGCTGCTGCAGCCTTTTCACCAACTAGCTCTCCCTTAGCGAAACGCGCGGGAGAAAATGGCTCGATCAAATGCGGTGTCCGCCCCGTCGCGATCAGTTCGGCCATGCATTTCCCCGAGATGGGTGACGCCTTGAATCCATAAGTTCCCCATCCAACGTCGACATAAAAGTTGCCCACTTCCCGCGCAGCACCCATGATGGGCGCAAAGTCAGGAGTCATATCGCAGATGCCCGCCCATTGCCGAAGCACGCGTACGCCATGCAATTGGGGAAACAACTCCAGGGTGTACGTGGCCATCAGTTCCAGGTATTCTCCGGCGCAAATGGCTGCAGTGGGCCTGGCGTGGGTAAAGACCTCGAAAGCTCAGGAAGGTGCGTCTATTCAAGTGCGCATCAAGGGGACACTGGCAGACGCCAGAGTGACCCTGCAGCCCTTTTATGATGCGGAGGGCATGCGGCTTCGCCAATAAATTATGAAACGTTCTGCATTGTTCTACGCACATCAGCGGGCTGGCGCAAAGTTTGTCGAACACTGCGGCTGGGAGTTGCCAGCCTCGTTCACTTCTGCAGAACGGGAAGCTGCACGGACAGGGATAAGCGCCGGGATTGCCGATTTAAGCCACTATGGCAAATTCGACTTGAAAACACAGCTTGCGCAACCGTGGTGGCGTCTGGGGGCGAATCACTATTTGATAATTGGTGAAGCGCTCATGGATCCTCCTTCGGGAGCCACCGACGTCACCAGCGTCTACGCCAACTTTCGCCTAGTTGGCCCCAGGAGCAGGGAAATGTTATCCAAGTTGACATCGTTAAACCTCAGCGATGTTGCCCTGCCGAACCTAGCCTGCGCCCAAGCGAACGTTGCTCACGTTCACGGAATCGTGCTGCGCAAAGACATCGGGTCGGTTCCTGCATTTTATTTATTGGTGGGCCGCGAGTACGGTGAATCCGTCTGGCAGTCGATGGCGCACGCGGGCGACGAATTTCATCTTTGTCAATTTGGTTTAGAGGCGCTCCAGTTGCTCGAAAAATAAGGCGTGCAGTTCTTTTATTATGCAACTCTTCCGCAAAGGCCGGATGTGGCGAAGCCACGAACTGCGATCGAGCTATGACGTTGTCATCGTCGGCGCTGGGGCGCATGGGCTGGCAGCCGCTTACTACCTCGGAAAAGAACACGGTGTTCGCAAGATCGCGCTCCTTGAGAAGAGCTATCTGGGAGCCGGTGCCAGTGGCCGCAACACCGCAATCTTGCGCTCAAACTACCGGACGCCCGAGGGCATATCCTTCTACGACGCTTCCTTGAAGCTCTACGAGCGGATGTCGCGTGAGCTGGATTGGAACGTTCTCTTCAGCCAATGCGGACACCTGACGCTAGCCCACAATGATTCTTCGGTCGCAGGTCTTCATGTGCGTGCCGAAAATAATCAGTTGCTCGGCGTGAACAGTCGCGTAATTGATGTTCCGGAGATCGGTAAACTTGTTCCTGCACTCAATCTCAGCCGTGAAACACGGTACCCGGTTGTCGCAGCCTTATATCATCCGCCAGGCGGTATCATCCGGCATGACGCCGTGGTATGGGCTTACGCCCGAGCCTGTGATCGAATGGGTATTGAGATTCATCCGTTCACCGAAGTCACCGACATCAAAGTCAGCAATCACAGGGTAACGGATGTCGTGACCAGCCAGGGGCACATTGCTGCAGGTGCAGTCCTGAATGCAA
>Ga0207116_10099_pt1 | contig 23368 bp, 20 predicted proteins | sample Alteio_BWMinHeat_44_FD_153550 | JGI IMG/M metagenome (GOLD analysis project Ga0207116, IMG submission 153550) | Enriched cells from forest soil in Barre Woods Harvard Forest LTER site, Petersham, Massachusetts, United States -... | ecosystem: Environmental > Terrestrial > Soil > Temperate forest >... | reverse complement strand
ACAATATAAATGGCCCTACTTTGGTCTTCTGTCTCAAATTTATTAAGTGGTGTGCCAGGGGTATTATATTGATGTATCCTGGCCAAGGTAGGTAGAAGTTCTTTATCAAACAGAATGGGTAGGTACTTTAGACTTTGCGGAAAACGAACGACTGGTATAGTGACTTTCCCGTTATGCGCGGCCGGATAGTCCTCGAAAGATTGTATAAGCGGGCACTCAGGATCGACGCTATGATGTACCAGCCCGAAGTAAGGTGACATAATTTGTTTGAGTTGTACGCTGCTGCCGGCCTGACTTATGCGTACGTATTGAGGTAGCTCTCCTTGGCCACCTGCGCGCTCAAAAATCTGCTTCTTGAACAGTTCTTTTGCTGCACCCTTTTTTAAACCTAGGTCGATGGCGTCATCAAATGATATGACGTCCTTGGGACCATCAGCAGCGGGAGTATATTTTCGAATCGACCTAGCTGTTACATACAATACTGCAGCAAGCGAACCACAATAAAATAGCGCTTGTTGTAATAATGCTCTGGAATCAAGGGTACCAGCATTCTGTTGGTTCCTAAGGTGGAAGCCAATCATTACAAGGCCTGCAGCGGCACCAGTGCGTTGGAGCCAGGTGAGATATTGACGCTTACGAACGTCTGCGCTCCGTTCTTGAGGTGAAGCTTGATTATTAAGATCTAATATGCTTACGAGAACGTTATTTGTATTTTCTGGGTCAGGAGCTAAACACGTTAGCTGGAGCGGTTGAGTTGAGCATAGAGCTTCCTGTTTTTTTATATCTGCATCCTTCAGCGCTGCGGAACAGATGAATCCGGATTTAAACATGGCTTGCGTTGAAAGATTTCCCGCGATTAACAATATCAATAATTTTTTCATAGCCACCATCTTTTATGTCATTTGTATCATATAAATTCATGCATTACGCTCTATTCTACGCGATGAGCTTTGCACATGCAACAGAATCTCACGAGCGGTAGCGCATGATTATTCTGAGAAATTATAAAGTTTGCTACAATAATCTATGGTTAGTTATGCGGAAAAAGTATTTGAAAAGTGGCGCAGCCAGACGTAGCTTAGTTCGCACTCCGTAGTCATTCCTACGTAAGCGAAGACTGGGACTTTGTATAGCACAAATGGTTCGTTTTAGATTTGAAGATATATGTGGAGCTGCTCTGATGAAAAAAGTAATATTGATCGTACCCTTCGTATTGTGTGGCGTAGTCTTGGCGAGTGAGTTTGCAGCTCTCCAAATCGCTGAAGATGGTGCTCCCGAGAGTCTAAAAAGGAATGGTCAATGTTTAGACCTTGGTCCTCGCGCTATGCGGCAGACGTCATTTCAGAAAGCTTCATTGAGAACTGCGGCAAGTGAAGAGAATATGTTCTTTTCTAACTACAGCTTGCTTACTTCAGATAATCTCCACCTACTACAGAACAATCGTTACCGCTGGTCGGAGATACGTGTTGCTCAGGGAGCGGTTCCTTTGAGTATGGCGGCATATCTGGTGAATCATATGAGTGTACAAGATTCCCGTATTTCGAAAGCCTCTATGTGCCTAGGTGTTACCGGCCTTGTGGCTTGGTATCTTTTGCGGTACCAGAAGGCGTTTCTTAAAGATCTCCCCGGTTCGATATATAAACTGCGCGAGGATATGGCCAAAGGGTTTTCACTTGATAACCAATATATTGTTAATGGGTGGGTCGCCGTTATGGACGTTAAAGAGACATTTGCTAAAGATTCTCAAGAGTTTGCAACGATTTGTGAGGCTCTGGAGAAAAGAAGGCTCGAGGCTACTGCTGCTCAGAGCGGGAAGGGCGCCTCGGCTGTAGCTGTCGGCCAATCAGGAGGGATGGTATATCAGATGTATATACGTGATCAGCCATTGCCTGATGATTTGCTGCAGGGGTGTAGCCTTGATGAGGCGGCTGAGATGGCGGCACAAGCGGAGAGGGCGGTGGCAGATACAAGTAGCAATCAACTGGTGGCGAATTTGGAATGAAACAACTACTACTTACGCTCCTGTTGCTCATTGGCACCATGACTTTTGTGAGTCACGGTGACTTTCAATCTTCGCTTCAGTCGCGCTATTGCGCTCGTCTGAGGAGTCAGCAGCTCATGGATTACGTACAGCCTCAAATATCAAATAATGATTGGATACCTATGAGCCGACCGATGGCATTGGTTACGGTTCCAACGTATGGAGATCATGCGCTCACGAGTTGTGAATGTTACCTGTATAAATCCTATACTCAACAGGCTCTTCAATCGTTGCTGAGCAAAAGAAGAGCTGCAGCCGACAGAGCACATGGCCTTGGCTTTGCATTGCTTGCAATTGGGGTATGTGGTGTAATAGCAACAGAAGATCCCGTTGTTGCAAGACTTTCCTGGGGGATTGTGGGATTAAGCATGTTGGCACCGCTGCTTTTTGTAGTATCATGGAGAAGCAAATTATGTATGCTTAATGCAGAGGATGCCCAATTGATCGGCCTTAATCATGATTTTCCGGTAACAGTGGAGCGAATTGCAGTCTCTGGAGGAGATGATTTTCGTACCATCGGGGGAAGCCCTTTCTCGCCTTCAACTCTGTGTACTATGAAATTTTTTCAGGCAACGTGTCCAGCGGGTATACGCAAATATGTGTCGCTTGCAAGGGCGCTTGAGTTAGTAAGTAACAACTGAAGCGCTGCAAACAAGAATTCTTTCGTATTAATTTTTTGTCGAATGGCCCGTCATCTCCTATCCTAACGACGTGTCCCTCCTGTGGGCTGGGAGCTTTGCGTTGTCCGCCATCTATGTTACTATCAAATATGTATAACCTATCTGCTTATTCCAAAATCGAGAGTTATTGACGATGATCAAATGTCAATTAAGTTCCCTGCCCCTTTGGCAGCAAGATGCCGAAGCCTATATTATCTTTGTCGATGATACCTTTTCCTACAACGAGCCGATGAAAGAGCTTGCAGCGCGCTTTTATCCAGCGCTTGAGGCCGTCTTTGAGCGGCAGAAGTTTAAGGGCGGAGCTGGTGAGCAGTGTGCCGTTTCGGGCAGCGATGGAGCAAAAGCAGTTGAGCTTGTGATCATTGGCCTCGGCTCTATTGCAAAGCCGTGGGCTGATCGTCTTGAACGCCTCCGTCGTGCTACAGGGCAGGCGATGCGTATCGTAGAGCGCTTAAAAATTGGAACGATTGCACTTCAGCTTCCTGATGAACATTGGTTTGCAACGGATGCCGCTACGGTTGCCAAGGAAGTGGTTGCCACGATGAACATGGCGGTCTACCATTTCGATCAATATATTACCGATGAATCACGTAAACACCGTACTGACTATGAAGTGACCCTTTGTGCGCCAGCCCTCTTGCATGATGCGATAGCTGTTGGCGTTGAGCAGGGCAGTCATATCGGATTTGCTGTTAACCAAGCACGCCACTGGTGTGATCTTCCTCCTTGTGTAATGACACCGCGTCACATGGCAGAGCATGCGGAGCGTATTGCCAAAAGCCACGGCTTGAAGCACACGATCTTCACTCAGAAGCAGATCATTGAAATGGGAATGGGCGGTCTTTGGGCCGTTTCGAAGGGATCTGCGGAAGAGTGCCGCTTGGTTATTTTAGAATACCGTACGACGCATCCCAACGCACCAACCATAGCCTTGGTTGGTAAGGGTGTCACCTTCGACTCGGGCGGCTTGAGCATTAAACCTGCTGCACGCATGGATGAGATGAAGGATGACATGGCAGGTGCTGCGGCTGTTATTTCGACCATGGAGCTGTTAGCCCATCTGAAACCGCAGGTTAATGTCATTGGCATTGCACCGATTACCGAAAACTTGCCGAGTGGTACGGCAACGAAGCCGGGTGATATTGTCCAATTTTACAATGGTAAGACTGCCGAAATTAAAAATACTGACGCCGAAGGGCGCCTGATTTTGGCTGACGCCATGTCCTATGCGATTAAACATTACGAACTTGATGCGATGATCGATGTTGCGACGCTCACTGGTGCCTGTGCCTACGCACTCGGACCCTTCTTTTGTGGATTGATGAGCCAAGATGAGATATTGTCGGAGAAGGTTATTGCTGCGGCGAAGCGCTCAGGCGACCGCGTCTGGCCATTGCCCTTCCACGATGACTACAAGGTGGCAATACGATCAACCGTTGCAGATATCTGCAACATCGGTAATGAGAGCTATCGTGCAGGATCAATTACCGCGGGCTTCTTCTTGCAAAATTTTGTGGGGAATGTGCCATGGGTACACCTCGACATTGCCGGCACATCGTTCAACGTGCCCGACTTGAGCTACTACCGTCCTGGAGCAACGGGATTTGGTGTGCGGCTTATGGCTGATCTTGTCATGAATTGGCAGTAGAAATTTGACTTTATGAGTCAGGCTGAGCCAGGGATCGGGGGGGTAGCATTTCTAGCTGTCCTGAACCAGGACACCCATTTGACATTAATATTCAGTCTGTCACACTAATATTCAAACTAACATAAGTACCCTCTTCAGGCTGAAAATGCCTATGGGGAGCTGTACCCATCAGTGATTGAAAATTAGGGGGATGAATATGAAGGGAAATCAGGGTTTATTGGTTATTATAATGTTCCTATTGTTGGTGCCTGCAGGAGTGCGGGGTGCTAACTTTTTTAGGACATTGGGTGGCTATAAGCACAGGCTTGCCGCCTTTACCTCTACCAAGCTTTCAAATTGGACTCAACCCGTTTGGCTGCGCTTGAGTAACATGACGCTTAATCCAAAGCGTGTGGGGGTCATTGACCGTATGCGTTCAGCTCTGACCCATCTGATGGTGCAAAGCAATGAAGTCCCATTTACAGCAGATGCTTCCCCGCCTATTGCGGCACGAAAAGCTCCCATAGGAATAGAAAACAACTATGGTACGTGCTATGCATCAGCGACGTTGCAATTTCTTGAGGCGATGCTTGCAGCGGCACCAGAACTTATGGGGTCTCTCATAGTACCAGCTCAGGACGGGCTTGTGGGTGCCTTTAAGGCAACACGAGATGCTGCGAAAAAATGGCAGGATGAGAGTGCTGAGCCTTTTGTTCAAGAGTGGCTTCGGCAAAATCATGATCATTATGCAACATTTCTGCGGAAAGTTCGGAAAAATAAGGATGGATCGGTCTCTGCCGAAGAGCATTTTCCCGAGCACATTAATCGTGCTTCTGGAGGATACCCTGTGGAGATGACCAAAAACTTTTTAGCAGAATGTGACCGAATAGCACAACAGCGTGGCACTAAAAGTCCATTTACTATCGTTAGTAATCGAATAATCCAACAGCATAGTGATAATGGTCCATGGAGAGACGATCCTATAGCGGTTCCAGGAAACCCTTTCTCAGGGGTAAGGGTACGCGAGGCTACTAAATTTCTCATATTTGATAATACCTATAAAGAACGGTTGGTGCCGGAATTTGATATTGAGGTACCTATTGTAAAAAATGTGGTAACGGGAAGAGAGCGAACAACACAAAAATACGATCTGACAAAGCAAAAATACCGTCTTGTGGGGCTCATGCAATTTAAGTTTGCTTTCGATCATGACTTTTTTTATCAACACTTTTGGTCATCCGGACACGTTATCTGTTATGCGCGGTATAATGAGCAATGGTTTATGTGTAATGATGATGACGTTGTCCCTGTTGCAGCTGGTAAAGTACAGGCAGACCTTGATGAGGATGCCCGTATGACATGCGAGGGGCGTGCTGTGTCCTACGCTATTCATCCGCTCTATGATTATCCCCTTTTGATGGTCTACGAACGGGTCGATTAAGTTCCCTGGGTTATCTTTTGCAGTTTGCTATTCAGTCAAATATTGGTTTTTTGACGCGAGAGACTTTGCGTCTCTGAGGTAACGACCTACTGTTCTTATTCTTGACCAAGATAGATAAAGCGTGGCTGTTGGGCGCCATCCTCAAGGGTGATGGTTGCCAAGAAGTCTTCTACGTTTCTACTCCATATCTGTGAGATCTTATTTGTGTAAAGCGCTTCGTATACAACGCTCCACGACAGATCTTCGGTATTACATGCAAGCGCTCGTACTTTATAGCGATGCCCCTTGTAGTGTAGGTAAATTCCTCCGATATGAAGACCATAGTAGGCCGCCTTATGGTGAATATCGGTGGTTTGTATTTGTTGGAGCACGGTGGTTCCTTTCGTATGAGACTTTGTAACCGTTGCCACAAGATAAGGGCTGGCGCTCAGTAGACAGAATACCAACTTCCCATTTTTAATGAAATCGGTAACCAAGGCCGACCCCGAACCAACAGCCGTTGAGTTTCGCGTTGTATGACTGTACCGGTGCTGTTGGACAGCAGGGGAATGGTATGGTTGCGAAGGAGTAGTCGAAGAAGAGATCGACGAAAAAGGACTTTGGCAAATCAAAGTAGGCACCAACTTTTGCGACGCCGCCACAACCCCACTTTGTTCTACAGGGAATGACGTAACGCGAACCGTCTTTGACATGAAGCCGCGTCGGAAGCGCTCCGAGACCGACGTAGAAGTCGCCATAACAAAAGGGGACAAGATATTTAAGGCCAATGCCAAGGTTGAGCATATTCATCTTGGTAGGGCTACAAAGGCCGATTGAGCGGCCCTGCTTGCTGAAATAGTCAACGCTCACGAATCCATACAAATTTTTATAGCAACCCGCGGTGAGCTCTGGTCCGTAGATGGCACTCCCGTTGTAGATCTTGCGGAAGAGTGTGTTGGTCGGTAGAAAGTAGGCGCCCTTGAATTCGAGGAGAACATCATAGGCGCGGGCTGGTGCCAGTGATAGCATGGTGAGCAAGAGTGTCATGATGCGATGGATGGTAGAGGACATAGGGCCTTCTTCGTAAAAATCATAAGTCGTTGCAACGGTGGTTGAGGCGAACTACTGCAAGGCTATAAAGTTTGAAAAAGGCGTGTCAAGAGCATGGGGTTGCAGATGTTTATGACATTCTGTTCTGTGCTATGTACACGAATCCTTAACCAATGCAGTAGTCAAACCATCTGTTCATGTCCTGTATGGACGATAATACTGTTTGGATCGGGGACGTGCAAAGTATATGTTATGTCGTGGGCGTGCGCAAATGATGTATTTTGCCTTACAACACCGACGACAAGTTGCCACTTCGAGTCAAAATACGGAGTTTCAAGGCAGTTCGTGATATTGTCCTCAGCTTCCAAATAAAGCCGTGGAGAAGTTCCACTTTGAAGTGGAAGGATATTGAGCTTGCCTATCTCGTGGTCGTAGAAAATAACAGCACGAGGAGTTTGAGCTAGCGACCATTTCGTTGTTACAGGCGTGCTTGAGCCCGCTATTCGTGCTGTTGCGTTGCCCTTAGTTACCACATAGTAGCCGGTTCGTCCAAAAGGTGTTGTTGTTTTGGACCTTGAAAAAGCCCTCGGGTTACCGTGTGGACTTACATTCAAAGGTTCTGCAAGATCGATGCCCACAAAGAGCTCATCAACGGCCTCCGTTCCACCTAATTCGAGCATCGTTTTGCCGGCAAGTTTTGACGATGACTCTTCTCGTCGTATGCTATTTTGATTCCAATACCCGAGGTATGACAATGCGGTCAGCGTGCCAGGCGGATGTGGCTGCTGATAGATTGATCCTCCATCACTTGCGTCGTCTCTAGCTTGCGTGGGTATTGAGGGCTGTGCTGGTTTGCGTTGGCACATTTTCCCCACCAGCCATCCAGCACCGAAGGTCGCGACCAATGCTACTGTGTAAAGGGCAACTCGATTTCTGGTGCTATCTCCACCATTTGAGGCGCTGCCATGACTTGCCGGCATGATAGAGAGGAGTAGGAGGGCGATTTTGGTGATTTTCATGGTCATGTGGGGTTGAGAGTTTTTCTAAAATTTAGAATATCGTTCAGGGTTGCTATAAGTATAGATTTCTAAACAAAGATGTAAACGGCGCCTATCTTTCTTCGGAAGATGACGGATGGCGGGAATAGGAAAATCTTGGTTTGTGGGCTATGATAACGGGCAATGCTGATTTGTAACGCGGAGGTTCTGCCATGATTTCGATGCAATTTTGTAAGTTCAGAGGTGGCAGCAAATTGCTCTCGTTCGTTCTTTGCATAACGCTTTCAACTCCAGGTGCGGTGAAGGAGGCGGCGCTTGCTGGGTATACATCGGAGGCCGTTGACCTTATCGAATTTTTATACGGTGATGGGATGCTCGAATTAGGTGGAACGGAGGCCGTTGATGAGCTCTTTGCGGGCATCGATCTTGCCGGCAAAACAGTGCTCGACATTGGCTCGGGCATTGGAGGTGTCGACACCTATCTTGCAGAGCGGTATGCCGTTACGATTATCGGGGTCGAGCCAGAAGCAATGTTGGTAGCGCGGGCAACTGAACGAGCGAGTAGACTACAAGGAAACTTTAGAGGAAGCGTCCGCTTTGAACAGCTTGTGGAACTGACGAGTCTTGCGCCATATCCTGATGAGAGCTTTGATATTGTCATGAGCCGCGGTGCCCTGCTCCATGTGCCACATGCCGATAAGGCAGCATATTTTGCCGAGATGCTACGCGTGCTCAAACCAGGAGGTTGGCTCGTTATCGACGATTGGATGCATCCGTCACCAGAATATACGGATGCCGTCAAAGAGATGATGGAGGCTGATGGTATTCCCTACCATCTCATTACTCCCGCGGAATATAAGGCGATGCTTACGGATGCCGGTTTCGTCGACGTTAGTCTACGTGATACGACCTTGCAGGCATACGAAGCTTCCGCTGATGTTTGTCAACGCGCAGCGGCATGTGCAACGGAAATGAGCGCCAACTTTGGGGATGAGATGTACTGCTATGCCGTGAAAAGTTGGGCGCTACAGCGGGGTATTTTTGAGCGCAGAGAGTTGTTAACAGGTATGGTGAGGGCGAGAAAGGTGGCTCCTGCTCAAGATTACCTTTCCCTGAAATACTTTAGGTAAACAGCTCCAATGATCGTGGTGGCTGTGAGTATATCGATAGTATTACGAGTCCAAAAACTGCATCGGGTACTTTTAGTAATTCTTGCCCTAACTTCTTTTACCGAAGGTTGATAGGGGGTAAGATCTATGCCATCAATGCTGTCATAACTGTCGCTGTAGGGCAAATGATGTTTTTTATATATGACTTGGAGCGCCTTCTGGTGAAGAGGCTCACCCGTTAGAAGGTCAAGGTGCCTTCCAACGCCTTCTTGGTTTGCAAGTTCCATGAGGTATACATTATGTTGATCACCTTTGCGTGATTTGAGCGTACAGTAAAATGCTCTGGCATCGTTAATCGAAAGGCATGGGTCATGCTGATCATGCATAATGATTATAGGTAGATTCGGCGATAATTGTTGTGCTGATGAAATAGCCTGCATTCCATAAGGATTATAGGCCGGAAATGCAGCTAATTTTGCGACCCAGGGGATCCAAATGCGAGCAAAGGGAAGGTAGGTGATAGCTGCTAAGCGGGGCTTATTTGACAGCCTGTGCATGATGGCACTGTTACCGTGGCCAAGTGCAGATTCCAACACAAGTCCCTTGGCCATTCCTTCTTGTTCTTGGTGAGATTTTCTGGCGAGTGAATTTACCAGTGTCGCGGCGCCCTGAGAAATGCCGAATAATATATTGTTACCCGAACAAGCATCCACATCTGATCCATATTCCCCTTCAAAGCGCCTTATACAGTTAACTTGACCGAAGTCAACCTTTCCCCTGTGTGTACGATGGTCTAATGTGCCATAGTTTACTTTTGTTCTAGTATTAACGACGCAATCTTTGGAAAAATTTTGTCCTCCTTCTCCATTCTGCCCAGGAACTATGATTGAGTGAAAGTGACTGCATTGAGTTTTGCCCGTTATGGTGACTACTATGGCCAGCGCGATTATTTTCCAGGTATGGTTCATAGTTTTTGCCTTAAAGTTTGTCTGACAGGTGAATAGATGAAAAAAATTCCAAATAGATAGGCATCGCCAATAGCTCTTCGAGGCTTAACGGCAGCGAGAACACCAAATATAGGCTGCAAGAGAAATGCCGCCGAGTGCACCAGTTGTGTAACTTGTATCATTGATGGTAGCACCAATATCGTCCCGGGTACCAGAGCCTCCGCCTCTTTGCACAGCTCCATTCACATGCGCGCCGCAATTTGCAAACGACTATGTCGTTGGTGCATGGTTGGCCAGAAGAACCTGCTGCGCGTGCAAGTCATGAGCCGATTTTGCCGCCACTGCGACGCATCGAAGAGAAAGATTCGGAGCGAAAGCAGCGTGCTGAACAGAAGTCGCATTGTCGAACGCAATAACCCCCTTTAGTCTCTTGAGAGCAATACACGCAATAAAGTCAGCTTTGCATGGCTTTTCTCCTGGATTATTTCTATGTGAAACATTTCCGCGGGGAATCTGCCTAGCATATGACAGGTGAGGGAATATGCGGTAAAATAAGGATAATTGGCCCTTTAGACCTATAAAAGAGATGATTTTCATATGAATAAGCATATTGCTTTACTATTGCTCAGCCTGATCAGTGCAACCCATGAAACGGTCACATTTCAATCGACTTCTCGTCGTCTATTTGCATCTGCAGCAACGCGGTTTAGAAGCATATCGCCGCTCAAGAAAATTGGAATCGCTACAACTATTGGTGGCGGCATAGCTGCGAGAACAGCGTACCCGCATCTTTTCCATGCCGACTGGACTGTTGATGAACGACCAATTACCACATCATGGCCGCAGGAAACGGTTGCGTGGCTTCGCCAACATGAAGTTCCTGATGCGCTGAAACAGCAGATCGATGCGGTACTTTCTAAAGAAGGCGCCTTACAACTTTTATCATCTGTCTACAACTGGCGTGAATGGCAATTCAAAGAGTATGGTCGGGAACTTCCGGTTACAGAAATTATAACCAGACGAGATCGAGATAGAGACAGTTCACGGCAGAAACGAGATAAAGATGTAGCAGAATTGAAAGCGCAGGGGTTTTGTTTTCTTGGGATTGGTTGGGATGATACAGATGACAACCTTGCCTTCTGGCATAGAGATATGCCTGGATATGTATTCAAAATGAGTAGCAATGAGCCGGGCAACGTTGGTCGCATTGCTGGGGCAGAAAGTTTGCGGAAGCGATTGCCAGCTGATCGTCGTTATTACAACAATTATTTTATAAGTCCCCCTGTTGTAATACCCCAAAAGCACGTGTACATTGTGCCTTTTCGTAGTTCTGTTTCATGCAAGAATATACCCAAGGTTCTGGTGCTTGCAGAGAAGATTCCACCGTTGTACCCCACGCTGAACGAGCGCATTAATAGCCCTCAACAGGACAAATGCGATCTTGCGGCCGGCATAACATTCCTAAGAGCAAACGGTTATAGTGATACACATATCGATAACGTATATGTATCTCAACGAGGAATTGCAGTCATCGATACCGAAGATGTTGCAAGTACTCGTAAAATTCCCGGCCTCTCTGAATATACCTGTCACCGCGGCGTGCGTTCCGCCAGAGAATGGTCCATGCCATTGCCGTCTACGCTACTTCATGAACGAGCGATGTTGCCTCAGCATAAAGGACTTGTTTCATATCGGCTACGCAGGGAAATACCTTGTATCAACCGATTCATACAACATGCGTTTGACACGATGGAACATGGATATTGATCAGAGATATTTCTTGGAGAGCCGCACAATTGCGTGATTAATTTCGCCAATGAGTTTATAGGGTTCGGGTGCTCCAGGACCTCTTCCAGCTACATACAATGCGCGCCAGAAGCATTTCCCACGCGCGGTCCCAATTACAGGGTAAATATGTTATAATAATACCTGAAATCTCTCATGAATCCCCTAACAAAGTACATACCATGAAAGCAATTCTCTTTGCCCGCGTAAGTACCGAAGAACAGAAAACCCTCGGCCATTCTCTTCCCGCTCAGCTGGCGCGACTTGAGCAGTACTGTCATGCGCGTAACTTGGAAATAACCAAGACCTTCAGCTTTGATGAAAGTGCATATGGCACGGCACGTGCCGAATTCGATCTGGTCTTTGAGTTTATTGCGCAGCAAACGGAAAAGGTAGCCCTATGTTGTGATAAAGTAGACCGCCTCACTCGTAATGCATTTGATAAGCGGGTTGGTGCCTTATATGACATGGCGATAGCGGGTAAGATCGAGCTGCATTTTACATCAGAGAATCAGATATTGCACAAGAATTCATCCGCTGCAGAGAAGCTATGTTTTGGCATGGCTTTGCAGGCGTCATCATATGTTTCAAACGCCATTAGCGATAACGTCAAGCGCAGCATTGAGCAGAAGGTGCGCAGAGGAGAATTATCCGGCAGAGCTCCTTTTGGATACAAGAACGTACGAGTTGATGGCAGAAGTGACATTATAGTTGACGAGCATGCATCAGCAATTGTGAGGCAGGTATTTGCGTGGTATGCCACGGGTACGCATTCTATGGATACTATCAGAGAGAAATTAAAGGCTGAGCACGGAATTGTATGGTCGAAGGGATATCTTGACTGGGCCCTCAAGAATTCGTTCTACTACGGCGAAATGGTCCGCAAAGGAAAACTGGTCCCGCACAAATATCCGCCATTGGTGTCACGTTCGTTATTTGACAGGGTGCAGGACGTGAAGGCTGGCCATCAGAAGAAGAAAGCAAAGTATGCAGGCATTCCCTTTGCCTACCGTGGTCTGTTCCGCTGTGATGATTGTGGAATGACAATTTCCCCTGAGCGACATAAGGGTGGCAAATTCGTGTACTACAGCTGCACCGAATCTAAGGTGAAACATGGCGCCCCGTGGGTACGCGAGGCGGATATTACCGAGCAGCTTGCCCAATGCTTTGGTCGGCTGAAGTTGTCTGACGATGTGCTGCATCGACTGGTGGATAAATTGCGCGAAGTGCATGCGCATACAACCGATTTTCACACGCAGAAGATTAATGAGCACGTCAAAGAGCAGAGAGCCATCACTACCAAGTTAGAAAAGATGTATATCGATAAGCTGGATGGAAAGATTTCTGATGATATGTACGATAAATTGTATCGGCAGTTTCAGGAGAAATTAAAGGATCTGGAGCGACTGTTACGAGAGCTTCGTGCGGTCGACAACGACTATTACATTACCGCTTCATACGTTCTGGATTTGGCCAGCAGGCTCCACGATTTATTCATGAGTTCGGAACCCGAGGAAAAGCGGCACCTGATAAATTTGCTGCTTCCGAACCCTCGGCTAAAGGGCAAAAGTATCGTCCAGGACGTACGAAAACCGTTCGATATGATCATGGAATGTAACGATCGTCAAGTCTGGTGTGCCCGGTAGGACTTGAACCTACAACCCACGGATTCGAAGTCCGTTACTCTATCCAGTTGAGCTACGGGCACATATGCTTGCTATTTTAGCATATAAAAGCACGAATGTGCGTAGAGAATTTACGACCTATACTTTGTCGATTTACAGTCCAAATAGTTCCGCCGGATCTCATCAACCGATGGTTGCGTTTCAGCAAGAATCGCTTCACCTTGCTCTGCAAGAAGCAGATCATGATCAACACCGCAGGAGCGGTAGAAGGCATGAACGCACTGTTCATACCGATCTTTGTCCTGCTGGAGCATGTAACCATCATGACGTGAGCAGGGCAGGATGAGCAGCCGCACGTTCGTATGCCCACTTTGGAGCAACTTAATGTAAAGGTTCATAGTGCATTCATGGGGAACGATCTCATCGGTAAGCGAGGTAACCATCAAGACGGGCGTATCATAAGGAAACTCTTTGACGTAGTCGATCGGGAAGGGACCCTCATGGCTATAGCTACCGGCTACCTTTTTGAGAAGAGAAGCAAGGGTTGCCTGTTTAAAAAAGCAGAATATGCTGTGATGGTACCTCAGATGGGTGATCACATGGGGCATGCTGTCGAAGATGCCTTCAAGGATAGCACAGCTGATATTCGGATGATCGAGCGCCATAAAGTTAAAGGTAGTCGCCGCACCGCGCGAATCTCCAACGAGAACAATCTGTTCCGTCTCCGGGCCAAACTTATCCGTATGCTCTGCAAAGACCGTACGGAGGCAGGTGATATCCTTCTCTTGGCCGATGTTGATGCAGTTGAGCTTAAAGCCGTAGTTGTAAAAGCTCACTTCATGGTTTGGTTGCTTTTCAACCTCAATGCCAAAGCGCTTTTTAAACATCCATCCTGCGAACGGTGCTCGTACTGATTGGTAGTACCAGTCGTTGTACCAGCTTCTTGTAAGCTTGGTGTCAATCTCCGCAAAGGTGACCGTTGAGATAGCCTTGCCATTACCCAGAATATTGCCACCGGTTGTACCTTTGATGATCTCTCCGGTTGGCGCCTCATAGTAGGTGCAATATTTACCGATTAAAACAGGGCCGCCACCCAAGCCGGGGGCGTAGATATATGAGGTCATGTCAGGCACCTCCATTGCTACGGATATGGTTTCCTGAGCAGCCAAACTGCTCATCGTCAGTATACCACAGAGTAGTCCTCCGCGCAGATTTTTAATAGATGATGGTAGCATTAAGTCTCCTTGCTATTCCCGCAAAATTACAATAGAAATATTGATTTTTATCATGATAGCACGAATAAATCGGGGCTACTAGGTCATGCCTAAGAGGGTTGCGCCAGCCCTTCGGAGCCCCCCGTAGCCTTGCGTGCAGTATGGGCGCAGTAGGGGCAGAGGGGAACCTCTAGCGGGTATTCTGGTTCAGCCAGTCTCACATGTATATGAACCTGGAGAGGGAACAAGTTGAGCGATAAGGAGGACCAGCAAACCGTATTTGCTGAATACAGATAGATTGAAAGGGAATATATCATTTCAAATAGAAAGAATTGACCAACTTTGTCCGTAAATAAAAAGTCTACCTGTTGCGCTTATTCCTGCCCATGTTATGCTGAATTGCAGAGAAAATGTTTAAAAAGAGAGTAGGCCCCTTACTAAGGCAGGTTTATCGTGCATGATAAGATTATAGCTATTTTTCTTGCGTTACTTTGGGGTGTGGCCCTGCAGGCCCAGCATCAGCAGGCTGCCTATACTATTTTCAAGGGGGCAAAACTCCTGAAATATGGGGTATTTGCCTATGTAGCAGGTTCAGGAGCCTATAGGTTATATCAGGGCCTATCCCTAAATTCGGATTTTGTTAAAGGAAGATTATGAAAAAAACTATAATAATATCTCTTGTAGCAGGAGCATTGGTGAGTACGGATGCAACGGCTGCATTTCGTAATTTTTGGGGAGGCATGCATAGTCGCCCTAAGGCTATAGTAGGCCGACTATCAACGTATAAGCTGTACGGCTCTCAAGTGCCATTAAAATATAAAACTACTGCGGTCGTTTTGGCGGCTGGTTCCGTTCTTTCAACAGCAACACAGCATTCTCCGAATCCAGATGAATCGGCAGCATGGCAGCGCTTCTTGTTCCAGGGAAAGATTGCGAACGAGCCAGCTGAATGTAGTATCTGGATTACTGAAGGTCCGACAGAGTTTGGTGGATATAAAGTTAAAATTGCGGATAGGTGTAAGTACCCTCAAGGCTCGCCAGAATATAATAAAAAGAAAACAAGAACGTTTTGGGGTTCTTTTAGAGGTGACAACTTAGATGGATTAAAATTTAACGAGCCCCCTTATCAAGAGCCTTTAGATGAAAATCGAACACTTGAACCATTTGACATGAATAATAAATTTCATCCAGAACATCAGCACATACGCAACGTAAAGGCTGTTGTATTGCCCTCTAACGCGCTCGCAGTCGAAATGAACGTCAATCTTGAGAAATGTAAAATTCAAAAGGGGACCAGGCAGCTTTTAGATCGAAGCGAAAATGCTCACATAATATGCGGTGACACCATGTATGACCTGCGAGATATTCGAAAAATATTTGAAATTCATACTGTCTTAGGGGTGTCAAAGCGGCCTGTTAGGATACTTAACGATGTAACGGATCAAGTAGAACGTGAGCCCGTTTCTAGAGTTGTTGAATATGTTGAGTAAATACGGCAGCATTCTAAGGGCCTATCCCTAAATTAGCCAAAAAAAGTTTAAAAATACTAAAATCTCCCTAAATTTCTGACGAAAGAAAAAAGAGGGAGATTTTTCACATGTGCAAGACGGAAAAGCGCTATAAAGCATGCATCAATGAGGCGTTTGTGCTGAATGACAAATTGCTGAAGCACGCACAAGAAATAGTAATGAATCTGAAGATAAAATCAAGGGTGGGAAGACCGCCAATCGATTTTGCTACTGGGCTGAACGGGGTTTTACTATCTGCTAAAAACAGGGATTCAATGGAAGGCGCTACCGCGCTGCTGTTGATAACGTTATCAAGGGAGGTGGCCATCCAATGAGTTCCATTAGGGCACAACGTTTTTCCAAAGCAGCAGAACAATATAAGCGGTAATCAAAGAACCTGATCAGGTTCTTTGTAGAGTAATCTCTAATTTTTCCTTACAAAATAAGCCAGAAACTCTTTATTCCCCGAGCTTCCCAGGATCGGAGAAGGGATCCAGCCGTGGGCTTGGTAACCATGTGCCTCTACCGCTTTTGTGACGGCGGCAATGACCTCCTCATGGGTCTGTGGGTCGGTGACAATACCACCGCGGCCGACTTTTGCTTTACCTGCTTCAAATTGTGGCTTGATGAGGATAATGAGCTCACCGGCAGGGCTGAGTAGTCTTGTTACGACGGGGAGTACTTTGGTCACCGAGATGAAGGAAAGGTCGAGTGTTACCAGGTCAACGACTTCGGGTAGTTCCCCCAGATAGCGCAGGTTGGTGCGTTCCAAGAGGGTGACGCGTGGGTCATTGCTGACTGCTTCATGGACCTGTCCATAGCCAACATCGACACCATAGATGCGTTTGATACCCCGTTGAAGAAGGCAGTGGGAAAAGCCCCCCGTTGAGATGCCCGCATCGAGAGCGACCTTGTCGGCGACGGTAACCTGGAAATGATCGAGCGCGGCTGCCAATTTGTGGCCAGCGCGGCTCACAAAATCTTGCGCAGGCAGGTTGAGCGTGATGTCCGCCGTTTCAGCAATGAGCAGACCCGGCTTTGTATGAACCTTGCCATTGACGAGCAACTTTCCCTGCATAATCATGCTCTGGAGATAGTGGCGACTATGCTCCGGATGGCGCTCGGCTGCAATAAGATCGAGGCGCCGCTTAAGCGGCGGCTTCGACAGCTTGGTGTGCGGACTCTTTTCCGGCAGCATCCTGCAATCCCCCTGGCAATGGTTGTGGCACGGATAGTGCCGATTTTTTCTCGAGTGCTGCCGTATCGCGCAAGGCACGGACCGTCTCGGTAATCGGATAGTAGTAGTCACGAGAAAGGCGCTCCTCCTCTTTGAGGATTTGGCCAAAATCAAAGACACCCATGAGATTGTCACTCGTGGTGATGGTCAATGTTCCCGAGCTGAGCGATGCTTTGAGTGCATTACGAAAATCGGCCAACGTGTTGACTTTGAGACCATTAACCTCGGCAAAGACGGCTCCCACCGGAATGACACGGGCGCGAACGACGACTGAGTCGGGCATCATATGGGTAATAATTAAGAGCTCTTCCGTCTGGTTTTTAATGTCGGCATATTTGGCCAATTCAGGAACGTTGCTGATCATCGCCTGCAAGAGGTTGATGGACAGGGGCATAACGACCATACCACCGATAATTTCATAGTCGATCGGTTCATAGCCCGGATACATGCGTCGGATCGGAGAGGCTTTAGTGGGGAGATAGTTAATGACCGGTTCCAGCAAGGTCCCTTTGCGGTAGACCTTGAGCTTGATGATATCGCCAATCACAAGACGGCTGACGTAGTCGGAAACGGAGACCTTATCTTCACTCCAGGGGACGCTGATTTCGCCAAAGCTGTCAATTTTAAGGCCATTAATTTCGTAGATCATATCACCGAGCATAAGGCCGGCACTTTCGACAAGGCTTCCTGGTGCTACGGCAATAACATACATACCACCGGGTACCGGATTTCCGAGGAAATGGGCAACTTCATCGGGCGCGTTGTGGTAGATCATGCCAAGGGTGATCTTGCGTAGTAATTTTATCGTTCCAAATTCGGGAGTAATCTTATCGAGCTGCTCAAGGAAGAGCTTGACCTCGTTGCTCGGAACAATATAGTTCACATTTTGCGCTACTGATATCCCACAGGTATTGACACCGATGACGAGGCCGTTGCGGTTGATCGAAGGGCCGCCTGAGTTGCCCGGGTTGATCGGTGCACTGATCTGGATCATATGTTTTCCATCCATATGCTCACGACCGCTGACGATACCCGTCGTTCCCTTGAGTGACTGTTGTGCGAGCGGGTAGCCCAAGGTCATGATCTCTTCTGAGCCTTTGACGATGTCGGAGTCACCAAATTTCATGAAGGGTATGACGCCACCGAGGGAACTCTTAACTGCCTCAACGTCATGCTCTTTAAGACGGAGGAGGGCAAGGTCCCGCTCGAAGCTGACACCGATGACATCTGCTTCAAAGCGCCGTTTCCCCTGGGAAGGGATCTGGATGAAGACGGCCTTAGCCTGGTCAACGACGTGGGCATTAGTAATCAGATCGCCCGTAGCGGAGATAAAGAAGGCACTCCCGGCACATTGCCCTTGGTTGGGTGTCTTGTACGGTTCGAGCCAGTTGAACTGTGCCACATGGGAGAAGACCTGCACCACCGAATCACGGAGGCTGCTGCGAATGCCACTCCAGTCACAGGCCTGTTCGAATTTGACCTGTTCGGTTGTCGCTTTGGGCTGCGCAGTGAGCCGCTCCATGGCTGCTTCAAGAGGGCGCATCCGTTCGGCAAAAATCTGTTCCCGCTTCCAGGTAACGTAGAGGAATCCAAAGCCGACGACTCCTATGCCGAGGGCGAAAATCCAACGAATATCCTTGAGAGAGGTCATGTGCATAAGAGGTCCTATCCTTGATAAGCTACCGATTTGATGATCACTTCCAGTCTAACGCAACTGGCAGCAAAGACAACCCTTGCCCTCCGTAGCCGAATGCTTCGGGAGTTATACTTCGATAGAAGGGGCGTAGGATGTGGGGCTGCGTCGCTTATGTAGGAACGCAGACGGGGGCTGTGCCGCCGAACACCGGATATTAGAACTCTCCAAGTAATCCAGGGGGATTTCTAATATCCCAAGGAATAATATCCTGAGGAATAAAAAAATTGGTGCCCGTATCGTTCGCAAGATTGGTATGGTGCCCTAAGAGGCATACGAAACCTTTCGCTACTCCCGGTAGCGTTTGCGTCGATTCCAGGGCACCTGTTTCGGCATTATGACTGGTAACTACTAGTGTTTCACGATCGCGCCCCTGGGCAATCGTAACGAACCGTGTTGCAATCTTATCATATTGGAAAAAATAGGCGAGATGCTGGCACTGATAATCAATATTTGCAACTATTTTTTTCCTTACACGATCGTAAATAGAAAGATGGAGTTCTTCCAGACTGCCCTTTGTAGGAATCGGCATGTAACGTCCATGCTGAGATAATAGCAGAAGTTCGTCCAGTGGCCTGTATAGTGGTACGGAGTCCGCCTGTTCCCATGCTTTGCCTTCTGCATTCCGTACCCATGTGTAGATGATTTTGGATGGTTCATAAGTTACTGCTATTGTCGCAGAATTAGATGCAATGTCTGTTTGTGTAGGGACAAGTTTGCCCCATACCTCATTATTGGGCAATGGACAGGACCTATTGTCCGGATAATAGCAGAAGAGGCCATCAGAGCTATGAGCCAACAGAAATGTACCGGAACGGTTCCAGTTTATAATTTTAGATGTAAAATGAGGAAACAAAACAACTTTCTTGGTGACGATATGATTCAAAGCAGGACGGGGAGTGGGACTAAAAATCCATGGATTGTTTCTTACAAAAAAAGAGGCATTTGGGGCTAATACTCTTCTAAGACTTGGGGGTCTTGTCGATTCAAGGGGATCGAGAGGGTATGTATGAGCAGGGTAGCTGTGTATCTCGCCGGTACTTGCTATAAAAGAGTAGCCGGGGAGCCTATGATTGGTCTGTATGATTAGTCCATTGGCATAGTCCATGACCATCCTCAATAATACGGTGGGCAATCTGCATACAACCTCGTCTATAAGTGTTTCTGGTTGCCGAGAAAATGACTGCTGTATGACTGATTTTGCCTGAGGTATGGTTTGAGCTGGGGGCTGTGCAGCTTCCATGGTGAGGGTGGCTAAGCTCATAGTTATCATAAGCACAACATACATTGGGCAAGATGTATGATGGGAGTGGATAGTCATAATTTTAGAATCGCCAGTGCATAGATTGAGAGAATTCCTATAGATTTTAGATGCCATAGGAATTATATGCTACTTTTCATGACGTTGTAAGGTGGTATGCGGCTCGTGGATTAATACATGGTTATGCCACTTTAATCGATGGAGCCTTGTATTCCAATGAGAGGTTCGCCGTTATTATTGGTGGGTAGGAAAAAATGAGCCTTATTTGGGCTGACGAGCGCACTTAATCCTTGTACTAAAGGTAGGCGAATAGCCTCTCCGCTTTTGTACAAAGATTCAGGATTGCCATTTCCGATAGGATGACGAGTAATGATGAGTCTGGAATCGCTGCCTCCAAAAGTAATTAGACTTTGTTCTCTTGAATCTCCTTGACAATAATAGTGTAGGAGTCGATGATCCCAAATTGGAAGGGTTTTTAGTATTTCTCTCTTTTGAAGATCATGAATAACAAAGCTATCGCTATCCCTTATTGTAATCAAATGGTTACCATCATAGGACAATAGAGGAGGGATGTGACGAGAGGCGCCCTTGAGTGTGTTACCATAAATCATTCTATCCCAGCTGTCATCTGTCAAATTGTATCGCCATATCGAAAACAGGGTGTTTGTCGTGCCATAAGAGGATACCAAGATTGTTGAATTGTCGGGGGAGATGCATATTTTATTGTACCATAGCTGAAAAGTGCAGTGAGGGTTCTGAGCTCTCTCGAAAGCTGAACTTAGCAACAATGCAGACTTCATAGTTGTTTGTTTTTTATATTGGCACATAATTCCAAAAATGCTGTCATATAAACGGATAGTTCCGCTTTTGTTCCAATGTAGTAGGTGAGTAGCAGTGGGGGGGAGTGATATTTCTTCTCCTGTTTCAATATGTTTTAAGGCGGGGCTTGATGTGCTGCTGTTGACGTAAAAAGGATTGTTTTCGATACATTGTGGTGCCTCAGCAGGATCACACGGGCTGCCTAGGAAATACCCTTGGGGATAGGGGAGAAGTAGGCCTTTGTCGGACAAATAATGGTGATTCGCTTTAAAGTTTCCTGGAGGCGCAACGTCGTGCTTTACCGATACTTCTTTTGCATATTCCATGACAATACCGAGCAAAACGGTTGGCAAACGATCGGCTACTTCATCTACCAGTGTTGCTGGTTCTTGGGATACGGATCTGTCTATGACTGATTTTTGCTGCGGCTTTGTTAAGAACCTTCCGAGAGGCGATTCTGAGATGCCGTTTTCGAATGTGGCTAAGACCATGGCAGTAATGCAAGGTGACCTGAGGCTACTTTGTAGGGCAGACGATCTTTTTTTTGTGGAAGAATCGGAGGCTTTTGCTATGGAGATATTCAGGCAAGCGATAACCATGAGTAATAAGGAAAGTCGCTGTGATAGGCTAAAGGCTGGTGTCATTTGAGTTGTAATCTTGTATTGTTAAAAATCATTGAAAATCCGCGCTATTGTAAAAATTATATTCTTATTGTCCGAAAATACAACCAGCTCTTGGAGCTCCCAGCTTCTAAGGCAGCTCATTTTAAGCTATACTGGACACTGTTTTACCGGTCGGGGGATGTACCATTTCAACTCTATATAAGGGCGTAGCATGAACCAGGCAACAACATTAGAGCAGATTACGGCCCTTTGTAAGCGGCGCGGCTTTGTCTACCAATCAGCGGAAATTTATGGCGGTCTTAACGGTGTCTATGACTTTGGCCCCTTGGGCTATCTTCTCAAGGAGGCAATTGAGCGGGCATGGATTCATGCGCTGCAGGTGGAGCCGGGTAAAGAGGTCCTCTTTATGGATGGTGCACTGCTCGGTACGGAACGTATGTGGGATGCCTCGGGCCACCTCAAAAATTTCCACGATCCGATGATCGACTGCACGGCTTGTAAACATCGCTTCCGTGCCGATGATATTGTGCGGGAGAAGGCATGTCCCCATTGCGGAAGCTATGGGACCTGGACGGAGGTGCGCGAATTCCACTTGATGTTCAAGACGGCCATTGGAGCTGCCGAGGGTTCTCAGGGTGTCGCCTACCTACGACCTGAAACGGCCCAGACGATCTTCGTCAATTTTAAAAATATTATCTCAACGAATCGCGTTAAGATTCCCTTTGGCGTTGCACAGCTTGGTAAGGCATTCCGCAACGAGATTACACCAAAGCAGTTCCTATTCCGGGTGCGTGAATTTGAGCAGATGGAGCTTGAATGGTTTTGCCGTGAGAGTGAGGCTGAAGGCTTTTACCACTTTTGGATAGCCGCGCGACAGCGCTTCTTTGCTGCACTCAAGATGAATCCCGATAACATTCGTGTACGCCCGTATGAAGCCCATGAACTCTCCCACTATTCCCGTGCCACCTCCGACATCGAATATAAATTCCCCTTCGGTTGGAAGGAACTCGAAGGCATCGCCTACCGCGGTGATTTTGATTTGAAGCAACATTCGACCTATTCTGGCAAGGAACTTTCTGTCTTCGACGACGCGACACAACAGTCCTACTATCCCCACGTGGTGGAATGTTCAATTGGTGTTGGACGTCTCTTTTTGGCGATTCTTTGTGACGCCTATCGTGAAGAAGTTGTTGAGGGTGAACAGCGGATTCTCCTCAAGCTCCACCCCTTTTTAGCGCCGATTAAGGCGGCATTTTTACCGCTCACCAAAGAACAAAACAGCGCTACCGAAGCCTTGTACTATCAAGTGCGTGCGGCTACGGGACTTTCACTCCAGTATGATGCTTCAGGATCTATCGGTAAACGGTACCGACGGCAGGATGAAATTGGCACACCGCTCTGTATTACCTACGACTTTGAAAGTGCAAAGGATGGTTGTGTCACCGTTCGCCATCGTGATACGATGGAGCAGGAACGTGTAGCAATTGGTGGTTTGGTAGCCTATATCCAGAAGTTCATAATGCCTCCATCGCTTGAGAATCGTTGACCATGAGCCGCCGTTCTCATTACACTTGAGCTACGGTAATCACAAAAGGATATGGTCATGCCACTTCGCAAGAGCCTCTTTTCGTCGCCTGGTCGTACGGTACTCGCAACGATTATTGCAACCGTTGCCGCAGGAAGTCTGCTCTTGATGCTGCCAATTGCCCAACAGCTTCCGGTATCCTTCTT
>Ga0207116_10088_pt2 | contig 23476 bp, 19 predicted proteins | sample Alteio_BWMinHeat_44_FD_153550 | JGI IMG/M metagenome (GOLD analysis project Ga0207116, IMG submission 153550) | Enriched cells from forest soil in Barre Woods Harvard Forest LTER site, Petersham, Massachusetts, United States -... | ecosystem: Environmental > Terrestrial > Soil > Temperate forest >... | reverse complement strand
ACTTTCTCGGATAACCTCAAAGCGAGCATTCTGACCCAGCCCTCCGGGTCTCCCCTCAGCATCCATCGGCTCTCATCGCCTCACTTTTGCGGCGGAAAGTAGCTAAGCTAGTTACAATGCCCTCTAGGGCCCCTTGTGCCGTGGTGATGAGTGTACCCGTCACTCGGGAACAATCGCCAAGGAATGGCCACATCTCCCCTTTGAATGCTCGTCCAAGTGACTGCCGACCTCAGAGAGGAGCAGCTAGAGTTTGGGATAGGTTCCGAGGCGGCGACCATACACCCGCTGGATGAGAACCCTGCAATAATGGCGACCGCTTGGAAACGGGGGCAGTACGTCCAACGCCGAGCGTATAGTTTCAGTGAAGCTGTAGCTCGCAGGCCAAAGCTCAGCGAGAAGGTGGTCCTTGCGGCGCAGATCGTTCCTCAAGGGCGCAGGAGTTGTGACCGTCGTCGTCGCGGGCGGCGTCTGGCGCGCCTACGACCAAGGTGTCTTCAGCGTCGGCGAAGGACCGGCTTATGAGCCGTGGAAAGACTGGCGCAATACTGCAAACGATGGTCCGCTCGCACTGGTGAGCACTGCGATTCTCGCCGCCAGCCCGCACAACACCCAGCCTTGGCTATTCAAGATCACCAATTCCTCGATTGAGTTGCACATCGACACGCAGAGAAACGTCGGCGCGCTCGATCCTTATCTGCGCGAAGAGCACATCGGCATGGGTTGCGCTCTGGAGAATCTGATGCTCACTGCGCCTGCCAATGGCTACGCAGCCACGGCGATGCTCCTGCCAGGAAAACTCGGCCCGATTCCCGCTGAACCCAAACCACAGCTTGTAGCCCGCGTGGATCTCGCACCCGGCAAACGCGAAGAAAGCGAGCTTTACAATGCCATCCCTCGGCGTCACACCAATCGCAGTCCTTACGACCCGCACAAACCGATCCCGCCTGATTTCGTAGACGCGCTTAGCCATTTGGCGGGCGATGGCGCGGACGTGAAGCTATTTCTCTTCACGGCCGAAGCCGATCGAAAAAAAATTGCCGAACTCAGTTCCGCCGCGAACATGGAAATCTATTCCGATCGGGAGGTCCAGCATGGGAGCGAACAGTGGGTCCGCACGAAATGGAGTTCAGTGCAGAAATTTCGCGATGGCCTGACCATTGATGCCTTCGGCCTGCCCTCCAGCACTGCCACGATTGCCAAGATGATGCCTGTGCGGATGCTCCGCTGGGTTGCCTCGCGCAGCGCGAAGAATGCGTATTCGGACCTGATGCTCAGCGCACCGCTAATCGGATTCATCGCCGTGCTAGACCGATATGACCAGGAGCAGTGTCTGCGGGCAGGCCGAATCTGGCAGCGAACCCATCTCTTCGCAACCGCCCGCGGCCTCGCCGCGCGCCCCAGTAACGAGGCCGTGGAAATGGTGGACCATGAGCGGGCGCTGGGCAGACCGGCCTCCCGCGCCTCCCTGCTTAACGAAATCACCGGTGATCCCACCTGGCAGCCAACCTTCGTTTTCTATATGGGCTATCCCACCGTCTCAGCACACGCCAGCCCTCGCCGTCCGCTTGAATCCGTGCTCGTCTAGCCTGTGCAGAGATCCAGAGTAACGGGCAACTCTGACGTAACGTGAGTAGGCAAGGCGTGTTTTGGCAAAGATTCCTGGCCTAAGGATATTCCTGCCCCACAAGCATGGCTTGAGTTTGACGTTGACAGCGTCGACAAAGCAACGGCGGAGCTTGAATCGCGAGGATATCGAATGCTCATCAAGAACAAAAAGGAACCATGGGGCCAAACTGTCAGTCGGTTCCCTCTCACCCGAAGGATTACTTGTCGGCATCACTCTCACTCCGGAGATGCGAGGAAGGAAATAGTCCAGACCGCTAAGGTCAAACTGCGTAAATGAAGGCAGGACTCTTGAGTTGTCGGCAACCAATATCAACACAGGCGTCCGGCAGCACCCGATGCGCATACTCCCGTGAGCCGATTATGACCTGCTTCCAAAAGCACAAAAAATAGTCGGCCAGGCGTACAGGAGCTGGGAATTCCCGATAGTCCGAAAGAACCGTACGCTGATGTGTAGCCAGACTTATACTACCCGTCCCAAATCACACTGTCTCGCGGCGCTCCTGACCATTTTACCCTGGGATTCTTGGCGAGTGACGGGCAAACCTTCCCTAACCCAATAAGGGTAAGGTTTGCCGACCAACCACCAACGAATTCCAATAAGCCCAGTGCTACGCCCCTACAGGGAATAAACGGTGATACGTCTGGCTTATCGAAAGCCTTCGTACTAACTCCGAATCTCGGATGTGGGCAGGATCGCGAAGCCGTACCATCTGCATCATCGCAAACACCAGCAACGCAATCGCAACCCACGCAAACCAGTCGCCTAGCAACTGATACACCGTCCAACTGTGCGCCGCCGGCACGTCCACCAGCAGCGTCGCAAACGGAGCGGAGCTGCTGCTCACCTCGCCCATAATACGGCCCCGGTTGTCGCTCACCGTCAGAAAGCCGTCCTTTGCCGCACGCGCGATGCTGAAGCCGTCCTCCACGCCACGCATCACCGCGATGTGCCCGTGCCAACTTCCATCCACTACGAAGTCCCATCCCGGAACCAGCATTAGCCCTACACCGGCCCTGCCATAGAGACGCGCCGGCGACGCGAAGTCCATGTCCTTGCAGATCGCCACGCCCCACCTCTGCTGCGGTCGCGGCAGTACGGTCAGCGTCGTTCCCGGCTTCAGGTTCGACTCGAACGGCGGCAGCATGTGCTCCTTGTCGTAACGCTGCACGACTGAGCCCGGAACATAAATCCGAGCCTCGTTGTACTTCACGGGAGCGGCCACATGCACCACGCCCGCCACGATCGTCGCTAACTTTTCGGCCGAAACAGACTGCATCACCGCATCCGTCCCCGCGGCCTTGCCTTCGAGCGTGACCCCTAGCTTCTCCGGCATCACGATCGCCTGAGCCCCATCGGTCGCAAGTCTCTCCGCTTCGCGCGCATAGTCACGAAATAGCCGCTCGGTATCGACACCCGGATCAGTAACCGTATCATTGAGCTTCTCGCCTGAGGTGATCAGCCCCACTTTTACCATCTGCTTCTGCGGCAGCGACAGCCGCGCCGCACCAAACAGCAGCACGGCCGCCACCACGCCAACTCCCGCGCCAGCAACCTGCAACGCGCGCTTCCATGAGTTCTGTCTGACGTGCAGCGCAATCGCAATCGCAGCAGGAAACAGCAGTAACACAAAGGTCATCCCCCAAGGCCCCGTGATCGAAGCCAGCTGCAGAAACGGGAGAAACTTCAGCTGCGAATACGCAAGACTTCCGGCCGACCCATGTGGCGACGTTACATTCCGCACGTACTCGCTCGTCACCCAGACCGCCGGCAAAGCAAGAACCCCGCTCCACAACGCGCCACGCAAGACCAGCACGCGAAACAGCAGTACTCCCGCTGCAAAGACGACACCAGCAGCCAAGAAGATGCCCACCCACGCAGACCCCGGCATCCCCAGGGTCTTCGTGAAGTAACTCCACATGTTTAGACTGCCGAGTATCATCACGGCCACTGCCATCACCGCCGCCGTCCACCATTTACTTCGCAACGCAAACAACAGTAGTGGCAGCGGCGCAAACCACATTAGCGGCCACCATGGCTCGAGACCATTGCCGAAGTAAAACATCGCAGCAGTCGCGACGGTTGCGAGCACCGTTTCCATCACCCGCCGGAAACTAAGTGTGAATACCATTCAAATACCTCCCAAATGATCTATGGCAGAAGGCGCGGAACTCCGAAGGAGAGACCGCTATGCGTCCCCCCAGGTAAAGCATGATGAGACCCTGCATCAACGCGCCCGTCTCCAAGACGATCTCCCACACATCATCCTTGCGCAGGTGACCCGTCTCCATCGCGCGTGCAATCACATTGGCCGACACGTTCGCCGTCGGCGACCGCCTCGCTTTGAAGTCGTCCGGATACTGCCGCGCGCCCTCGCGCTTCTTAAGAAACATCAGCTCAAACAATCGCGGGTTGTCGAAGGCATGGTCGAGAAAAACATCGAGTATCTTCAATAGCTGGCGATCGATCCCGCCCGTCAGCCGCAGGCCCGCAAGCTTCGCCGTCAGCTCCACGAACCCTGCATCCGCCAGCGCATTCAGCAACCCATCGCGATTCGGATAGTGCCGGTAGAGGGCCATGGGCGTAATGCCGACGGCGGTTGCTACCCTCCGCATGGTCACGCCCTCGGCTCCTTCTTGATCCAGCAGCCTGCGTGCCGCGCCTGCGATCTTCTGTGCCGTTGTTGCCGTCATGTCTACACTGTATACCACAAGGTCTACGGCGTATACAATGTCAGCTTAAATGAAGGGTGAGAATTTCTTCCGAAAAGTTGGATTCTCGTGCCTGTCTGCCGAGTTCGCCATGGTTCCGGGTGGTTGACGGGCTACCCTGACGTAATCCGTTAAGGTAGGGGTTGCCGACCACCCGCCCGGACCTGGCCTGATTCGCCCCGTCAGCAGGGATGGACGTGATGCAGGTATCAGCTTCTTCGCCCACAAGCAAATCAATTGGAATCTGTACCGATGCGTATCAAGCTTGTGCTCGGTGACCCCACGCTTCCACAACACGTGCCGCGCATCCCACGGTGCCGGGGGCGCGGGCGAACTCGTACAACCCGGTAACGATTTGATCGATCTCCGCGCGGGACGCTAGTCCTTCTGCAAGCACTGCGTCCGCGATATTCTCCATGGTGAGTGGACTGAGCAGCTTCACCTCGCCTTCTGTTCCCGCCGGTTGAACGACATTCATCTGCACTTTCTCGAACCCATGCTCGGTCAACAGCGCTGGCAGGCGCGGCCCGATGTTCGCATCACCGCCTCGGCGCTTCACCGTTTCAATGTAAAGCTCGACATAGCGCCATAGCGCTGGGCTGTCCGGATCGCAGAAGTAGCCTCGAAAATCGGTGTCGGCAACGACCAGGATTCCTTCCGGCCGGATGGCCTGCCGGATCTTGGCCAGCGCTGCGGCCGGGTTCGGCAAATGCGAGAGAAGAAACCTTGCGTGAGCGAAGTCAAACTCCGCGTCCGGCTCACTCTCGCCGATGTCAGTGAGTCGAAATTCGATGTTGGCAATCTGCTGTGCCCTGGCCTCGCTTCTAGCGATCTCTATCTTGACTTCATCAATATCAATGCCCACGACTCTCCCGCTCGGCCCGACAAGGTGCGCGAGGTCGAAGGAAACGTCGCCGCCTCCGCAACCAATGTCTAGGCACGCCATCCCCGGCCGGATGCCCGCTCGCTGAAGCAAACTTAGCGTCGCTGGCCGCATAACCCGGGCCAGAATCCGCAAGCGTTCTCTTCCCTCAACCCCGCCACGGATGATGTAGTGCTTCTTTTTCCCATCCCGGTCGGTCACGATGTTAGTGCCTTTCGGCCTCCCGCCTCGTCCCAGATTCGTGTGCCGTGCGTCTCTTTCAGCAATAGACTGCCCACCGCAAGGGTCACTGTTGCGACAGTCATGGGGTAGTAAAGACCCGCATAGATATTACCCGTCGCAGCGCAGAGCGAGAGCCCAATCAGCGGCAGTGACCCGCCAAAGACGCCGAATCCGATGTGATAGGGTAGCGAGAGTGACGTGTAGCGAATCCTCGCCGGAAACGCCTCCACGAGATAGGCGGCAATCGGCCCGTAAATCATGCAGGCGTAGATCCCTTGCACGAATAGCAAGAAAACCAGCAGGGGCAGGTTCGGATTCAGGGCCTCCTTCGCGGGCACCTGCAGCCCGGTCGTTGGATCAAGGGTCATCGCGGTTAGGCTGATCGCTCCAGTCACTTTATTCCTCGTGGACTTCACCGCCACCACGTTGTTCCCTGCGGCATGCTCCATGCACTTGTAAATCGGAATATACGTGACCACCGCCAGAAAACATGCCGCCATCATCAGCCGCTTTCGCCCGATTTTGTCGGATAGCCACCCGAACAGCGTAACGAAAGGCAGCACGATCAGTATCGCCACTGCCAACGCAGAAATTGTCGTCTTCTCGTCCACCCTCAGAATCGTCTGTAAGTAAAACAGCGGATAAAGATGCGCCGTGTAGGCTACAACGCCGCACGCTGCCGTTGCGCCAAAAAGTGAAATGAGCACTTGTTTAAGATTCTCCCAGTTCGTAAATGCATCTTTCAGCGGCTGCGTGGAGGCCTTCCCGGCGCTCTTGATCGTCGAAAAAAGCGGCGACTCCTTCATCTTGGACCTGACGTACAGGGAAATGCCCACCAAGAAAATCGACAGCAAGAAAGGCAGCCGCCATCCCCACGCGTCGAAGGCTGCTTTGCTCATGGACCGTTCTGTCAGCTGGACCACGACTAACGAGACAAACAACCCCAACATCCCCGTAATTTGGATGAAGCTGGTATAGAATCCGCGTTTGTGATCCGGAACATGCTCAGCCACGTAAACCGCGGCGCCGCCATACTCTCCGCCCACAGCCAACCCCTGAAGCATGCGAATAACAAGCACAGTAATCGGCGCTAACCAACCCACCGTCTTGAATGTCGGGAGCAACCCAATCAGGGCCGTAGCTCCGCCCATGATGGACAACGTGGCAAGGAAAGCGTATTTGCGCCCAACCACGTCTCCGATTCGTCCAAAGAACAGCGCCCCGAACGGGCGCACCACAAACCCGACGGCAAAGGTGGTCAGGTAAGCGATATAAGCAAAAATGTCATTACCGGGCGGATAGAACTTCAACGAAAGAACCGCGACCAAGCTTCCGAAGATAAAGAAGTCATACCATTCGATCATCGTCCCGGCAGCCGACGCCACGATCACCCGACAAATGCCGTATTCGGCGTTGCGGGTAGTTGCGATTGTTGCCATTTGACTCGCCATCCGCCCTTCAGCCCGAGTTCACCTCAAGACCTTATGCCCACGCGCAGTCCACTGATTTCAATCTATCGGGCCCTCAGCAAGGACCCAATGATCTAAGTGCTTGCCCGGTCACCTCGTTGTGAAAACGCTTCCAGAAAGTCGTACCATACACTGCGCGGCAATGTTCTTTCGCAGTCAATTTGCGGACGCTTTTCCACATTGTGCACGAATCACGCTAGTGTTTTATCGGAAGCGCGCATTTGAGAACGAGTGCGCGTGCACAATGCTCTGGCGCGCTTTCGATAAAACCGTTAGAAGGAAGCCGCTCGCGGGTGCGGCGGACGCGGGGTGCTATGGGAATTCAATCGATTTCTGCCTGAAAAGCCTTGCCAGACGGGGAGTTTAGCCAAAAGGTTATTATTGATGCTCATCGATGTACAACTTCTCGCAGCCATCCACCTCATCCTACCCCCGGCGCCATCGGTTTTTCAAGAGAGTTCCGACCCTGGTGTCTATACACGCGGTAGCGTCCGCCGCGCGAGCGGCTTCGTGCTGACGGGCAACTCGGAAGTAATGCCTACGGATTGGTCCTTTATGCCCTTCTCGGCGCTACGTCGGGTTACCTATTCACGTCGTGGAGTGTGAACGCATCGAGCCTTTCCTTTCGACTACTGGTCCCCGCTGAGCACGGCTTCGATTGTGACCTTCCCACCTGCTGTCAGACTGATTGTGCGATTCCACGGCGTCTTGCCTTTTGTCTCGATTCAGTTCCGCGATATACTTTCGGGCCCGCGTCCCGAGAGGCCACAGGCGACATGGAGACAGCCAAGCGAGTCTGGGTTGCGGCCACCCTCGACACCAAGAGCGACGAAGCCAACTATGTATGCACCCTGCTCGAAGCCGCCGGACTGCCGGTAACCTTGGCAGATCTCTCCACGTTGGGCAGTTCGGTCCCCACGCGCACACATCTTTCGCCCGAAGACATCGCGGCGTACCACCCGCAAGGCCGGAGCGCCGTATTCACCGGCGACCGGGGAACTGCAATCGCCGCCATGGGCGCTGCGTTCGAGCGCTTGGTCAAGAGTCGCGATGACATCGGCGCCATGATTGGCTTGGGCGGCTCCGGCGGCACGTCTTTGATCACCCTTGCCATGCGCGCCCTTCCTACCGGTGTGCCCAAGCTGATGGTTTCGACGTGTTGCGCACATCGGAAACAATGTCTTCGCAGCCGGCTTTGCCGCCGTCGCCGCGAAACTGGCTGGAAAGCAGTGCTAGTCTGGCGCCGATTCGGTATGCGTTTGGCACTGGCAACCTGGAACCGGCCACTGCTTTCACGAACTACTGCAGAACGATTCCACCCTCCAAGTCCCGGGCGGCTCGCTTCAAATCATCCAGCCTGCCCAGATCGCGCCAATAGTATTCGTCGGTACGAAACGCCAGGATCTTCTCCCCCTGGCCAGCCAGATGCAAATAGGATTTGATGATGGAGAAGGTTCCTTCTTCCACCATCTTCGGTATGAGGAGAGGCGAAATTACGTGGATCCCGGCAAAGGCCAGCGCTTGAGTTTGCGGTGAAGGACGAGCCAATTCAGTCTTCCCATCGTGCCCCGACCGGCGGCCGCAAAGCCGGAGTTGTTCGTCGAACAGCAGATAACGGGAAGTCTTGCGGTCCTGCACTGCCAGCGTGGCCAGAGCCTGGTTGTCGGTATGAAATTGCGCCATACGTCGCAAATCAATCGTGCTGATGACATCAACGTTGTGCAGAATGAACGGCTCGTCCGGACGGCTGGAGTCATCGCGAAAAAAATAGCCGGCCTTTTGCAGTCCCCCGCCGGTATCGAGCAAGACATCTTCGCGAGAGATCTCAATGCGCATGCCGAAATTGTCATGGGCGTTCAGGTACTCCAGGACCATGTCGGCAAAGTGATGCACATTGACAATCACTTCGCGAATCCCAAAGCCACGTAACCGGGTCAATGTGATATCCAGCAATGTCCGGCCGGCGACTTCGACCAGCGCCTTGGGGCGGTCGTCGGTGAGCGGGCGGAGTCGGGTACCGAGGCCCGCGGCCAGTACCATCGCTTTCATTGGCCGAGCGTCTCCAGTTCACGATGCCGCAATACCACTTCGACTCCGTTGCGGCCGCGCAAACGCTTGGCCAGTTGCTCCGCCAGATAGACTGAGCGATGCTGCCCGCCCGTGCAGCCGAACGACACCATCAGATTCTTGAAGCCGCGCCGTTGGTACTCGCTCACGCTGGCATCCACCAGCGACAGGACGCCAGCCATAAACTGATGCACGCTCTCCTGCTGATTCAGATAGTCGATCACCGGCGCGTCCCTGCCGGTAAGCGCCTTGAAGTGCTCTTCGCGCCCGGGATTGGGCAGACTCCGGCCGTCGAAGACAAATCCACCGCCATTCCCCGTCTCGTCCTTCGGCCAGCCGCGATGAAATGAAAAACTGAAAATCCTGATCACGAGATTCTCAGCGTCAGAGGCCAGGCTCTGTAGCTTCTCCGATCCCAGCATGCTATTGAACGCGTCCAGCAGCGTGGGCAGCGCGATGGGCAGGGTGACGTTGTGCAGCAGCCAGCGCAAGTTCTTCAGCGCATATGGGACGCTCTGCAGGAAATGAGCCTTGCGTTCGTAAAAGCCGCGAAAGCCATACGCCCCCAGGGCCTGCATAATGCGGACATAAACGTAGGCATAGTAGTACTGCATAAACACGACGCGATCGAGCTTGACGAAACCGGCGACCGTGTCGAGGTAGTGATCGAGCAACTGCTGGCGCAGTTCCGGCGGCAGGTCGGCCTTGGCGTCGTACAAGAGCGAGGCTACGTCGTATTGCAGCGCCCCTTTACGTCCGCCCTGGTAGTCCAGGAAAAACGGCCGGCCGGCGCGCCACATGATGTTGCGCGACTGAAAATCCCGATAGAGAAAATACTCGTGCCCGGCGCTCAACAGGAATTTCGTCAGGCGGATGAAATCGTCTTCCAACGCTTGTTCGTTGAAGGGAATGCCGGCCAGGCGAAGAAAGTAATACTTGAAGTAATTCAAGTCCCAGGCGATGGACTGCCGGTCGAAGCTGGCCCGCGGATAGCACACCTTGTAATTCAAATCGCGCCCAGCCTCTATCTGGAACCGCGGCAACACGGCTATGACTTTGCGATAGGCCTCAACCGTCGGCGGAGCAATGTTCTCGCCGGTGCGATTCTTCGAAAGAAACTCAAAAAGCGTCGTGCCGCCCAGGTCTTCTTCCAGATAAGCATCGTGCGCCAGATCTTCAGCATAAATTTCCGGAACGGGCAGACCGTGCTGGCGAAAGTGCCGGGAAAATTCGAGGAAAGCGACATTCTCTTCACGGACGTCGTACAGAATACCAATCGCACTGAACTGCCCACCGCGAAGCCGGATGATCTTTCGACCCGAGCCCCCGAGTTTTCCCTGTAGCGGCTGCGCCTGCTCAGCCGGTGTGTGGAAATGCTGCTCGAAAAGCTGGTTGAGGATGTCCATGAATATGCCACAAAGATAACATCGAACCGGGACGCGAAAATGGAAAGGGCGGCAGGGGCGCTTCAGTGAGTAAGAGGCTGGGTTGCGAGGGGCTGCGACGAATCTCCTCCCAGCGCTGCCTTGAAAACGATCGGCCGGGCTGAGATGATGCCCTTTCCTTCCCGCACCGTAATGAATTGGTTGGGCTCGACCTTAGCCATGGAGTCCTTTTGGCCGCTCGGCCACACGATAGTGAGGCTCACGGTTTTGCCCACCTCCGGTTTGCCCAACCCGAAAGTCAGAGGCAGCTCGCTTTGGGACAAATAGCTCGAACCCGTTTTCACCATGCCAAAGAGTCGCGTGCCTTTGCTGGTTTTCACCGTCACCTTCGCGCCGATGCCGTCACGATTTGAGCGCGTGCCCACGGTTTTCACTCGCAGCATGTCGTTCTGGTTGCCATTGTCGTTGCGCAGCAATCGAGCCGGCCCGTTGTTGGCGGTGATGAGCAGATCGAGGTCACCGTCGTCATCGAAGTCTCCGTACGCCGCTCCGCGGCCAACGATGGGTCGTGGCAATGCGGATCCGAGTCTCGCCGTAACCTCTTCGAACTTCATTTTGCCCAGGTTGCGGAACAGATGTGGCGGCTGGGCATACTTGACGGTGGGCTGCACCACACTGACGTCATCGGAGACGTGGCCATTGATCGCGAGAAGATCAAGTAGACCGTCCAGATCATAGTCAAAGAAGAATGTGCCGAAGGTGAGTGACTTGGTCGAGATCCTGGCAATGCCGGTCGCGGGAGCTTCGTCCGTAAACAGACCCGATCCATCGCTGTGGTAAAGCGCCATACCCTCGTTGGTGAAATTGCCGATCACCAGGCTCTGCCAGCCAGAATTGTCGTAGTCGGCGGCGTCGGTCCCCATGCCTGCGCGTACTGTGCCGGCCTCGCCGTAGGCAATGCCGGCGGCCACGGCAATGTCGGTGAAAGTACCATTGTGGTTATTGTGGTACAGCTTGTTGGGTTCGGTATCGTTGGAGACGAAAAGATCCATCCACCCATCGTTGTCATAGTCCAGCATCGCAACGCCGAGCGACTTGCTCGTGGGATCGTAAAGGCCGGCGCGACGCGTCACATTCTCAAACGTTCCGTTGCCCTTATTGTGAAATAGTGTCGCGCTCTGACCTTTGTATCTTTGCGGCGTGCAATAGGACTTGTTCTTGCTGTCGAGCGAGCAATATTGGTCGGTCTCAATCGACCATTCGATGTAGTGGGCGACGAACAGGTCGAGCTTGCCGTCGTTGTCATAGTCAAACCATAGCGCGCTTGATGAGAATCCTGGATCGGCCACACCTGCTTTAACGGTCACATCGACAAACTTGCCATTCCCCAGATTGCGGAGAAGATGGTTCGACCCGACGGCGGTAATGTAGATGTCGACGTTGCCATCATTGTCGTAGTCACCGACAGCGCAGCCCTGACCGTAAAGCTCTAGCGCCAGCCCGGCCTGTTTGGTTACGTCGGTGAAGGTTCCGTTCTGGTTGTTGTGATAGAGCGCAGGGTAGGATTTTCCCGTTGCATGGCCGGGCCAGTCCATGGAGTTGATCAACAGGATGTCTTGCCACCCGTCGTTGTCGTAGTCGAGAAAGCAGGCGCCGCTACCCATGGTTTCCGGCAAGTATTTTTTCCCGAAGGCGCCGGTGTTGTGCTTGAAGTGAATGCCAGCCTGGGCGGTCACGTCGGTGAACTGGATCGGTCCCGAAGGACGTGCGGGAGCTGTACTGGGAGCGCCAGCCGACATTGGTGCCGGGAGGGCAGGTGGTTCGGTTGAAACCGAACTGGCGGGTTGCGGTGCAAGAGTTTCTTGCGGGCGCGAGGCGTGCTGCTTGCAACCAGCCGATGACAAAATTGCCGCTAGCGCCAGACAACAAGTGACCCGGATTCTAGGCATCAGCGGCTCAGCTTCCTTTTCGCTCTTCTCGGCCTTCCACCTGGCCCATCGCGATCCTGACAAACATTCAGCGCACCACCGCTAGTTTCTCCGAACTCGCACGTCGCGAATCCAGCCAAATCTCAATCAGCATGGCAGTCGGTCCCACGATGAAGAGCGCGTAGAACGGTGCGTAGACAATCTGGTACATCCGCATGACCATCTCAACCAGTGCTACCAGAAATACGACCACACACTGTGCTCGCTTTGATCGCACGGTGGTTTTCGGATCAGTAATCATAAAGAAAATAAAGAGCTGATACATCGGGCCGGTGATGGGTGCAATCTCCGACTGCCATGGACTTCCGCTGATCCAGCTGCGCAGAAAAGCGAATGCGATGAACGAGATCACATAAGTAAAGGTGATGTGAAAGCGCCGGAGGCGCCAGATAATCACCGAGCCCAGCACCCAGATAACCAGCATGGGCAAAAGGTAATTGCCCCACTGAATGCTCAAACTGGCCACGGTTTCAGGCACGAGAAAAAGCATGGCCGAGATGCCGAAATTCGATGGGTTCCAGACATGGCGCCCTTTAATGCGCAACACGTATTTGGACATGATGGAGATGGCCGCGCACAGGGCGTAGGGCCAGAACGCGGGCGAGCGCAGCAGAATTCCCACGCTGATTCCACTGATGTACGCGCTCGCCGGATGCACCCATTTGTGAAAGAAAATTTGGCCCAGCCCCAGCTCGGTCACAATACTTACGGCGATTGCCAGCAGAGTCCTTTGGGAGCTTTCGAGAATACCGAAGGACAAGTGGCCAACCAGCAGGATGCAGGTAATAAAAATCGGAGCAATGTAGCGATTGTCGAGACGGACAAATTGTTTCCACCGAGCGGGCGAGGGCGGTGGCGGTGGCAAGGGCGCGATCGTCGGCTGGCTCATACAGGCTCCTTGATCTTGTAGAGTTGGCCGGTGGCAGGTTTGGCGATCGTCTGCAGCTTGCCGGAGGGCCAGCGAATTACCGCCTTTTCCGTTTGCGGGTATTTTCCTAGTCCAAAATGAACTCGCCGTTGATTTTGCGCGGCGAAGCCGCTACCGCCAGAAACCTCCTGCACTTGCTGCTGGCCGTTCCAGAAGAGCGTGACCTGAGTGCCAATCGCACTGCGGTTGCTCGCGGTTCCTTCCAACTGAAATTCGATCCATTCATTTTCTGGCGTCACCGTGTTCTTGTAAACCAGCAGCGGACCCTTCTGGTTGGCCACCACAACGTCGAGCACGCCGCGATTCCAGAGGTCCGCCAGCGCGACGGCGCGGCCGTCGTAAATGTCGCCGACTCCAACCGCCTGAGCCACATCGACAAATTTTCCGGCGCCATCGTTCAACCACAGCCGCTTCGATTGATAGCCCGACAAGCTGCGGCCCTCGAAGGCCGGCCAGTTTTTGGCGTCGCCAATGATAGTGCTATTGCCGCCGGCGACCTTGGAAAAGTCATACCAATAGCTGCGATTCCGGTCGAGCGAGATGTAACCGTTCGCCAGGTAGAGATCGAGTGTCCCGTCGTTATTGAAATCACCGAACTGCGCACCGAAGCTCCAGCCGCCGAGTTCGACTCCGAAATCCCGGGCCAGGTTCTCGTACTTGATGCCATCGCCGGCGGTTCCTGGTTTCGGCACCCACAGATTATTTCCCTGGATAAGAATGCCATCTTCAGAAATGTTTGAAACGTACACGGCATATCGGCCCTGGTTCAAGATGTCGCCAAACGCGGCATTCATTCCACTCTTGGGTGCAAAGCCCACTCCCGTCTGCTGCCCTACTTCGTGAAACCGTTTCCCATCGTTGAAATAGAGTTCCGAAACTCCGTAGTCGTTGGCAATGAACAAATCGGGACGCCCAGTACCGCGCAGGTCTGCGGCCGCCGCCGCCAGTGCCCACCGCCGGCTGTTGATGCCAACTTTCTCGGCGACTTCTTCAAACTTTCCCTGGCCAAGGTTGTGAAACAGATATTTTCGCCCGCCATTTTTTGCATATTCAAAACTGTCGGGCATGATTCGTGTGGTTGCGATATGCCAGAGGTCGATGTCTTCGGCATAATAGCCGCCGACAAACAGATCCAGTAGCCCATCGCCATCGTAATCAAACCAGATCGCGGTGTTGGCATTGATCCAGGGCGGAAGGCCGGCTTGCTCGCTTACACGCGTGAAGCCATGGCCCTGGTTGTTGTGGTAGAGCTCAGGGCGTCCCCATTTGATGAGGAACAGATCTTCGTAGCCATCATTGTCGTAGTCGCCCCACACCGCTCCGGTAGAAACTCCGGTGCCCGGCCGATTAACATCGGCAATGCCGAGTTCACCGGCCACGTCCTTGAAAGTGCCGTCGCCCAAATTGCGGTACAAAGCATTCTTGCTGCCAATAGCGCTGTTGACGACATAGATGTCTGACCAGCCGTCGCGATCGAAATCGACGATTGACACGGACGCGCCCATCGAAGCGACCTCCGGCATGATGGGATTAAGTTTGGGATCGAGCTCCGGGGCTTGATGAACAAACCGAATGCCGGCAGCTTGAGAGACTTCTTGAAGATAGAAGCCGTGCCGCGCCAGTATCGTTTTCGCGTCGGCGGTTGATCTCTCCGCGGTGCGGCGCGCGGACAGCCGTTTGAGCACAAGGGGGGCCATCAACAACCCGACGAAAATGATTCCGAGAATGATCCTTGCAACGCGGTTGCCGCTCATTTGGACAATTCGCTCCGCAATGCATTCTGAAAAACCTGGGAAGTGACATAACGAGTGTGATAGTTCTGCCAGTCGTCGGGATGCTGACGATAGACCCACTCCTCCTCGAGCGCGCCCGGGCGTGTCGTGTATTCGTTCTTGGCGTGATAAGGCAGCGGCAGTACGGTCTTCGAGAAGGTTGAATTGAAGTCCCCGTCCTTGATCCAGCCGTCGCCCTTGATGACGAAGTCCCGCACCCAACCTGCGGGCGGTGGCGGCTGTTCGGGAAAGCGCAGCGACATCTCGTCTCCCGAATTCACGATGACGTATCGGTCATCAATCTTGGCAAGCAGCTCGCGAATGTCGCCGTAACGCGTGTAGTAACCGATCAGATCGCGCCAGTGCTGTTTGGTTCCCTCAATCTGGTTGTAGTCCGGAACTTCCGGTGCACCCGCGCCTACGGGCATCTGCATTACGGAGTAGCCGCGATAATGCAGATCGGCCTCCGCCGGATCCAGAGTTGTTTTCTTTAATGGAGCATCGGGCGCGCCCTGTGCCCAGTGGATCGCGTCCCAATAGATTTCGAGATTCGTCCACAGTCGCACCTTGCGCGGCGTACCGGGACGAAAAACATTCGTCAGATTAAACAGAATCGTTTTCTTTCGGCCGGCCGGAAAGCCTAAGTTGTCTTGTGCGGTGACCCAACCGCCATGTCCGTTGGGTACCTCGACGCGCAAGCCATGAGCGCGCCAGCGATTGCCCTGGGTGATGGCGACGTTCACTGATGACTCGGTGTCGTGGATTGAACCCTGCGCGATCAGATAAAGGGGGCCGCTCTTCGGCGCATCATCGCCGAGGTCGACCTCAAGGTAGTGAGCGCGAGTCACGCCCTGGAACTGGCCGCGCCCGAAACTGCTCACCGCCTTTCCGTCGAGCGTGCTGACAAGGTCGGTGACATCTTCACCAGTGTCGTCCATCGCTCTCGCAATGGCATGCGGCGTGGCCACCGTGGTGATGCCAAGTCTCGCCGGTGGAATCACGAAGCGCTCGTCGACAAAAATCTCTGTGCCAACGGGATGATCTACCGTCATCAGCGCCAGATAGTCGTAGTAGTAGACCTCCCACAGTTCCGCCGTGACGCGGATATCGTAGAAGCCATCGTGAGGCACGAGCTGGTCGCGCCCGATCTTGTACCACTCTCCCGTCGTCGCGATCTGCGCCGAGCCGAGCGTGTTGATGCGCAGACCGATGGCGGAGCCCCAGGGGACCGCATCCTTCACAAATTCCATCTGCTTTCCGTTGTAGGCGAAAAGAAATGGACAGGAAGCTTTCAGGCGCTGCTCGGTCACGACTTCCTGGTCAGCCTTCACCCCAAACTCGGCGCGCACCGTGCCATTGGGCCAGATGACTCGTACCACTTCCGTCTCTGTCTGCTCTCCCAATCCGAAATGAAGTTGCGGCCCGGTAATAGGTTGTTTCTGCACCAGCAGCCCGGAGCGGATTTCGATTTCGCCACCAACCCCGAACGGGTTGATGCGCTGATCGCCAACCGCCTGGACCGAGTGTGGTCGCACAACTTGCCAGTGATAGTTCTTCGGGCTCTGATTTACGCCCCGTACCGCTAGCCCATCGGCAGAGAGACCCAGAAGATCGAGATGGCCATTACTACCAAGGTCTGCAGCGTCAAAGACCAACGCCGGACCGGTGGGACGACTTAATAGCGTAAAGCTACCATTTGCTTCGCCGAGCCAGACCAGCGCACCGGCGGCAATACTGCCGGGAGTTTGCATGACGGGAGAGAGAAACAGATCGAGCGCCCCGTTGTTGTCCAGATCAGCGACGTGCAGACGCACCTCGCCCGCAAGATAGCCGCCCCCGTTCGGAACCTTCGCAATTTCTGCCGTCTCCCAACTTTGCCCTTCGTTTTTGTCCGAGATCCGAATGATGGCGCCGTCTGCTTGTACCGCGACGAGGTCGAGAATCCCGTCATTGTTGACGTCCGCCACGGCGACCGCTTTAACCGACGACAGACCCGGCGGCAGCGTGCGCTCGCGGAACTGTCCCTGTCGAAGGTTCATGAACACGTGAAGCCTACCCACACCGTCGATGATGGCGGCATCGGGATTTCCGTCACCGTCGAGATCAGCCCAAGCAAAACCCGTCACACCTGAAATTCCAGCGAAGGGATGAATGGGCAGGAACGTGCCGTCCCCATTATTCCTTAGGACTGTCGCGACGCCGTCATTGGCACCGAGTACGAGGTCCAGATCGCCATCCGCTTCGATGTCCACCGCCCACGCCCCGGTGTAGCAAGCATTGGCAACCGACTTTGGAAGTTTCGTTTGCGCCGTGACATCGGTGAATGTGTTTGGATTGTCCTGTCGCAGCAAGCGCACGCCGCCGGCGCCGGCCAGCACCAGATCAGTCTTGAAGTCGTAATTGAAATCAACCGGCACGACGCCCTCGGGCAGCGGGGACACGCTCGATGGCCCGCCGGGAAAGGGAATCGCAGCGCCGGTTGACAAACGCACCTCGCGGCCGGTGGCTAGGGCGACAACCGGCGCGCCGGCGCTGCCTAGTGGAATCGCTCCAATCCAATTCCACCTACTGGAGCTCGGGCCGAGATCGGAGAGCGGTTGAATATTGAAGGTCAGTGCGGTGTCTGCCGGCGCCGGCCGGAAGACCGGTGACGCGAGTCGCAGGAAGTGGGTGAAGGGCTCGGCCTCATCGCCGGGAGGCGCCTTGATCGCAGTCAGACTTTGACGATATTCGGGCACGCGCATCATCACGTTACGCAGGAAAGTCGTCTGCGTGGCCGCAGGATGCAGGTCCGCGCCGGCTGCGGCAGACCGTACTGCCGCCAGTTGATGCTGCACTTCGGCCGGCCATGCCGATGAGCGAGCGCTGATCTGCGCGACTGCCGACTTTAAAGCAGCCGCATCACCGCGCTTCGCCGCAATCCGACTCAACTCAAGCAGGGCGGCCAGATTGTTGGGTTGAGCGGTCAGAATCTTTTGCAGCAACTGCTGAACTTCGGCCGTGCCGTTTTCATCGCCTTGACGTTCCGTTTCTTCCGCCAGCCGGTAGATGGCCCGCAAGTTTTGCGGATTCAGTTCGATCGCCTTGCGCAAGTCGGCAATGGCTTCTGGAAAATGGCCGCGCTGGCTTTCCAGAATTCCCAGCAGATCGTAGATCCGATCGTTCTGCGGGGCCAGATCGCGCGCCCGTTCAAGCCTCTGTGCCGCACTGTCGTAGTTTCTTTGCCTTAGCGCCAGCACGCCCCAGTTAGCCCAACCCGCAGGCTCGCTCGGGACAAGCTGGGTAACCTCCGAGAGTTTGCTTTCGGCATGGACATCATCCCCCACCTGCAATGCAGCCAGACCAACATAGAAGGCCGAGACAATCTCCGCGTAAGCTTTAGAATTCTTGTCGGGCAGTTTGGGGGCGGAATGGCAGCCCGAGAGCGCGACAAGGGCGCTCAAGACAAAGAGCAGAAACGTGCGTTGAAAATTGATCGATCGCCGAGTATGCATAGTTGAACACAGTCGCAATGTATTCGAAACATCGACCTTTAGGAAAGCGGCTAGGGTCAAGATTCTTCCTCCTCGAAACCTGACACACCTAGTCTTTTGCCCACAACACATGTCATGCGACCGGTAATTTCTTCCTGCGGTTTCGTGTGCGCGTCATGCCTCGAAACCACAAGAACGCGACCGCAAGAAACGGCAGCAGGTACAGCAAGAGGTCCCATCGTCCGAAGCCAGGAGGTGTGGCTTCCACTCTCGACAATATCTCGCTGCTGCCTTGAGAGCTTTGCAACACCAGGCGGATACGCCAGAATTCATCCCGGTCGAAATCCGCGAGGGCCTTGTATTCCAATTGTCCCCGTGTATCCTCGCGCGTTGCCGCGTAAACCACTTCGGGAAGCCTTCCACTTTCCGGCTGAACCCCGATTCCAATCTTCAGGTCATCTGGAATCTTGCTGCCCGGCAGCGGATCTACCAGCACGAAGAAAGCCCCGGTACGATATCCGGATGTGTCCAGAGGGAAACGATGCATGGGCCAATTGTCTGATTTTCAATGATAGGGAAGGGAGGGCCGTTGTGGGCTTGGGCTGGGACTAGCAGCCAGAGCACAACGGCAGAGCAAACCGAAATTCTCCCGATCCTTTGGCACGTCATCGGCATGTTGACCGTAACTACGAGATCACAAGCACCAAGATCAACTTCAACAGACAAGCCTGCCCGGAGCGAAGCCGAAGGCAGTGTCCGCCCCACACCATCACTATCCGCTCATGAGCGTGGCGCGCATTTCCATGGGCTGGAATACCAGCCACATCGACGCCATCCAGAGGACTAGACAGACGGTCGCCCACGGAACGAACGCGCGGAGCGGTCTGCCCGGCGAGTCCTCTTCCGCCAGACCATGCGTCACCACCAGCGACCCTGCAAATCCGAGCAGCAGGAATCCGATTTCAATGACCTGCACCAGGTTGGATGGTAGACCGGTCAGCGTCCAGCGCGGCTCTCCCAGGATCGGCCATCCCAGATTTGCCAGCGCGCTTTGACTGACCGGAATCACCGTGTACAGTCCGGTGAGAAAGTGAAAACCGTAGTGAGCCAGCCACATACCGAAGCCGATGGGGACCAGGCCGTACGTGTATCGCACCACCAGCGGAAGCAGTGAACGTTGGCTGCCGGCCGACATGCGCATCCACCACGCTGCCAGTCCGAGCAGCACGACCGGTTCAAGGATCAGAAAGAAAGTGAAAACTAAGCCGAGCACCGGGGCCTCGTGGCTTAGGTGCAGCATCTTCCCCAACCACCTCTCCACGGCATAGACGGGACTGACCATGCCGAAGGCATTCAGCAGGGCGCCAAAAGTAAACACAACGGCCAGCGCGGCCAGATCCTTGCGGCGCGAAAAATAACCAATTCCCGATCGCAGCGGATCTGTCAGTAGTTCGTCTCCAGGCATCCGGCTCAGGATTCCGATGTTGTCATGCGGGCAGGCGTGGACGCAGTCCAGACAAAAGGTGCAGTCCATGTTGCCCGCCTTGCTGGGTTGAAACAGTGCCAGTTCGCAGCCCCGAATCGTAACCAGGTCCGAGACTGGCGCGCGCCGGCCGCGGATGCAATCCTTGGTGTGGCAGGTCACGCAGACGTCCGGCTTCCGCACCTTTACCTCGAAAGGAGAAAGCGTAGAAGCCACAAAGTTGAACTGTCCGATAGGGCAAACGAATTTGCAGAACGACGCGTGTTTGAAAAATCCGTCGACCACAAGCACGGTGACGAAGTAGGCAATGATCAACCATGCAGTCCACCAGGGCGAAGACCACAGATCGAACAGCTCGTAAGTAAAGAGAATCAGGACGAAGAGGGCGACCGAAATCCACTTGTTGCGCAGCCTCCGCGGCCAGTTGAACCGTGGTTTGAAGAAGCGGCGCGCCATCTGGCGCACCAGCATGAACGGGCAGGCGAGACAGAAGAAATTTCCCGCGCCCAGCAGGACCAGCACCAGCACCCCCCGAAAATGAAGCCAGCTGAGGGTGGTGGCCAGATTCTTGGGCGCCAGCGTCGGCCCGAACAATCCATGCAGGATCATGACGACGCTAACGATAAGCAGCGGCAACTGGAGCAGCGGACGGGCATGGCGCCAGCGAAATAACTGTCCCAGCCCAGGGGCTCGCATTAAATCAAAAGGCTCGGAGTCACTTGCGTCCTGTGCCGGGATGGATGATGGGTTCAACAGCTTACCTAGTTCGGGCGAACGCTGCCTACGTTGAACTGCCGCTCCAGACTTTGCCCGCCCGGCAGGCGGACGTGCAGGAGAATAACCCAATCTCCAGCCATCGCAAATTTTAGACGGGCCTGGTATTGGCCGGGCTCGGTTTCCGATGCTTCTTCAAACACAGGAGCCATGCCCGCGTGCGACATGTCTGCTTCCAGGGTGATGCGAGCTCCAGAAATAGGTTTGGCAGCGGGATCGGCCAACTTGAGAAGGACCGTAGCAGGCCCGATCTGCGGCGGTTCGGGCGAGATTTTGTGTTCAACCGTCACTGCAGGCGACGAATCGATCGGCCTGGAGCACCCGGTCACGAAAAAAAGCGGCGAAGCAGGGGAGCGCGAGAAGACATAGACCGACATGGGCTGCTCTCCGCACTCTTGGACCACGCACCAACCAGTCAGACTCACAGGCAGTGGTTCATGAGTCAATAGTTGATTCATACTAGTCAAGGGGATTTCTGCCGGCCGTCGGTTTTTGGCCTGAGCATGCTGTATATATTTGTAACTAAACGAGTTGCTGGATGAGCTACTAGTGCCAGAGTGGACTTCGTGTCCGAGCGTTCTAAAAACCATTTGTGAGCCGAGACAGCGGCGCATTCAATCAGGCGATCAGGTGTGCCTGCCCTGACCAGATCGTCATCTTCCGCACGCCATTTTTTTCGTGCCCGTGGGGCGAGCGGAATTTTGCTCTTCGTAACAATTACATCCGTAACTTGTACAAGAGTGACTAGTTTCCTACTCTCAAAGAATCGCGATTCAAGTTCAGTCGCGGGATCTGAGTCTTCGTGGACCAGGCAAAAACATCATGGTCGATACGCGGCACGCGCCAAACTTGCGCTGGGCTTTGCGCTATCCTCCTGGCGTTTTTGTCAATGGCCTCGAGCGATGCTCAAAACACTCCAAGCTTGCGAAAACTGGTCTACAGGGTGGCGCCCAAGTATCCGCGTGAATTGAAACAAAACGCAATTGGTGGGATCGTCCGTCTATCGATTTCGATTAGTCCCAGTGGTTCGGTAGGGAAAATCTCGCCCATCGGGGGCAATCCAATTCTTGTGGATGCGGCCACATTGGCGGTCAAGCAATGGAGATATGTGCCCGCCGATCATCCGACTACCACGGAAGTCCAGCTGGATTTCATTCCGAGTCAGCAGTAGGCGTTCAGGTTCATTCGCCACGAATTGTGACTCTCGAACTTTCCCAGGAATGCTAGGCTGGGGATGGAGTGTTCCAAATTGTCTTCTGTTATTTACCGCAGTTGCCTGCTGCTTATTGTTGTGACCCTTGCTGTGCCGCCTCTCGCCATCGGCGAAACTGCCGCCGCGCCTACCCAGGTCATGGCCAATCGCTCTTGGGCCATTCACCGGCAACCGGCACAGCTGGTAAATGGGGCGCCCGTTGTTATTGAAGTTGTGCCGCCGGCGCGGCTAACTACTCTTTCTGCAAGATGGCTCGAACACGAAGTCTTGTTTAGCTATGACGCGGCCACGAAAGCCTGGTACGGGATTGCGGGCGTCAGTCTGGAAACACGTCCAGGCGTCTACACTCTCGAACTAAAGGGAACAACATCGCGGTCAGCGGAAATCACCTTTTCCCAAAGGATTAAGGTTCAGGCCGCAAAATATCGCAGCATTGCGGCGACCGTTGCCAAGCGATTTACCGAACCCAGCAAGGAACAGCTGGAACGCATTCACCAGGACAAGACGGTCAAGCAAGACGTATTTCAGCACACTGATCCAGAGCGGGAGTGGTCGGGGAAATTTCGTCCGCCGGTAGATGCGTCGGTTTCCGATGTCTTCGGGACCCAACGGACTTTCAACGGCAAAGTTCAAAGCATGCATCAGGGACTGGATTACGCCGTACCGACCGGCACGCCGGTTTCGGCGGCCAATGCCGGAACGGTTCTACTGGCCGGCGATTTATATTTCGAAGGTAATTGCGTGGTACTCGATCACGGGCAGGGACTGCTGACGCTTTACCTCCATCTTTCCGAACTCAGCGTAAAGCAGGGGGAGCGGGTTGTGGGCGGACAGCAGATCGGCTTGAGCGGAGGCACGGGCCGAGCTACGGGGCCTCATCTCCACCTGGCGGTACGCTGGCAGGGCGTCTACCTAAACCCTGCCACCCTGTTGACCCTCAAGCTGCCTTGAGGGCGCCCAGTCTTCTTAGACGTGCTCCGAGAATCTCATGGCACCCGCTTACAGTCTGCCATCCATGACCCTTCCTGTCCCGCTGCGGAAAATAGGAAAAGAACGAATTGAGGGTCGCAAGTCCAGGTTTCTGACCAGCCGGTGCAGATAGTTGGCGTGTACGCCCAGGATTCGAGCCGCCTCGGTGTAATTGCCCTTGGCTTCCTCCAGGGCGGTAAGAATGAGGTGCTTTTTCAATTGCGTGACCGCCATGTGATACTTCGCTTCCTGCACGCCCGGGCCCGGGTCTTTCTCCACCACCGACTCGGGCAAGTCTTCTGGACGAATAGAATCGGAGACGCCTAACACCAGGGCCCGCTCGATCGCATTTTCAAGTTCGCGCACATTACCGGGCCAGGTGTAGTTCACCAGCCCCGCCATGGCCTCCGGAGAAATTTTCTTGGCTCTCACTTTGCATTTGGCGGCAAACTTGGCGACAAAATACTCCGCACAAATACGCCCGCAGGACGTTCTCTATCTTCAGCCGGAGCGTA
>Ga0207116_10097_pt1 | contig 23694 bp, 20 predicted proteins | sample Alteio_BWMinHeat_44_FD_153550 | JGI IMG/M metagenome (GOLD analysis project Ga0207116, IMG submission 153550) | Enriched cells from forest soil in Barre Woods Harvard Forest LTER site, Petersham, Massachusetts, United States -... | ecosystem: Environmental > Terrestrial > Soil > Temperate forest >... | reverse complement strand
CCGCGCGGAGTTCATCCTGTTCGACGGCACCGCGCCCGGCTCGACACAGCGCGATTATCTGGAGCGCATCGTCCGCGCCATTCCGCACAAAATCACCGTGGCGAAAAACAGCGATCTCACCGACGTGATGAATGGCCTCACCGAGGAGATGAAAAAACGCGCGGAAGCGGACCACGGCGAAGGCGCGCCGACGACGTTCCTGCTGTTCCACGGCTTGCAGAAAAACAACAAGCTCAAGCAGGACGATGATTTCGGTTTTTCCGCAGAAGCCGCAGCCAGCCCCGCTGCGCAGCTCAACCAGATCATTACCGAAGGCACGAGCCTCGGATTTCATGTCATAGCGACCTGCGACACGTATAACAATGTGAATCGCTTTCTGAGCAAGAAGGCGTTCAGCGAATTTGAAATGCGCGTTCTCTTCCAGATGAGCGCGAATGATTCCGCCAATCTTTGCGACAGTCCAAAGGCAGGCACGCTCGGCTTGCATCGCGCGCTTTTCTACAATGAGCAGGAAGGCTACCTGGAAACGTTCCGCCCGTACGCGCTGCCCGACAACGAATGGATTGAGCAGGCCGCGAAAAATATGAAACGCTTGGTGTCCAGCCTTTAGCCGTAATTATTCAATTAGCCACAGATGGAACACAGAATAAACACGGACGGAACAGCCAAAGTAATGAGGGAGCGGCCCGAAATGGAACCCACCATTTGGTGAATCCAATCCAGTGTTCGGGAAAGCTCTTTTTGCCTTTAATCAGTGTTCATTCCGTGTTCCATCTGTGGCTAGCCATTGCATTGTTCCGGCTTTAGGCTGTCAGTTGTGGGGAACACGCTAAAGCGTGAACACCGAGCAAAACGACTCCGTCTCCCGATTTAAAACATGATCAAACGCACAATCATTTTATTGTTCTTCTCCGCAACTCTTGTGTTCGGCGCGGACTCATCCAATTCCCCGCCGCGCATGCCGCCGCACGGTTTACCGGTGCCGCAGGAAATTCGCGCGGAACTGGAACGCGGCACCGCGGCTTTGGGCCGGGACATTGAGGAATTGAAAAGCGCTCTTGCGTCGAAACCGGCGCTGCTCGAATTGCTGCCGGACGCCCAGATTTATTATAACGCCGTCCGTTACGCGCTCGCAGACGATATGTTTTACAAGACGAATGATTTTGCGCTTGCCAAGAAATTGCTGGCGCAGGGCGAGGAGCGGGTGAGTGAATTGCGCGCGGGCCACGCGCCGTGGAACACAGACACGGGTCTAGTGGTGCGCGGTTATGTCTCGAGAATTGACGGCTCGATCATCCCGTACGGCCTGGTGGTTCCGGCAAGTTATAGCGCGACCACGACCAATGCGCACCGGCTGGATCTCTGGTTTCACGGGCGCAACGAGAAACTCGGCGAACTGAGTTTTATTGAAGACCGGCAGAAGAACCCCGGCGAATTCACGCCGCCGGACACATTTGTGCTCCATCCTTACGGGCGCTATTGCAACGGCTTCAAATTCGCCGGCGAAGTGGATGTCTTCGAGGCGCTGGCCCATGTTCGCAAGCATTATCCGATTGAAACGAACCATATTTCGGTGCGCGGTTTTTCAATGGGTGGGGCGGCGACGTGGCATTTGGGAGTTCATTATGCCGGAGAATGGGCCGCAGTCGCGCCGGGAGCGGGATTTGTGGAAACGGCCATTTTCACCAAGGCTTTCGAGAAAAATCCGCCGCCCACCTGGTATGAACAAAAATTGTGGCACCTTTACGACGCGACCGATTACGCGGGCAATTTATTCAACACTCACGTCGTCGCCTACAGCGGGGAAATAGACGGGCAACGGCAGGCTGCGGAGTTGATGTCGAAGGCGATGGCGGCGGAAGGAATGGAACTCACGCATATCATCGGGCCGAATACCGCGCACAAATATGAACCGGAGGCAAAAAAGAAAGTGGCGGAGTTGGTTGACGGGTTTGCGGATGCGGGAAGGAATTCCCTGCCCAGGCAGGTGAAGTTTACAACCTGGACTTTGAAATATAACCAGATGGATTGGGTAACGGTGGATGGAATGGAGAAAGAATGGGATCGCGCACGCGTAAATGCGGAAATTCGCGATGACAAGGAGATTGTCATCACGACGACAAATGTGTCTGCGCTGACGTTGGAGATGCCGGCGGGACTTTGCCCGTTTGCGGTTGGAACCAAGCCGCATCTGGAGTTGGATGATTGGGAGGTATCGGCTCCGGCGGTTGAGTCAAATCGCGCGTGGACAGTTCATCTGGCGAAGAACGGAAACCGGTGGGTGGCGACGAAGTCTTTTGCGGATGGTCAATTAAAGAAGCGGCACGGCCTCCAAGGCCCGATTGACGATGCGTTCATGGATTCGTTCATCATGGTGCGGCCGACGGGCAAACCGTTGAATGAGCAAGTCGGCGCTTGGGCAACCAATAACATGAATTACGCCATTGAACAATGGCATCTGCAATTTCGCGGCGAAGCGCGAGTGAAGGATGATACGGCCATCACGGATGATGACATTGCCAACAACAATTTAATCTTATGGGGCGATACTCAGGGCAACAAGTTGCTCGCGAGGATTGCGAATAAAATTCCGATTCATTGGACGGGCGACGGCATTCGTACAAGCTCTGCAATGATTCACGAAAGGCCTTTCAGCGCCGATTCGCACGTGGTCACCATGGTCTACCCCAATCCGCTGAATCCGAAGCGTTACGTCGTGCTTAACACCGGGTTCACCTTCAGCGAAACCGGTCGCCCCAGCAATGCTTTGCAAATACCGAAGCTGCCAGATTATGCGGTGATTGATATCACGGTGCCACTCGCTGAGAGAATCCCCAAGGGCGTGGTTGATGCTGGTTTTTTTAATGAAGAGTGGAACTTTTTTCCAATCGAGGACTGAATTACCCACGAACCTTCACCTTTCAAAACTGATCTTCCTTCTCCTTGAACAAAATATTAAACGTCGTCAATGAGCCGTAGCTCTTGGTGATGTATTGCTGCATCTCGACTTTTTCGCCGTCGGTGAGTTTCTCGTGGGCGTTGATCTTTTGTTCGAGGACGCGGAGGTTGTTGCGGACCATCACGATTTTGTGAAAGAAGGTTTCGAGCGGGACTTCCTTGGGCTGCAACGCGGCGTCGGCGGGATGAAGCATCGCGCGACCACCGTGCCAGCGCTGGCCGAGTTGCGCGATCACGGTATCCGGTTTCTCCAGACCGAGTTCGCGGACGGCTGCCTGCACGGTTTGATTGATGAATTGCGCGAGCGGCACGTCCAAGCCATTCACGGCGGCGTGGGGTTCGGCGGGTTCAAGGCCGCTGGGTTCCGGCGCGATGGTGCGCTTGGCGTCGTCAAAGAGGATGTCAGCAGTGTGTTCGGCAATGGTCTTGACGACCCCGACGCCATATTGTGGATGGCGGACTTTCTGACCGATGTGCAGCGCTTCGATTTGCATGGGCGAATATTAACGGCACGGTGAGGTTGAGCAATCGCGAATTATCTGAAGTGGAATCTGTCAACCACGGATGGACACAGACCAACACGGATTTGGAAATCCATCTTTTGCCAAAGGATTCCCCGTCTTCATGCAAAATTTTGGCATCCGTGTTCATCTGTGGCCATCCGTGGCCCAAAATCTTTTGCCCTATTTGATGAATTCAAAATGTTTTCCAATCTCCGCGCCTTCGCGTGAAAAATCCGTGGTCATCGGTGTCCATCCACCCTCTGCAGTAGCTCTGCTACGGAGGACGGGTCCGTGGTTAAATAAAGCTGAAGCGCTCTAAAAAAATTGCCGGTGCGCTTTATCGGGCGCACCGGCAGTTGGGCGTTCAATCGCGTTGATTCTTACAGCCTGCGGTTGGCGTTATCAGCCTTTTGCGCGAGCGACATATAAAGGTCGAAGAAGCCGTCGTCTTGACCGATGAACAGTCCCATATCGGTGAAAAAGGCAACGGTCGCCACAGCGCCGGCCAATTTGTCGGAGATGGGCCGGATGACCGAGCACGGCTGCAAATTCGCAGCGATGAATTCGCAGGGCGCCGGAAAGATTTGATTCGTGTCGTTCGGAGCCGCATTGTCTGTCCCATCGGGAGGATTGGGCAAAGCCGGCGCCAGCGGCAGTGGCGGAAATACAAAATTCGGATTGCCTGGGACGGTTACCGGGAGTGCATTGCCGGCCTTGTCCTGCCAGGTCTGGAAATGTTGTATTTCCGTTCCACCGATGGCGCCAACAATTTGCACCACTTCCGGGCTGTCGGCCTTCGGAAGCATTGACTGATACAAGCTGGAACCGCCCTGTTCAACGGTTGCAAAGTGAAAACCCGCGACATTCGCAATGAACTGGACTTCGGAGCCTGGAACCAGGTTTCCACCGGAATCAAAAGGAGAAGGCAAATCGCTATTGGGGATGCCGGGCACATTCACCAAATTAAGCAACTGCGCAAACTTCGCGCCGAAATCCGGATTTAGCGCACTCCGATAGCGATTATACCAACTGGTATCCACGGTGAGGTTCATCAGGTTGGTCAACCGTTTGGCCGTGGTATCCGCGCCGGGCGCCTGGCTGCTGGGCAGCTTGCGAAACGCCTCAAGACTTACCGCTGGAACGCCCTTTGACTCCAGGTAACTATTGAGAAAAGCTGCGTGGCTGAACTCGTCACGCGTGTTCAAGTTGACATACGTTGCCTCGTCGCCATCCAGGATATTCAAGGCCAATTGATAAGATTCATTGCCGAGCGCCAATTCATTGTATTGCTGCCAAAGATCAGCCTCAATAATTTCAGTGGCCGCCAAAAATTTCAAAATGGCCACGTCACCCTCGCTTAGTCTGCCATTTCGCCGGTCATCGCGGTCATCGCGGTCATCCGCGCGCGCGCGCGATTGACTGGTCAGCAGAGCGCCTGCGGGCAACGCCGCCGCGCCGGCCATTCCCAGCCGTTTCATGAAAGACCGCCGTCCAATTGTGCCTTTGGTTGTAATGTCATTGTTATTCATAGTCTACTTTTCCTATTTTCTACTCTGCTCCTGCACTCCATGTGCATGTGCAAGTGTTAATGAGATGTTTCATTTCTAAATTTGTTCCAATTTTTTTGAGGGAATAAATTCACACGATTATTAGTCTTATTGTAATCGGAAAAATTTTCACGAGCTGATCGCGAGGACCGGCGGGAAAATGAATCCCATGATTTATTTCGCCTGCGCCTTAGCGTTTCTGCGAAAAATCCGTGTTCTTCCGTCGTTAAATATTTTCGGCTCACTTTTCTGTTGCCACGCGGGAGTGGGTCGCTAGTTTGGTGACTGAAAAAATCATGGCGAAGAGCGGCACATATTGGAATCGGCTGGGCTTCGAGCGCGAGCTTTGGGAAAAGGGTGTGACGCTCGTCGCGGGTGTGGACGAGGCGGGTTGCGGACCGCTTGCGGGGCCGGTGGTGGCGGGCGCGGTTTTGTTTCCGCACGGCTGGCTCACGACGGGATTGGATTCGAAGCTGCGCGGTTTGAATGATTCGAAACAACTCACCGAGGAGCAACGGGAGAAATTTTATGCGATCATCACGTCGCATCCGGAAATTCGTTTTGGAATTGCGGTCGTAGAGGTGGAAATAATTGATCGCATCAATATTTTGCAGGCGTCACATCGCGCAATGGACCTTGCGCTGTCGCAATTGCAACCCGCGCCGCAGCATGTGCTGGTGGACGGGCGCCCGGTGAAGTCCATGCGCTTTCCGAACACACCACTGGTGGAAGGCGATGCGCGGAGTTATTCAATCGCGGCAGCGAGTGTGTTGGCGAAAGTGACGCGGGATCGCCTGATGCTGGCGTATGACGCGCAGTATCCGGGCTACGGATTTGCCGGGCACAAAGGTTACGGCACACCGCAACATCTGGCGGCGATCACCGAGCGAGGCCCCTGCCCCATTCATCGGCGGAGCTTCGCGCCGTTTCGCGTGCAGGCGGTGGAGTTGGAGTTGTTTGAATCTTTCGACACGGATGGAACACCGATGGAACACCAACAAGGATGAGTCTTTTAGAGCGCATCCGGTTGTGGCGCGCCGGCAAGGAGAAACACATAAGCGCCCGGTATGGTGAATTGGGCGAGCGGGCGGCGAAGCGGCATTTGAGGAAGTTGGGCATGAAATTTCTGGCGGCGAATTTCAAGTCGGAGCGCGGGGAAATTGATCTGGTATTTCGCGACGGGGATTGCCTGGTGTTTGTGGAGGTGAAGACGCGTTCGTCGGAGGATTGGGTGCGACCGGCGGCGAGCGTGGATGCCCGCAAGCGCAGATTATTGTCCCAGACGGCGCTGGATTATTTGAAGTTGATCAAAAATCCCGAGGTGAAAATCCGGTTTGATATTGTGGAGGTTTTGCTGAACGACGGCGCGGTGAAGGAAGCGCGGCATTTGCCGAATACGTTCAAGATGTCGAAGCCGTATCGGTACGGGTGAGTGAATTTTTGATTTGTGATTTGTGATTGAGCGCACACGTGGATACCATGCCGCTCCGATGGAGCTTAGGAATAATTTGGTGGTCGATTTCTATAAAAATGTCGCTACTCTGGAGCTTTTTAAATCGTAAATCAAAAATCGCAAATCCAAAATTTCAGAGGTGTTCTCCGGCCATGACGTCGGTTTCTTTTAAGTCCAATGAAAAAGGTTCGAGGGGCATCAGATCATCGTGGTTGAGATATTTTTCGCAGAGACGAAAAAATTCGGATTCGGTGGTGACGCGGCGGATGTCGTGCAGAAACTGGCCGGTGGGCTCAATGCCGAGGCCGATGTAGTTGAGATATTTCTTCATCTTTTGGATGTGCGCAGCTTCGCGGATTTGCGGAGGCCGAACCGTTTCGTACAGCGCGCGGACGTAACCAAGCACTTCGCGACCGGTGGGGATGAAGACGGGTTCGCCGCGTTGGTGCTGACGAATTTGCTGGAAGAGCCAGGGGTTGCGGATGACGCCGCGACCGATCATGAGGCCGCGCGCGCCGGTGACGTCGAGGACTTCCTGGGCCTTGCGCGCGGAATAGACATTGCCATTCGCCAGCACGGGACACGGAACGGCGGCGACGGCGCGCGCGATGTAATCGTAATGAACTTCGGTGCGATACATTTCCTTGACGGTGCGACCGTGGACGGTGAGGAGGTCAAGCGAATGCCGCGCGAAGATGGGCAGGAGTTCCTCGAAGACATCGGGCGAATCGAAGCCAAGACGCGTCTTCACGGTGAATTTCACGGTGACGGCGTCGCGTAACGCGCCGAGGATGGCGTCAATGCGTTTGGGTTCGCGCAACAACCCGCCGCCGGCGCATTTGCGGTAAACCACCGGCGCGGGGCAACCGAGATTCAGGTCCACGGCGGCGATGGGGTATTGTTGCAATTCCTTCGCGGTGCGGACGAGCGCGGGGATGTCATTGCCGATCATCTGGGCGACGACGGGTTTGCCGGTGGGATTTTGGATAATGGAATCGAGAATCCATTTTTCGAGGTGCGACGTGGGATGGACGCGGAAATATTCCGTGTAATAGACGTCGGCGCCGCCGTAGGCCGCCATGAGTTTCCAGAACGGCAGATCGGTCACATCCTGCATCGGCGCGAGTGCGAGGACGGGCCCGGGGCTGGCGAGGAGTTGATGAAGCTCGTCGGGAGGTGTCATAAAAGTTCCGCCGGAGCAATTCCCCGCTCTACTCGTGATGGAAATAAATTCTGCACTCCCACCAAACTACTTGAACTGTGGGTGCGGTTGCAACTTTTCCAGCGTGTCTTTAGTCAAATGGGCCTGGCGATAAACGGGTTCCCACATCGGCTCGGCGCTCGTGGATTTGCGGACGCGCTGGAGCCATTTATGGTCGAGCGGCTCGGTGAGCAAATCCAGCGTGTTGGCGGCGATGGTGGTTTCCTCTTTTTCGCCAGTGGCATGGCCCGCGCCGACATAGAAGCCGGCGAGCAGAAGCGATACGCGAATCATGTTGCTGCGCGTATACGTCGGCATGGCGCAGGGACGAGTGGGGTCGAGCTGCCGAAACAAATCCGCGAAGAGCGGTTGGGTCCACATGGTGGGATTCGTCGCGGGGGAGAAAGCGTCGAACAGGATTGAGTGCGGAATTGGGAGTGCGGAGTGCGGAGTGTGGAGTAATGAAGGGAAATCGCCGAGGTACAGTTCCCAGGTGACTTCGCGGTTGCCGTCGGTGAAGTGAGCGCGGTGATCGCGGAGGAAACTTGCGACGGGGGTTTCGTAATCGGTGAAGTAGCCGAGCGTGGCGGCGTTTTCGAGGGCAAATTGGAGCGGTTCGAGCGTGTGGTCGAAGCTGATGATGCGCAGCGGGCAATGGCTGGCGCGCGTGGCTCGAAGAACGGTGAGGACATTCGCGGCCGCGCCGAGGCCCACATCCCAGATGACGAATTCACCCGTGTGCGCGGCGAGACGCTCGGGAAGATGCAGTTGCTTTACGTAAAGCGCCTCCGCCTCGGCGACGGGCCCGATGACGGGATGAAACGTCTCGCGATGCGCGACCGAATGGACGCTATGAACGCCGTTGACGAGCTTGACGATTTTGTAATTTGCGGTTGACGGCACGATGTATGTTGAAGCATCAAGCCGTGCCGAGGCAAAGCCTAATCAACCGCCGGATCGCAAAGATTTTTTGTTCGGTTTTGACCGTCGGCGGGGCTTTACTAGCGAAAGAACATGACGGAAAGCCAACAATTACTGGCGGATTACGCGAAAAACGGCTCGGAAGCGGCCTTCCGGGAATTGGTGGCGCGCTACATCAATTTTGTTTATTCCACGGCGTTGCGGTTGGTCGGTGGCGACACGCAACTGGCCGAGGATGTGACGCAGGTGGTTTTCATCGGGCTGGCGCGGAAAGCGCGCTCCTTGTCCGGCGAAGTGATGCTGGGCGGATGGCTGCATCAACATACATTTCATGTGGCCACCAAGTCCGTGCGCGCCGAACGCCGCCGTCAATCCCGTGAAAGCGAGGCTGCCCAAATGAACGCGCAATCAGACGACCCCGGCCTGCGGCACGTCGCGCCGCTGCTCGACGAAGCGATCACTCAACTTGATCGCGATGATCGCACGGCGATTTTGCTGCGCTTCTTTGAGCAGCGCGATTTCCGCTCGGTCGGCGTGGCGCTGGGCAGCAACGAAGACGCGGCGCGCATGCGCGTAAACCGCGCCCTGGAAAAACTTCATTCCATTTTGAAGCGCCGCGGGGTCGCGCTTTCTGTGGGGGCGTTGGGAACGGCGTTGACGGTCGAAGCGGTCACGGCTGCGCCCGCGGGACTGGCCATGAGCGTAGCGGGAACGGCGCTTGCCAGTGTGAGCATCGGCGGCGGCGTCTCCGTAACTCTTCTAAAACTTATGACACTTACAAAACTTCAGGCAGGGATTATCAGCGCGATTGCCGTTGCTGGCGTGATCGCTCCCATCACAATCCAACATCAGGCTCAGATGAAACTCCGCGCGAAGGACGCCGCATTGCAACAGCAGAACGAGCAACTGGCTTCCCTGGCCTCCGAAAATTCGCGCCTCTCAAATCAGTTGGCCCAAGCTGGCAATTCGCAGAGTCTCTCGCAGCAGCAACTCCAGGATCTCCTTAAACTGCGCAGTGAAGTGTCAGCGTTGAAGGGACAACTGGCAGAGGCCGCGAAAATTTCCGCGCTCGCACAAAAGCAATCAGCGCCGCCTTCCACACCGGCTGATCCGCAGGAGGAGGAACGACAGCAGGCGCTGGCGCGGCAACAGGCCATCGCCAAAATGGGTTATTCAAGAAGTTGGGTTATGGCGTCAATTCTCTATGCCGAGCAAAATGGCGGGCAGTACCCGGCCAGCTTGGGACAGGCCGCTACTTTTATACCGGACGACCACAAGGACGAAGTCCTGCTGGCGACCAATCAGTTTGAACTGGTTTACCAGGGATCGCGAAGCGCGATTACCAATCCCTCATCCACGATTGTGATCAGGGAAATCCCGGTTGCGGGAAGCACACTGCGAGCCTACGGTTTTGCCGACGGTCACAGCGAAATTCACAAGGAGGAAACCGGAGACTTCTCGGCCTATGAAGCGCAACACATCATCAACCAACCGGGCAATCCGTAAGCAAGGACAACTTCAAAACTGCTTCATTGCGTTGTCCAGCGCGGCGTAGAGCTGGTTCATCGTCGCTTCGGTTTCGTCGCCCATGTTGGAGAGGCGGAAGGTCGTGCCTTTGATTTTTCCGTAGCCGCCGTCAATCAGGAAGCCCTGGTCCTTGACCGATTTTTGCAGCTTCGCCACGTCAACAATGCGACCGCCGGGCTTCGCGCCATTGTTGACGCAAGTAAGCGTGACGGATTCAAATCCCTTTTCGGGGAACAATGTGAAACCGTGGCGCGCGGCCCAGGCGTGGGTCATTTGCGCGAGCTTCGTGTGACGCGCATAACGGGCTTCCAACCCCTCAGCGAAAAATTCATCAAGCTTCGACGAGAGCGCATAGACGTGGCCGATGCTCGGCGTGCTGGGCGTCATGCTGCCTTCGGCGTTTTTCTGGAATTCGACGAAGTCAAAATAATAACCGCGATCTTTGACCGTGGCGGCTTTGGCCAGTGCCGCCGGAGAACACGCGAAGACCGCGAGGCCGGGCGGCATCGCAAAAGCCTTCTGCGTGCCGGCGAGCAGCACATCAATGCCGAGCGCGTCGAATTCAATTTTCGTCGCGCTGAGCGAACTCACGGCGTCAACGATGAACATGACGTCGGGATATTTTTTCTTGAGCGCGGCGATCTCGGCAAGCGGACTCATCACGCCGGTCGAAGTTTCGTTATGGATGAGCGTCAGGGCGTCGAACTGGCCGGTGGCGAGCTTCGCGTCAATTTGCGCGGCGCGGATGGGCGAGCCCCAATCCACCTTGAGGCCCTCGGCCTGCTTGCCGCAGCGCTGGGAAACATCGAGCCACTTGTCCGAGAACGCGCCGCACATGCAGTTGAGCACTTTCTTCGTGACGAGATTGCGGATCGCGCCTTCCATGACGCCCCACGCGGACGACGTGCTCAGATAAACGAGTTGCTTCGTGTAAAGGAGGGATTGCAACTGCGGTTGCATCTTCGCGTAAAGATCTTTGAAGCCCTGGCCGCGATGGCCGATCATTGGCGAAGAAAAAGCGCGAAAGGTTTTTTCGCTGACTTCGACCGGTCCCGGAATATGGAGTTTAATGTGCGTCATAAAAGCTTGTGAAACATTTCACAAGCAAGGCCGGAAATCAAGTTGTTTGTGTTCCGTATTAAATCGGATGAAGCTTACGCAACAAGCAATCGTCCGCGCGGAAGCGGGATATCCTTGCCGTCCTGTTTGGCTGTCTTTATCCAGAACCTGATGGCGGCCTCGGCGTTCTTGATCGCCGCCGCTCGACCTGCGCCATGGGCCATGCAACCGGGGAGTTCGGGTACGTCCACCACATAGGCGTCGTCCTCCACGCTCCACCAGATGATCATTTCGTAGCTGTTCAGTTTCATAACATTTTATAGTCTGCCAGAATTTTTCTAATTTGTCGAACCTGATACGGTTTGGCCTTCGAACCCTCGCATTGAAGATTAATGCGCTCCATCACTCCGGATTGCGTGAAAATATGATGGCTTCCCGAAATCCGCATCCGAAAACCTTTCGCCTGAAGCAAATGGCACAATTCGTTGAAACGAATGTTTGCGTCGGACTCGCCCCGCAACAGCTTTTCCAAAGTTTTTTCAACGCTCATTTTCGGTCAATTTAGGAAACGCTTTTCACACCTTGCGATTTCCCACTACTATTATCCTCGGCTTTTGGGCTGCATGTCAACCCCGAGGTGATACGGGGTTCGCGTCGAGGCGTGTCCCGGGAGCGCGGAATTTATTCCGCCGGATTTACGAATCAAAATATCGGGACTGCTGCGGAATGAATTCCGCGCTCCATCGTCTAAGCTGCGGCCCGCTTCAAAACAGAATCGGCCGCCGCTATGCGCTACGCAAATGCCTCAGTAGCCGGATGCGGTTGGTAAAGTTCCTCGAGCCGGACGATTTCCTGGTCCGAAAGCTTGACCGAAAGAGCCGCGACCGCATCGTCAAGATGATGCGGCTTGGTCGCGCCAACCACGGGCGAGGTAATCACAGGCTTGCTCAGTATCCAGGCAAGCGCCACTTGCGAAGGCGGCAATCCCCGCTCGCGCGCGATTTCGTTCAAGCGATCAATCACCGGTTTGTCAATATCGGTCGTCTTTGTGTAAAGCATTTTGGCAAAATTGTCGCTCTTGGCGCGCTCGGTTTGCGGTTCTGCCGACCAGGGCCGCGCCAGGCGGCCGCGCGCGAGCGGCGACCACGGCGTCACGCCCACACCCTCGGACAGGCACAGGCGAAGCATCTCCCGCTCTTCCTCCCGGTAGATCAGATTGTAATAATTTTGCATGGAAATGAACGTTGCCCAGCCATTGGCGCGCTGAATGCCGATCGCCTTCATCAGTTGCCACGCATGCATTGACGAGGCGCCGAGATAACGAACCTTGCCCGCCCGGACGACATCGTTGAGCGCATCAAGCGTTTCCTCCAGCGGCGTTTCATAATCGAAGCGATGGATGATGTAGAGATCCACATACTCGGTGCCCAACCGTTCTAAACTCTGGTCCAATTCAGAAAGGATCGCACGGCGCGAAAGGCCGCGCCCATTGGGGCCGGTGCGCATGGGGGAGCACACTTTGGTGGCGAGCACCACTTCGTCACGGCGCGCGAAATCGCGGAGCGCGCGCCCCAGCACTACTTCGCTTTGGCCATGCGAATAAATATTGGCCGTGTCGAAAAAGTTCACGCCCGCTTCGAGCGCGGCCTTGATGAACGGGCGGCTGGCCTCCTCGCTCAGGCTCCAGGGCCAACGCACCACCCCCGTGTCTGCCTGCCCGTAACTCATGCAGCCCAGGCAAAAGCGCGACACCTGCAAGCCGGTATTTCCAAGTCTCACATAATCCATATCAATTCTCCGTGGTCATGAATGTTAAAATTGCCAGGTCGGCGGGCTTGCGTCATTTCCCAAGTCCGCCACGTGGAAACTGTAACACCACTCGGACCTGAGGCAAACGCCGGTGCCCGATTAATTCTTTTATGCATTGGCGCGAAACCACGACACCGCGTCAGCGAGCGCCAAGCGTAGCGCGGGGGGAGAGTCCCAATCCATTTTGAGGCAATTCGTCCGGCTATAATGTTTTCTCATTATTATATTTCTGAAATACTTGTCCAGTTGGCGCAGTCTTTACGACTAAGTAGGTAATGGCGGCAATCATGAGCGAGCGTTCGGAACAACTTTGTGACCTGGCCAAGGCGGGTGACCTTTCGGCGGCGTCCGAGTTGGTGACGCTCCATTATCAACAAATATTCGCGTTCTTTCGGCGCTTGTGCGGTAACGACGAGGATGCGAAGGATTTGACCCAGCGCACTTTCTCGAAACTTTGGGCGGCGCTGCCTTCGTACCAGGGCCGTTCGAGTTTTTCGACCTGGATTCACGGGATCGGCCACAATGTTTATGTGGACTGGCGACGGAAAGGCAACCGGCTCGACCCGCAGACGGACGAATGGTGGGAAACCTGCGTCGCAGACGGGCCGACTCCCGCAGAGGACGCCGCGGAACGCGATCTGGCGAAACGGTTGCACGCGATGGTCGCGCGTTTGGATGAAGACCGCCGCACAGTGGTGCATCTGCATTATTACCAGGGTCTCTCGATCAAAGAGACTGCAGAGGTTTTAAATATCGCCACCAGCACGGTGAAATACCGGTTGCGTGGCGCGCTGGATGAATTACATCAAATTCAAAATGAAAAAATTAAAATCTAATTCCTGCGGCACAAGCAGGATGGCAACGAACACAACTTCTCTCAAACGAAAGGCGAATTATGAATGATGAACGCATCGAACAACTTTTGCGCCATGGCCCGGCAATCCGGACACCGGAAGATTTACTGGAGCAACTGAAACGCGATATCCGGCTGCCGCGCGTGGAAGCAGGTATTTTGCGGTCCTCGCCGTCATGGTTCAGGCGGTGGATTCCAGCGCTGTCGTTCGCAGTGATCTTGCTGGGTTGCCTGGTGGCCATCGGCGTGCAGACCAATATGCTCGTGAATTTGCGACGCCAGAACGAGGAGTTGAAGGCGGGCACGCAGAGCCTGGAGGCGTTAAGATCGCAAAACGCGGAGTTTCAGCGGTTAAGTTTTGAAAACCAGGAGCTTGACCGGTTGCGCAAGGACAATGCCGAGTTGCAAAAGCTCAACACCGAAGTTGCGCAAATGGCGCTGGCATTGAAGGGTGCGGGCACCGTGCGCGCAGCCCACGAGCAACTCCTGGCCACGCTCGCGAGCCGCAAAGCCTCCGAGCCTAATCAAAACGGCGATTTCTTTGCCGATGCCCAGGCGCGGGCGGAACGGGTTCAATGCATGAATCACCTGAAGCAGCTTGGGCTGGCGGTTAGAATTTGGGCGGGCGATAATAAAGATGTTTGCCCGCCGGATTTGATTTCCATGAAGAATGAGATGAGCACCCCCATCATTTCACAATGTCCCAGTGACAAATCTCACAATGTAACCAATTGGGCTGATGTGGCGGCGGGAAATGTCAGTTACAATTTCCTCACGCCTGGCATTTCTGAATCCGAGGATCCCAACACGGTCATGTTCGAGTGTCCGATCCACCATAACATCGGGCTGCTCGATGGAAGTGTTCAGCAACTCAGTCCGGAAGCGTATCAGTCAAAATTGAAAATAATCAACGGCAGGAAGGTATTCGTCCCATGAATCTCCGTTCACAACGCGCGGTGAGTGGCGTGCTGATTTTGCTGCTCGCCGCGGGGCTTGCCGCAGCGGTTTTCCAACACAACGCGGTTTCACAGTTGCGCTCGGAGCAGCAGGCGTTGTCAGGTGAAACCCAGGAGGCCGGGCAATTGGCCGGGCAGAATGAGGGTCTGGAAAAATTGCGCGAGGAAAATATTGAGGTGGTGAAACTGCGCGAGGAAAACCGGGACCTGCCGCGGTTGCGAAATCAAGCGAGACAGTTGCGCCGCGAAATGGATGAATTGACGAAATTGCGCGCCGAAAATGAGCGTTTGCAGGCGAATTTAAGCACTTCCCGCCAAACGGGTGGTTCCGTCGCTGTTCCGCCGGGTTTCGTGTCCCGGTCAGCGCTCCGGGATGCGGGTACTGGCACGCCCGAAGCAACGATTCAGACTTTCTTTTGGGCGGCCTGCACAGGGAATGTTCACCGCGTAAATCAACTGATGGTTGACGCAGTGCCCGCCACGGAAGACCAACAAACAGATTTTATCAATGAAATGAAAGAATTCCCTGGGTTTAGCATCGCGGGGAGTGAAATTATTTCGCCAGATGAAGTGCAGTTGAGCCTGCAGTCCTCGGCTGGCGCGCCAGCCTTGCCGATGAAGTTGAAAAAAGTGGGGAGTGATTGGAAACTGCAGGAACATTAAGTTCCGTTTGCTAATTCTTCACATATCCATTCGCGCGGAACCATGCGACAGCGTCGGCGAGGGCCTGACGCGGTGGGGTTTGGGACAGGCCGAGTTCGCGGATGGCTTTTTGCGGGTTGAAATACATTTTGTACGCGGCCATGCGGACGCCGCCGATCGGCGCTTTGGGCGGTTTGCCGGTGATTTTTGATTTCGCTTCGTCCACGATTGCGGCGAGCCATGCCACGCTGTAGGGCACTTGAAATCTTGGCGCGGGAATGCCGGTGATTTCCTCGAGGAGCGCGAAGGTTTCCTTCATGCTCAAGTTCCCTTCCGCGTGGCCAAGAATGTAGCGCTCGCCAATCCGCCCTTTCTCGGCGGCCAGGATGTGGCCGATGGCGACATCGCGGACGTGGACCCAATTCAAGCCGGTGTCGAGATACGCGGGCATTTTACGATTGAGAAAATCCACGATGACCTGCCCGGTGGGCGTGGGTTTCACATCGAACGGACCGATGGGTGTGCTGGGATTGACGATAACAATGGGTGCGCCGCTCCCGGCAAGTTGCAACGCGATTTGTTCGGCGCGCCACTTGGAGATTTTGTAATCGTTGGAAAGTTTGGCGGGATCGTGCGGCGCGGTTTCGTCGGTGGGTTCAACGGGTCGTCCGCGAACAGTTTTTGGCAAGCCGATGCAGCCCACCGTGCTCGTATAGACAATGCGCGAGCAACCGGCTTGCGCGGCGGTTTCGAGGATGTTGCGCGTGCCGTCCACGTTCGCGGCGTACATGGGCGCGTAATCGCGCAGCCACAAATGATAACTGGCGGCGACGTGAAAACACCAATCGCAGCCGCGCATCGCGCCAGCGTAAGCGGCGCGGTCAAGGAGATCGCCGGGGACGCGTTCGAAATCGAGACCGGCGAGGCCGCGCAAATCGGCATTGGGCCGGAGCAGCGCCTTGACGCGATGCCCGCGCGCGAGCAATTCGTGGACAAGGTTCGCCCCGACAAATCCCGAAGCGCCCGTGACAAAGCAATTCATAAATTTTGCCGCAAAGATTCGGAACCGCGATTCCAAACCATTGCGAGCAGTGGATTAAACGGTTTTCGAGCCGTTGAAGAAACAACAAATTGTGGGCGCGGCAGGAATGACAGGTGGAAAAGTTTAATTCAACCACGGATGGACACGGATAAACACGGATTCAAGACATGCAAAAATCGAGCCTTTGACTTATTGAGATCAAGTCAGCACAGGCATTACCGGAGGAAAAAACCAAACGCAGTGTTTTCGCCTTCCCTATCCGTGTCTATCGGTGTCCATCCGTGGTTAAATTATGCCTCACAAAATCTTTTTAAAATAATTGTTGACGTACCGCTATTACTGTCCTACTGTTCTATGACAGTTAGCAACGAGACGCCAGCACATGTTGATTCAACTTAATTTCAAGTCAGGCAAGCCGGTTTATCTGCAATTGGTGGACCAGATCAAGTCGGCGGCGGCTTCGGGCATCTTGCAATCTGGCGAATTGCTGCCTTCCATCCGGCCTCTGGCCGAACAATTGCGCATCAACCGCAATACGGTTTCCAAGGCCTACGCCGAATTAGAAAGCCAGGGAGTGATCCAGACCGTCGCGGGCAAGGGATGTTTTGTGACCGAGAATAATTCGCCGTTCAAGAAGCAGGTGCGCGAGAAAATGCTGGCGGAGGATGTGGATGCGGCCATCGTTCAGGCGCATCATTTGCAGGTGGATGATGACGATTTCCTCGCGCTGGTGCGGGAGCGGTTGGAGTTTTTCAAGGAGCGTAAAAATGCCGACAGGAAACCATAGTATGAGCAACGAAACACCCATCATCGAGATCAACCACCTCGTCCGCAAATATGGCCGCGCTGACGCGGTGAATGACCTCAGCCTGCGCGTCATGCCAGGGAAATGTTACGGTTTTTTTGGCCGAAACGGCGCGGGTAAAACGACCACGATCAAATGTCTCTTGAACTTGTTGCAACCGACTTCCGGCGTGGTGCGGGTGTTCGGGCTTGATCCGAAGCGCGACGAAGTGGCCGTCAAATCGCGGCTGGCGTATGTGCCGGACGCGGTGGCGTTTTACCCGTGGATGACGGTGCGTGACACGCTGGATTACATGGCCTCATTCCGTCCGAATTGGAACCGGCAGAAGGAGAGCGAATTGCTGGAGCGGTTCCACCTGGACCCGGCGAAGAAAGTTACCGCGTTATCGAAGGGTCAAAAGACTCAACTGGCGCTGGTGGGCGCGATTTGCGCGGAGCCGGAATTGCTGGTGCTCGATGAGCCGACTTCGGGGCTGGACCCGATTGTGCGGCGCGAATTCATCCAGACGGTCATCGGCGCATATCAGGACGCGGAACCGGGCCGGCGGACGGTGTTTGTCTCGACGCATTTGATCACGGAGTTCGAGGGATTGATTGACGAATTCACCATCATTGAAAACGGGAGTGCGGCGTTGACGCTGGAGGCGGACGTGGCGCGGTCGAGATACAAAAAAATCCGCGCGCGATTCACGGGCGCGGCGCCGGCGGTGGATTTTCCCGAAGCCAAACATATCCGCCGCGAAGGCCGTGAACTGGAACTGACGGTGAACGGCGGTTCAGACGCCGTGCTGCAACAATTGCAGCGATTAAATCCGGAGGCATTGACGACGGAAGCGTTGACGCTGGAAGAAATTTTTGTGGCGGCGCTGAAGTAAATTTATGAACGCGAGAATCAGAAAGGAAATACGGTCGTTGCAAACGGCGTTTTTGGTGACTGTGGCTGCGGTCGTCGTTGGCTCGTTTTCGTTCAATGGGAGCGATGCCTCGGGAATTGTGGCTACGGTATTTTGTTTGCTCAGTGCGGTTCTGAGCGTGACGATCTTCGGAACGGAGTTCAACGCGCGGACGATGGGATTGTTGTTGACGCAACCGGTTTCGCGGCAGCGGCTGTGGTTGGAGAAAATGGCGGTTTTGGCCGTGGCGCTAATCCTGGTGTGGCTGTGCATGCTGCTGAGCATTTACGCGATCATCAAAGGCGAAGGCAAGCCGGGTAATTTTTTCGAGCTGGCAGGCGCAACCTTCCTGCCCATCCTGATTGCGTTCTGCTCGGCGCCGTATTTCACATTGGTGTGCAGAAATTTTATCGGCGGCGTTGCGTTCACGTTGATCTTTCCCTGGGCGTTGTTTCTCGTGCTGATGTTTCTGGCGTGGCTGGGTGCATGGATGACTTCGCAGCCGGAGCCGTGGTTCGCAACGGCATTTGAAAAACACCCCGATTATTTCATTCCGCTGCTCGGCTTGATTTATTGCGCGGTGATGTACCGAACAGGTTATCGGCTGTTCCTGAATTTTCAAGAGGCGGAAGTGCAGGCCAGAGAATTGAGTCTGCCGGTGGCGCTGGAAAACCCGCTGGCGTCGCTCGTGAAAAAGATCGTCCCCGGTTATACGGGGCCAATGGCGAGTTTGATCCGCAAAGAACTACAGGTGCAGCGGCCAACATTTATCGTTGCGGGAGCACTGGCCGCCCTGATTATCTGCTCTCGCATCGCCCTCATGGTGCATGAAAGCGAAGTGATGCTGGGTGTTACGATTGCCGCCATTGCAGTTTATATGATGTGCGCGCCGTTCATTGCAGGTGTGGTTTCCATGGCGGAGGAACGGAATTGGGGAACCGTGGGCTGGCAATTGACGTTTCCGATTTCGGTATGGAAACAATCTCTCGTCAAGCTGGTGGTCACTTATCTGACCGCAGTATTCCTGGGTTTGGTGATTCCGCTCATCGTCATCCTGGCAAAGAACAGCGTGACGAATTTGGTTCACGGAGATTTTGCGACGGTGCTGGCGGTTTGGCTTTGGGGCTATCTGCCGGTATTGAGTCTGGTGGTGTTCGCGTCGTCTGTATCAAACAACACGATGCGCGCGACAGTAGTCTATTTCGGACTGCTTATTGCGACCTGCGGGGTGTTCGGGCTGGCAATGCTTTGGGTCAATTTGCTGGTGCCCGACAGTATCCATCATTATCCGGTTTTGTCGGGAAAACTATACCTGTGGTCCCAAGCTTGGAATATTCCGCCCATAAAATTCTGGGTTTATATGATGCTTGGCGTGGGGAGTCTGACAGTCGCGCTGGTGGCGCTGATAGACACCATGGTTTTGCAAAATTACCGAAACCAGGAAATCAACACACGGCGACTTTGGATACAATCGTCAGTAATTGCGGTGGCTGTCGGCTGCTCGGCGGCGGTGTTGGGGGCGATGGTGGTGTTTATAAATTCGTACGGGGCAGTGTTCAATAACCGGTAGTCTGCCGGCCGGAATGCTCGCAGGCTCGTCTCGCTTCGCCTTCATCCGATTTTGGCGGACAAGTCACTCGAAATCGGGAAGGTCTTTTTGACCTTGTAGGACAAAAACTATTTTCGCTTCGTAAAAAATCGCGTCCTTTTCAAAAGGCAGAAAACCCGCATAAACATTGGCTGCACCCGCGCTTTTTTCACAAAGATTCATCAAAATTAAAAAGCGTGTCAATCTCACCATAGGTTACAAAAACGACCTCGCTTTCTGGTAATCTGGGAATGTGACGGTCATATCTGATTTTAGATTTGCGATTTTTGACTGGCGGAAGCGGTCAGTCCGGGTTTGGAGTTCATGCTTTAGCATGTCCCCGTCGAGGGCCTGTGGTTCTTTGCCGTGTGCTAACACCGTTAACTTACCCCTCCTGCCCGGAAGTTGGATCAGGGACGCCGACATGCTAAAGCATGAACTCCATACCCGGAAGCCGTCGCGTTGCGTCGCGGTCAAGGTAGTCAAGGTAGTCAGGGTGAAAAATCGCACTTGTAACCTGTTGATAGTGAATGGCGTAAAACCGAGTCAAGGTAAGTCAAACCAGTTGGGCCGGGGAGTCAAGGCAGCGGGTCAGGCGGCAAAATTTGCGGGTCGAAAATCAGCGGAACTTATGCTGTCTCACTTCGTCTCAGATCATCTCAGCTCGTCTCAGATAAAAAATATTATTTTTTTTGCAACACCTGGCCGTCGGGGCTTGCTACCCCCCGGAGCGATTGCGGCGAAAGCGGCAAAATATGCCGGGTCGAAAAATGAACAAAGGTGGCAAGAGGTGCATAGTGCCAGAATGACAATTGGATTGAAGTGGCGGTCAAAATGGTGTAACGTCCGTTCCAACAACCAGAAAGAGTCATTGATTCCTAGCGGAACATCCAAACGAGTTGCGAACACCCACAGAAGTATTGCGTTCATTGCCGTCGCCGCCGTTTTCTTGTGCAGCCAGGCGGTTCACAGCCAGGTCATCAATTTCGATGTGGCGGGCGGCGCTGGGGCCGCAAATTATTCCGGTCAGGCTGGCTTGTCTGATCCCGGCAATAATTATTGGAATCCGATTGTCGGCGGCGGCACAACTGGTGCGACGAACCTTTTGTCCGACGGCGTCACGCCAAGTCCCATTACGCTGACTTCGCAATTGGGCGGCACCTACGGCACACAGGGTGCCAACGGCACCGCCGCTGGATTGCAACAACCTTACGAATATAACAACGCCATCCTCCGCACCAATACGCTGAACAACGTTCCGCCCGGCACATACAGCCTCTATCTTTACGGTATCAATAACACCGGCACGCGCGGCACCACGTTCACGGTGTCCACGGCCATCATGCCGCCGGTGATGCTCAACACCGTCAATACTCCGGCGAGTTTGACCAATTTCACTCAAGGCGCGGATTACGTTGTCTTCAGCAACGTGGTCGTGGGCGCGGCAAAGACCATCACGTTCACCTGGGTTGCCAATCCGAACGTAACGCTCTCCGGCAACAACGAAGGCGATCTCAACGCCGTGCAACTGGCGTTTGTTTCCGCCAACACGGTGGTCACCAATCCCGTTCCGAATTTCGGCGCGAACGTTTTGATCTTTGATCCCTCGATGTCCATGGCCTCGATTCAAATCCAGCTCAGTTCGGTTTATTCGCAGCAGCAGGAAAGTCAATTCGGCTCGGGCCGGTTCGCTTATTTCTTCAAGCCGGGGCAATACAGCAATCTCGATGTCAATCTCGGCTATTACACGCAAGTGATCGGTCTTGGACAAATGCCCGGCGACACGTTGATTACCGGCAACATACACTCCGAAGGCGCGCTGGCGAATGACAATGCCACGTGCAATTTCTGGCGCTGCTGTGAAAATCTTTCCCTGATTCCCACGAACAATTCCACCATGACCTGGGCGGTGTCGCAGGGAACGTCGCTTCGCCGCATGCACATTGAAGGCAGCTTGAACCTGTCGGATACCGAAAGCGGCGCTTATTCGAGCGGCGGTTTTCTGGCTGATTCCAAGGTGGACGCGACAGTAAGTTCGATCACACAGCAACAGTGGTTTTCCCGAAACGACGTTTGGGGAAATTGGTCCGGCCAGAACTGGAACATGGTGTTCGTCGGCGTTTCAAATCCGCCCTCGGGAACCTGGCCCGGCAAACCATTTACGATCATTAATAAAACCCCGCTGATCGCGGAAAAGCCATATCTCTACCTGGACACCAACGGCAATTACAATGTCTTCGCGCCGTCGCTGAGCACCAACGGCACTTCGGGAATCACCTGGGCCAGCGCGCCCACTCCCGGCGTTTCGCTACCCATCAGCCAGTTCTATCTGGCGCAACCGGGCGTGGACAATTCCGCCTCAATCAACAGCGCGCTGAACTCGGGGAAGAGTCTGATTTTGACTCCAGGAATGTATAATCTGACGAACAGCATTCTTGTCACGCGGCCGGATACGATTGTCACGGGGCTTGGCTACCCCACCCTGATTCCCACGGGTGGATTTCCCGCGATGATTGTTTCCGACGTCAACGGCGTGAAAGTGTCGGGCATCATCTTCGATGCCGGCTCGACCGCGCCGTCATCGTTGCTGGAGGTTGGGACGGCGACGACTTCACTGGATCATTCGGCAGACCCGATTTTCTTATATGATATTTGCAGTCGCGTGGGCGGACAAACTGTGGGCACAACGACGAATTGCGTCACGATCAATGCGAACAATATCGTTGGGGATAATCTCTGGTTGTGGCGGGCGGATCACGGCGCGGGCTCAAGTCCGGCTTGGACCGGAAATCCGAGCAACAGCGGTTTGGTGGTCAATGGCAATAACGTGACGATGTACGGCCTGTTCGTAGAGCATCACGAGCAGTATCAGACCTTGTGGAACGGCAACGGCGGCCGGGTTTATTTTTATCAGTCTGAAATGCCTTACGACGCTCCATCTCAAAGCGCTTGGTCCCACAACGGCATCAACGGGTACGCGTCGTATAAAGTTGCCAATACCGTGACGAGTCACGAGGCGTACGGGTTGGGTGTTTACGGTGTATTTACCAGCTCGACTGCCAAATGCTTCAACGCCATCGAGACGCCCACCAATTCGCAACAGGTCAACCTGCACGACATGATCAATGTTTACATCACCGGCGAGACTGGCAGTGAAATGACCCACATCATCAACGGCACCGGCACCACGCTCACCACCGGCGTGACGACCACCACGGCCAACACCCTATGGACGAACCCGACTTTTGGCATCAAAGCCGGCCTGAGCGGAACCAATGTTGCCATTTCATTCCCAACGGAGTCCTGGCATTCCTACAAATTATTTTATAAAAACGCCGTGACGGGCGGCACTTGGTCGGCGCTCGGCAGCGCCTTGCCGGGAAACGACGCCATCGAGACACTTACCGATTCGCCTGCGACCACCGCGCGATTTTACCGCGTTCAATCGCAATGAGTCGCGTTCCAAACTTGACTTATGAAGGTTTGTCGAGAAGTATCACGGCGTTGTATGCCGGAAAAAAGTGGCGTTAAGAAAAAACTGAGCCGAGATGAACAGCACGAACTGGACGTCAGCATCGGCTTTCTCGAAGGAGTGGTCAAACGCGATCCGGGTTACGTGGAGGCGCTGCAAATCCTGGGTGACGATTACACGCGGCGGGGAAAATTCGTCGCGGGGTTGAAGGTGGACGAGCAGTTGTCCCAATTGCGTCCCGTGGACCCGATGGTGCAATATAATCTCGCGTGCAGTTACTCGCTGACCGGAAATTTCAACCAGGCGGCGGCGGCTTTGGAAAAAGCACTCGAACTTGGATACCGGGATTTCAAATGGCTCGCGAAGGACCCGGACTTGAACGATTTGCGGCAGCATCCTTTATACAAAGGCATCCGCGCCAAGGTGCGCCGGCTGCAGGCGCGCAAGAGCTCATGAACGTCACCGT
>Ga0207116_10096_pt1 | contig 23724 bp, 19 predicted proteins | sample Alteio_BWMinHeat_44_FD_153550 | JGI IMG/M metagenome (GOLD analysis project Ga0207116, IMG submission 153550) | Enriched cells from forest soil in Barre Woods Harvard Forest LTER site, Petersham, Massachusetts, United States -... | ecosystem: Environmental > Terrestrial > Soil > Temperate forest >... | reverse complement strand
AAGTTGATTTGGTTGTTGTAGATTCACGGTTCGACCTGGAAGATAACGGCCCGGCAGAAAGTTTGGAAACCACTTCGGCATCCTATTTAAATAAGATATTCTTACACGAGCCCAATTACTTGTTCAATTTCAGTAACCTGGCCTATCAAACTTATTTTTCGAGCCAGGAGAGTTTGCGGGTGATGGATAAGCTATATTTTGATGTGCACAGGCTGGGAGAAATAAGCGGACAGGTAGCTGTAGCCGAGCCCATCATACGCAATGCCAATATGATGAGTATTGATATGGGGGCCATTCGTTCATCAGATGCAGTGGGAAATGCAAACGCCACCCCTAATGGTTTATATGGCGAAGAAGCCTGCCAGATTGTGCGATATGCCGGTTTTAATGATAAGTTGAGCTCGATTGGCTTTTACGAATTTAACCCGGCTTACGACAATAACGGGCAAACCGCCACTTTGCTGGCGCAGATGATATGGTATTTCATCGATGGTTTTTATAACCGCAAAAAGGACTTCCCACTTAATCCTAAATCACAATACCTCATTTACAAAACCAGCCTGAAGCATGAGGACCACGAAGTGGTATTTGTGAAAAGCAAAAAGTCGGACCGCTGGTGGATGCAGGTACCTTACCCGGCGGGCGGCTCAATGAATGAACGCTTTCACCTGGTGCCCTGCCTGTACGAAGATTATAAAACCGCTGTTGCCGGTGAAATGCCTGACCTATGGTGGCGCACTTACCAAAAATTAAATTAGCCGACAATTGATTGACCAATAAAACGTTAACAAAAACATACATAGAACAAATAAATGAAGAAATTACTTTTTTGCCTTTTGCTTTCACTTCCGGTAATGGCTTTTGCGCAATCTCCGCAGCCTTTTAATGTGACGGGTAAACTGGGCACACTTAATGCAAAATTATACCTGGCTTACCAGTTAGGCTCCAACAAAGTGCTGGATTCGGCCCAATGCGTTAATGGAGTCTTTGAATTTAAAGGCGACCTCATATACCCTTCACTTGCGCTGTTAATAGCGGATTACAAGGGTGTGGGGTCTACAAATGTTGACGTAGCCAACGGTGATAAAATTATATTTTATATTGATAAGGGAACGACCACTATTCAAAGCCCCGATTCAGTACACGCTGCCAGGTTTATCAATTCGCCCATCAACGACCAGTATAAGAAGTTACTCGCAATCAGCGATGATGCCTCAGCAAAAACCACTAAGATGATGACGGATGAGCTAAAGGCGGCCACAGACCAAAAACAGTCGGCTGACCGTCAAAACGCGCTGCAGGCTAAACTAAAAGTAATACAGGCGGACTACCATAAGGCGCTTAAAACTTTTATCATCCAGAATCCGAACAGTTACCTGAGCCTTATGACATTGAGTACTTTGGGCGGCCCTTCTCCTGACCCTAATGAAATATTGCCGCTTTTAAACGGCCTTTCGGCTGATCTGCAGCAAACGGAGACGGCAAGGAACATGAAAAATGCGCTTGAAAGTTTAAAGAGTACGGAAAATGGCGCAATGGCACCTGATTTTGAACAAAGAGATACAACTGGCCACATGGTGCGGCTATCTTCATTCAGGGGCAAATATGTGCTGCTTGATTTTTGGGCCTCGTGGTGCGGGCCTTGCCGGCAGGAAAGTCCTAACCTGGTCAATGCTTACACCCGTTTTAAGGATAAGAATTTTACTATTGTTGGTGTTTCGCTGGATAAACCTGATGGCGGTTTTGCCTGGTTAAATGCCATCCGGATGGATCATTTAAATAGCTGGACACAATTGTCGGATCTTAAATTCTGGAACAATGCTGTGGCGCAGCTTTATTTTGTACAGGGCATACCCAAAAACTTTTTGATTGACCCTACAGGAAAGATCATTGCGCAGGACCTGCGCGGCGATGATCTTACAGCAAAACTGGAAGAGGTACTTGGTAAATAGTTGCAATAAAGCCGGATTAATCCTAATATTGAATTCTCGATAGTTAGAAAAATATGAAGAAATTTATCTTAATCGCTGCGGCTTTACTGCCGTTAGCTGCTTTGGCACAGGATGGCGCTTATACGGTACAGGGTAAAGTCGGTAGCTACAATGCTCCTGCTAAAATGTACCTGCTATACCAGGATAAAGGCAAAGTAGTCACCGATTCAGTAACGCTTACCAATGGCCAGTTCCAGTTCAAAGGAAACACAGGAAACCCTAACAGTGCCTATCTGATACTTAGCAGAAAAGGAGACGGTGCAAGGTATAAGGACTACAAGTCAATTTATCTTGAGGTTGGCACGATCAATGTAAATAGCGCCGACTCCCTTTCTAAAGCAATAGTTGATGGACCAAAGACCAACCAGGATAATATAAAGTACGGCGCCCTGATCAAACCGATCGATGCTGAACAGGATGTGTTCGATGCCAAAGAAAAGGCCGAGACAAATGAGCAAAAAAGTTCGGAAGCTTTTCAGCGGACGATGAACCAGGCGCAAAAAGCAATAGATACCAAAGAAATAAATGCCAATAAAAATTTCGCAAAAGAGAACCCTGATTCCTATATCAGCCTGACCGCCCTTGAAATGCTGGCCGCTTATGGTGCCGATTACGCTGATATCGACCCCTTATATGAGGGGCTGTCGACACAAATAAAACAATCGGACGCAGGTAAAGAGTTTGGCGGCAGGTTACCCAAATTGAAAGCAGTCGCTATTGGAGCAATGGCGCCCTTATTTACCGAAGCCGACACAGCCGGTAATATGGTAAGCCTGGAATCATTCAGAGGAAAATATGTGCTGGTTGATTTTTGGGCCTCCTGGTGCGGACCTTGCCGTCGCGAAAACCCGAAGGTTGTGGCGGCCTATAATAAATATAAGGGTAAAAACTTTACTATCCTGGGTGTTTCATTAGATCAGCCCACGGGCAAGAAAAAATGGCTTGATGCTATACACAAAGATAAACTGACCTGGACACAAGTATCCGATCTTCAATTCTGGAAAAGTAAAGAAGCCGATTTGTACGTAGTACGTGGTATACCGCAAAACTTCCTGATCGGTCCGGATGGTAAGATCATAGCAAAGGGCCTGCACGGCTTTGACCTGGAGGATAAGCTCGCGGAGATCTTCGGAAAGCCAGATAAAACTGCCGGCGGCAGTAAATAAGCCTGTCGATATTGTAAAAACAAAAAGTCCGAAGAATTTCTCCTTCGGACTTTTTGTTTTTAGTGTTATGTTTACTGGAACGTAACTGTTTTTACACTTTGCGAATTGGTGGACAGCACTACTACCCGGCCATTGGAAACGCTAAAGAACATAGGCATCAAAGTATAGGAACTTACCTTTACATCCAATTGTTTTTCATAATGAACAGGCGCTTCCATTAATCCGCTGTTGGTTATAGAAACAGCTACCGGTAATTTCAAATTTTTATAATAGCGGTCATCGATATATTTCCCGTACTGGTCATTAAATACAACAGCTAATTTGTTATTGATCACGCCAGATGCTACCATAAATTCGCCATCCGAATTACGTGCAGACCATTTGTTGCGGCTTACCGTGATGTCGAATTTTTTGGCGCCGTCATTGCTAAAACCGGTTACCATAATATCGCCATGCTCATAATGAAAGTTATCTTCCATGGTAAGCGCGTTTGTCGACGTTTGTGGGTCCTTCTCAGCTTTATACTGTTCGCCAACCAGGAAAAAGGTATCGCCGTTATAAACGATGTTGCGGGCGGTAAGGCTTGTTACGGGTTTATCGAAAGGGAACGTCTTTACTTCCTGTGGTTTTGATGAATTATAATACCAGGTACCTATGGCAGGCACGTCATCAACCACAAAAGTTTTTTTCTGTTGTGAATATCCGGCAACGATCAGTTCGCCCTGCGGGTTTACACTCGTAGTATAACTGAGTACCCTTAATGCTGCGTCTCCTATGATCACAGGTATAATATTGGCAGAATTGGATGCGGCAGTATATTGATATACAACCGGGTACTTATACGATTTGTCAAACTCCTCAGATATCAAATACAGGTCCCCCTTGTCCGATGCCTGGAAATTCCATACCGATATCTCTTTAGTATACCCGGCAAAGCTGAAATCCCCTTTTTTCAATTCTTTTAAATTGCCATCTAATAAAACATATTGAAATTTATCCGGCATATTCTTTTCGTGCGGCATCTGGCCAACAACGGCAACATGTTTCTTATCGGCTGTAAGAGCAACATGCCACTTTCCTGAATTTGACATCTTGGCAAAATCCATGCTCCCGATCGGCGACTCTGAGTTGCTTATATTTCCTTTTTCGTCAACCAAACGCGCCGTCAGCATATTTTTGCCCGCTTTTTTGTCACGGCTCTCAATAAATGCAACCACTGTATTACCTACAACCAGCAACCTATTAACCTCGGCATCACTAAAGATACTGCGGTTTAGTATAATATCCGTTGCTGTGCTGATACTGCCTGTTTTGTCGGCAATAACCAGGGTATTGATTTTTACGAAGTGCTCCGTCCGGTTTAAGACAAAGTAATTTGAATTTTCACTTGCAAATGAGGTGAAATTCGGCTGTTTGGTAACCTTAATAGGCTGACTGTTGTCGCCCTGGGTAACTTTTATTTGTGCGCCGGCGCCGATAGTGGCCAAAAGAGCCAGCGTTAATGTAATACAGTTTTTCATGGTTCGTTATTGATTTTTTTGTTGCCTGGATTTAAGTTCGCTGAAAAGCATTTCGTAGCCGATCTTGGTTCTTCTGTCGGACATTGATAGATTTAAGGTATTCATTTTTTCAAGGGTATTCTGACCGTCGGTGGCGTCACCTTCGGCAAAATAGGCCTCCAATAAATTAAAGTACAGCACCAGGGTGATGTCCTTGTTGATACGTGCCTTTTTGTTGCTAGGGTCGGCCTCCTTTAATGCGGTGTTCCATAGACCGCAGGCTTTATCCAATTTGCCTTTGGCGGCATCGTAATCCTGCTGAAGCATTATTAACCCGGATGAAGCCTCATTAAATGCTGTGGTGAGATCCTGGTAATTTGCGTCGTCGTTTTTAATATAATACAAAGTAGCCGAACGCTGCACCTTCGAAAAAGCAAACTTATCATTCAGCATGTTGTTGATGAACTTTAGGTTTTCCTGCAATATTTTTTCTTCGTAAGTTTTAATTAAAAGGTCTGTATTGATCCTTTGCGGGGTTGTCGTGGCATCGCTTTTATATATTTTATAGCTATTGAGTTCTGGTGGTGTCAGGCTAAGCAGTTCTTTACCATCAGGGCTCAAAACCCTTACGGTCATCGGGTGCCGGTAAGAAAACTCGGTGTGATAATAGGTCGTTTTATGGGCCCCGCTTCCACTTCCGCCCAGTTTTACGTCCTCCAATTGTTCATCCATGTGCCGGGGCTGGGTATAGTCGTATCCGAACAACGTAACTACAACTTTAAGCGCATTGTCAGGGCTGTTTTGGTAGCCCTGCAAGTTAATATAGGTCGAGCCCAGGGCGCTATAGTCATAGCTTTGCTGCAGAACCGGGGCAGGTACCTCGGTCATGTAAGGCTTTTGGGGGATCTGCCTTACTGGTTTTCCCCCGTCTACGATCTTATTGCCCAGCGATTTTTTGTTATAGTCGGCCATGTCTTTATCGTACCGGGCATCGGCGGCTTTAACCTGGGCCGGGTACTCGGCCAGTTCCTGCCTGTACTTATTGATGGCAGCACGCCTGGCTTCGTCATATTCCTTCTGTAATTGCTTGTTTTTTGCCTCGTAGGCAGCGTCCATTATTACCTGGTAGTTCCTGATGCTCTTATCCACCGATACGGCCGGCGGTTTGTTATAGGAGTAAGGTACCTGGTCCGATTTTATTTTTTGCCCATAGCAAATACTGCTTACCATAAGCAGCAAAGCGGGAAGGCATCCCACAAATAATTTTCTCAAAGTTCTGATAATTGGTTTGGTTTATTTTTTTGCTGCGGCCCAGGTATTGTATTCATCGACAATAGCCATAATATCCAGTTTGCCGTAACCTTTTTCCTTGCGGTCGATCTTTCCGGCCAGGTCGGCATCATCGCCAACGAGCTTTAATACGGCCTTCTTAAAGCCGAATAGCATCGAAGCATTGCTTACTGGTTCTTCATCGCCTTTTTGCCATACGGGCTGTTCTTCCCTGCTGATAAAATAAAGGTAGGTACCAATAGGGCCCGGCTTGAGAATAAACAGGAAACTCCGGGTCGCTTTGCCAATACTGATGTTCCCGCTGTAATCCATACTCTTGTATTGGAAATTTTCTACAGAATAGCCAAGCAACTCAGATGGTTTATATACTTTCCTGGTTCGTCCATCATGCATGTCAGTATAAAAAATGCACTTGCTTTGGTTACTCTCGTTGTCCCGATTGTCAACGTAGCCTTTAATGGTTTGCCCATCAGTTGTAGTGACAGTCCCGGGGTAGATACGGTATTCAAGATTTGGTTTGGTGTTTTGCGCGGCAGCGCCGATGCTGATGAATGTTATCAGCATAATAGTGAAAAAGTTTTTTTGCATATTGGTTAAAGGTAAGATTTATTTAAACGAAATAAAAGCCCGCGTGGTTACAGCAAAATGGCGAATAGTGTTAAAATTTGCTGGAGTAATTGCGATAATCTGTCAGCGGGGGGATCGGCTACAAAAGTCACATTATTGGACGATTTACGAATCTCAGACTAAAGTAAGTCAAACCCTATATCTTTCCGAAAATACATACCATCGTAATAAATGCGGCTGGCATCGGCAGTGGCTTGTTGCAATGCATTGAAAAGATTATCCTGCAAAGTGGTTATCGCTAAAACACGGCCGCCGGTAGTTATAATTTTGTCATCCTGCATGGATGTCCCGGCGTGAAATACCGTCGATTCATGGACATTTTCTATACCGGTTATGACTTTGTTTTTTAGGTATTCGCCCGGGTAACCGCCGGCTACCATCACAACTGTTGTAGCTATTTTATCGGAAATAATTAATTCTTTTTCATCCAGGGTGCCTTCAGCTACGCCAATCAGCAGGTCGACAAAATCTGACTCTATTCTTGGCATCACGCTTTCAGTTTCCGGGTCACCCATACGGCAGTTGTATTCAATCACATAAGGCTCACCATCGCAATTCATTAAGCCAATAAAAATGAAACCTTTGTAAGGGATGTTTTCATTCTTAAGGCCCTCTACCGTTGGGATGATTACGCGGTCGGTCACCTTTTGCATAAATCCTGCATCCGCAAACGGAACAGGTGAAACGGAGCCCATGCCACCGGTATTAAGACCGGTGTCGCCTTCACCAATGCGCTTATAATCTTTTGCTTCAGGCAACACTTTATAGTTGGTACCATCGGTCATCACAAAAACAGAAAGCTCGATGCCCTGTAAAAATTGTTCAATTACTACTTTCGAGCTCGCATCACCAAATTTGGCTTGGGTCAGCATTTCGGTTAGTTCCAATTGAGCTTCCTGCAGGCTGGTGCAAATTAAAACGCCTTTTCCCGCCGCTAAACCATCGGCCTTCAAAACAATAGGCAATCCGGCAGTTGCCAGGTATTCAAAACCGTCCTGTAAAGTTTCCCGGGTAAATGTTCTGGATGCAGCGGTCGGAATATTTTGCCTGAACATAAAATCCTTTGAAAAATCCTTACTGCCTTCCAGTTGCGCACCTTCTTTTTGCGGGCCTATAACCGGGATGCTTTTTAACTGTTCATCCGCGAGGAAAAAATCATGAATCCCCTTCACCAAAGGCTCTTCTGGGCCAACCAGTACCAGGTCAATAGCATTGTCTACAGCAAACTTTCCTATATCCTCAAAATCAGTTACCTTGATGTTCACATTCTGCCCATATTGTGGGGTGCCTGCATTGCCGGGCGCAATAAAAAGTTTGGAGCATTTTGGGCTTTGAGAAATCTTCCAGGCGAAGGCGCTTTCCCTTCCGCCCGAACCGAGGATCAGGATATTCATGCGGGCAAAGATAGATTTTAATGTGCAGATGAGTAAATATGCATATGTGCAAATGTTTAAAATGTTTTACGGCGAAAATATTTTTTCATAACCCAAATAATCATCTGCATATCAGCACATCCGCATATTTGCACATTAAAATCCTATTTTTACAACATGTCAAGATTAGACAAATACCGTCAGCTCCCGGTTTTCAAGAAGGCCGAAGAATTGCTCGAACTGGCTGAGGCAATAGTTGAAGCTATTAAAGAAGACGATCATAAAGAATGGCTTGCCAGCGAGATCATCGGTAACGCAATGATGGTGCAGGCCAAAATAGCGAACGCTGAGGGCGGCGGACTGTATTCATTGCGCATGGAAAATGCTGTCTTGATAAAGTATGCAGTTTATAATATGCGTAATGCTGTAATAAGTAGTGAAATGTTCAACCTGAACAATGAAGATTACGTGGACCTGATGCGCGAAAAGATCGAAGAATTCAGGCTCGAATTCGTGGCATGGATACGGAGTTTTGATAAAAGCAATGATATACCTGATAACTGGGCCATCCGCTTTGATACCAGCACACCCGAACAGGAAAAACTGGAAGAACTGATGTTTGATGACGATAAGTTCGACTTTGACAACTTTGATGATGATGATTTCACCGATGATGACGAAGAGTAATGTGCAGATTTCAAATGTGCAGATGTGCGAATATTGTTTATTAAAAGATCATCTGCACATCCGCATATCTGCACATTCGCACATTAAATCCTATATTTGCCTGCCATTATGACCTCATAGATTGCTATGGCGCAATTGTTGAGTTCGTGGTATTTATATCGAATTAAATATGTTAGAATTTATCAGCAAGCTTTTCGGCAATAAGTCGGAACGCGATGTAAAAAGTATACAGCCTATAGTTGAGAAGGTAAAAGAAGCCTACTCAAAACTTGATGGCATAAGTCATGACGAGCTGCGCGCGAAAACCATCGGTTTTAAGGAAACCATAAAGCAGGGGCTCACTGAAATAGACGCTGAACTTCAGGAAATTAAAGATAGGATAGAAGCTAATCCTGAAATGGATGTAAGCGAAAAGGTTGAGCTATACACCTTCGTTGATAAACTGGAAAAAGATCGCAATAAAGAGCTGGAGGTTATCCTGATGGATATTTTGCCCGAGGCTTTTGCCGTGGTAAAAGAAACTGCGCGCCGTCTTAAAGAGAATAAAACCATTGAAGTTACGGCTACCCAGTTCGACCGCGATCTGGCGGCACGTAAGAGCAATGTGCTCATAAAAGGCGACAAAGCCATACACCACAATACCTGGATTGCTGCCGGCAACGAAGTAACCTGGGATATGGTACATTACGACGTGCAGTTGATAGGTGGTGTGGTTTTGCACCAGGGAAAAATCGCCGAAATGGCTACTGGTGAGGGTAAAACGCTGGTGGCTACTTTACCTGCCTACCTTAATGCGTTGGCCGGTCAGGGTGTACACATTGTAACTGTGAATGATTACCTGGCACGACGCGACTCGGAATGGATGGGACCGCTTTATGAGTTTCATGGTTTATCGGTTGATTGTATAGACAAGCATGAGCCGAACTCGCAGGAGCGCCGTAATGCATATTTGGCTGATATCACTTTTGGCACCAACAACGAATTTGGTTTTGATTACCTGCGTGACAATATGACACGTAGTCCTGAAGAATTGGTACAGCGCAAGCTGCATTACGCCATGGTGGATGAGGTCGATTCGGTATTGATTGACGATGCCCGTACACCTTTGATCATATCAGGCCCTATTCCCCGCGGCGACGAGCATGAGTTTTATGAATTGAAACCACGCATCGAACGCCTGGTAAATGCACAAAAGGCCTATGTTAATACCGCACTCAACGAAGCAAAAAAAGCGATTGCTGAAGGTAAGACAGGAACAGATGAGGGCGGTTTAGCATTGTTGCGCGCCCACAGGGCTTTACCAAAAAGCAAAGCATTGATCAAATACCTGAGCGAAGGTGCAAATAAGACGGTTCTTTTGAAAACAGAGAATTATTACATGCAGGACCAGGGCAAAGAAATGCCTAAGGTGGATTCCGAATTGTTTTTTGTGATTGACGAAAAAAATAACCAGGTTGAGCTGAGCGAAAAGGGTATTGAGTTGATTACCGCCTCAGGAGAGGACCCTCACTTTTTCGTGATGCCGGACGTCGGTTCTGAAATTGCCGAGATTGAAAAATCACATGCAAGTAACGAAGAAAAAGTCGCACAAAAGGATACACTGATGCGCGATTTCTCTATAAAATCAGAACGTATCCACTCGGTTAACCAATTATTAAAGGCTTATACCTTATTTGAAAAGGACACCGAGTATATTATCGATGAAGGCAAAGTAAAAATCGTCGATGAGCAAACAGGTCGTATTTTGGATGGACGCCGCTACTCGGATGGTTTGCACCAGGCTATTGAAGCGAAGGAAAATGTGAAGGTTGAAGATGCTACGCAAACTTTTGCGACGATAACACTCCAAAACTACTTTAGGATGTACCACAAGCTTTGCGGTATGACGGGTACTGCTGTTACCGAAGCAGGTGAGTTTTGGCAGATTTATAAACTGGACGTGGTTGAGATACCAACCAATACAGCCATGATACGCGATGACAGGCAGGATTTCGTTTACCGTACCGTTCGCGAAAAGTTCAATGCCGTAGCCGACGAAATCGTAAAACTAACAGAGGCCGGCAGGCCGGTGCTTGTAGGTACAACGTCGGTTGATATATCCGAATTATTGAGCCGTATGCTAAAAATGCGCGGCATCAAACATAATGTGCTGAATGCCAAATTGCACCAGAAAGAAGCGGATATTGTGGCTGAAGCCGGACAAGCGGGTACCGTCACGATAGCTACCAACATGGCTGGTCGTGGTACGGACATCAAGCTTGGGCCTGGTGTGAAGGATGCAGGCGGTTTGGCTATCGTAGGTACTGAACGTCATGAATCGCGCCGTGTTGACAGGCAGTTGCGTGGTCGTTCTGGTCGCCAGGGTGACCCGGGTTCTACACAGTTCTTCGTATCGCTGGAAGATAACCTGATGCGTTTATTTGGGTCGGAACGTATATCCAACCTGATGGTACGCATGGGTATCGAAGAGGGTGAAGTAATCCAGCACTCGATGATCACCAAATCTATCGAACGCGCACAAAAGAAAGTAGAAGAAAATAACTTTGGCATCCGTAAACGTTTGCTGGAATATGATGACGTGATGAACTCGCAGCGTACGGTTGTATATTCAAAACGTAAGAACGCGCTTTTCGGCGAGCGTCTTGAAGTGGATATCAACAATACCATTTTTGATGTGGTTGCCGATGTAGTTACCGAATTTAAAGAATCGAACAATTACGATGGCTTCCAGTTGGAAATTATCCGGGTATTTTCTGTTGACACAGAAATCTCGGAAGAAGAATTTGCTGCAACAACACTGAACGGCCTGATAGATAAAGTATTCAACGAAGTTACTTTGTTTTACAAACGCAAAGCAGAGGGAGTTGCATTACAGGCCTTACCTGTTCTGAAAGATGTTTACGCTAACCGGGGCGAGTATATTGAAAATATTGTGGTGCCGTTTACCGATGGTATCCACGGCATACAGGTAGCTGTTCCGCTTAAAAAAGCTGTTGAAAATAAAGGCGCCGAGGTATTCAGGTCGTTTGAAAAGAACGTAGTGCTATCACTGATTGACGATGCCTGGAAAGAACACCTCCGTGAAATGGACGAGTTAAAGCAGTCGGTACAAAACGCAGTGTACGAACAAAAGGACCCTTTGCTGGTTTACAAGTTTGAGGCTTTTGAATTGTTCCGTGGGATGTTGGCTAATGTGAATAAGGAAGTTATAAGCTTCCTGTTCAGGGGAGGCATACCGGTACAGCAGGCAGAGGAAGTAAGAGAAGCAAGGCCACAGCCTAAGCTTGATCTTAAAAAATTGCGTACGTCAAAACCAGAACTGGTAGGCGAAAGCAATAGCGGCATGCCAATGGAAGATACACGTGAACTGCAAAAACCAATGCCAATAAGAGTTGAACAAAAAGTGGGGCGTAATGACCCTTGCCCTTGCGGAAGCGGTAAAAAATATAAGAATTGCCACGGCGCAGGTCAGGCCTAAGACATATTTAACTTATGAATAAAACAGCATCCTATATTAAGGCTTCAGTCAAAATAACGGGATGCTGTTTTTTTATGCTTTTACTTTTTACCTCAGCATCAGCGCAAACCAGGGGCAAGGTAGAGGTAATTAAGGACCCGCGTATAGATACGCTTGCCGCCAGGCGGGCCGAGTTGAACCGGACTTTAGGTACCGAAACCGTAAGCGGTTTCCGGGTGCAGATTTTTACCGGTACAAATCGTAAAGATGCTTACAGTGCTCAGTCAAAATTCCAGGAAGAATTTCCCGATATTCGTACGTACGTAATTTATAGCGACCCTAATTTTAAAGTTCGTGTGGGGGATTTCAGGACGAAGGCAGACGCGGAAAAATTGGAAGACGATTTAAAAAAATGGTTTAACGGGATGTTTATCATCCAGGACAAAATTAATCCGCCTAAACCGGACACAGCAGATGAATAAAGAACAGATACAGGAACTTTCGCAAAGCATTTTTAACGAAGTTGTGGCCGACCGTCGTCACCTGCACTCACACCCGGAGCTTTCCTTTAACGAAGTTGAAACATCGGCTTACGTGGCGAAAAAGCTGGAAGAACTGGGTTTGGAGTATCATAAAATGGCCGAAAATGGATTGGTGGCTTTGATTAAAGGCGAAAAACCGTCTGATAGGGTAGTGGCCCTGCGCGCGGATATGGATGCGCTGCCAATTACCGAGGCTAATGATGTTTCTTACAAGTCTCAAAATATAGGGGTAATGCATGCTTGCGGGCACGATGCACATACCTCGTCTTTATTAGGAACCGCCAAAATCCTAACCCGCTTAAAAAGCCAGTTTTCAGGTACCGTTAAATTGATATTTCAGCCAGCTGAAGAAAAATTACCCGGTGGCGCCAGCCTGATGATTAAAGAAGGCGTGCTGGAAAACCCGAAACCGCAAGCGGTAATTGGTCAGCATGTAATGCCGTTGATAGATGCCGGAAAAGTAGGTTTCCGGGCGGGCAAATACATGGCTTCGACGGATGAATTGTATGTGACCGTTAAAGGCAAAGGAGGCCACGGCGCGCAGCCGCAGCAAAATATCGACCCGGTAATTATTACCGCGCATATTTTAACTGCTTTGCAAACTATCATCAGCCGCTCTAATGATCCTAAAAGCCCGTCAGTATTGTCATTCGGCAAAGTAATTGCCAATGGCGCTACCAATGTAATACCCAACGAAGTTTACCTGGAAGGTACTTTTCGTACGATGGATGAAGCCTGGCGCAACGATGCTCACAAGAAAATGAAAAAAATGGCCGAGGGCATTGCCGAAAGCATGGGCGGAAGCTGTGAGTTCACTATCATGCGGGGTTATCCTTTCCTGATCAATGAAGAAAAGCTAACCGCCGCAACCCGCAGCCATGCTGAAGATTACTTGGGGAAAGAAAACGTACTCGACCTGGATATCTGGATGGCAGCGGAAGATTTTGCCTATTACTCACAAGTGGCTGATTCCTGTTTTTATCGTTTAGGTACCCGCAACGAGAGCCGAGGGATTACTTCATCCGTGCATACGCCAACTTTTGACGTAGAAGAAGATGCTTTTAAAGTAAGCACCGGGTTGATGGCTTATATTGCCTTGAAGCAGTTGGGAAATTAGTTTTTTGGATTACACCGATTTTATAAAAGGAATCGGTGTAATCAAAAATCAAATCGGTGAAATCATCTTAATTCATTATATTTGATCAAAGCTTAAACTGTTCTACCTGAACTTAATATCGTGAAACGAAGCATAAAGGATATCGTCCTATTCTCCTTTTCGGCAGTATTAATTGCCGGACTTTTGGGAAGCTGTACTAAAACTAATCCTGTAGTAAAAACGGTGGTGGTTGACACCATCGCTAAAACACCGTCGCAGCCTGTAACTCCAACGCCTGTACCTTCAAATGTCGTGATCGATATCGGCGGCGTTTCGGTAAGCACCCTTGCAACCGGGTTTAATTACCCCACAGGTATGGCTATTGATAAACAGGGAAATGTTTACGTTGCCGATGCGCTGAATAATTGTATCCGCAAAATTGACCCCAATGGAGTAGTGAGTGTAGTGGCCGGCCAGCCGGGTACTGTGAGCGGGTACGTAGACGGCGACGTGTCCGTAGCGCAATTTTACCGGCCATCGGGCGTGGTGATCGATGACGCTGGCAACCTCTTTGTTGCCGATACCAATAACCAATGTATCCGCGAGATCACACCGGCCGGGGTAGTAAGTACTTTTGTCAATATAGAAACGCCGATAGCTATCGCCCGCGATGCAACAACCGGTAACCTGTACACTAGCCATTTTGGCGATAACCAGGTAGATAAGATCACACCGGACGGAACTAAAACCGGGATGTTAAATAATGTCAGAGACGATGGAATGGTAGGAGTAGGCATCAATTTCGCGCCTGCTGCAGTTGCGGTTGACGCCGCGGGGAATATATACGCCAGCGATTATCCCATGAACAACGTGCGCAAGATCACTCCTGGTGGAGTAGTAACCAATATAACCGTAAACGGACCCGTTACCGGTCCTACTGCCAATTATGTCGACGGTGCATTAGCCGATGCTCACTTTCACGGCATTACCGGTTTGACAGTTGATGCCGCGGGCAATATTTATGTGGCTGATTGGGGCAATAACGCCATCCGCGTGATTAATACCCAAACCAATACGGTGAAAACTTTGGCTGGAAACGGTTCAGGCGGTTCATTCAGCTACCCCGAGGCCTTGGCAGTTGATGGTTCCGGAAATATTTATGTGGCTGAACCTGGCGATGTAAAAGTAATACATCATTAATTTTTTTTAGGATTCACCGATTATCACTTGATTGCACCGATTTGGTCCCGATAGTTATCGGGATGATTACACCGATGTCCGTTGTTCAGCCGTTTTTTTGATTACCCGGTTTCTTTCTTCCAAAAGCCTGGTCATATAACATGTTAATATTAGCTGGTTAAACCATCCGCCCAGAATTCCTAAAGGCGATTCAAAAACAAAGATGTCTTTCATCAGTGTGCCACCGTCAGCCGCCGAAAAATGATGCTCATGCCGAATACTTTTGAAAGTACCTTTCACCATCTCGTCCACAAAGAAATTCGGACAATCAAATTCCGTAATTTTCGAGGTGAGTGTTTGCCAGATACCGAAGTGCTTTGCTCGCCAGGTAACCGTTTCGCCCAGACCAATTAACCCGTTGGTTTTGCCCGAGATAGCTTTTTCGCCCGTTTGTTTGGTCGATTCCATGTGCAGGTCGATGCTGCGCGCCAAATCAAAGCACTTTTCTATAGGTGCATTTATCTCAGTCAGCAATTCAATTCTGGGCATAAAATCGGTGTAATCAAAACCCAATCGGTGTAATCATTTTTTAGAATTCAGCGTTCTTCGGGAACCTTGGGAAAGGTATCACGTCCCGGATATTACCCATCCCGGTAACAAACTGCACCATGCGCTCGAAGCCTAAACCAAAGCCGGCATGCGGACAAGCGCCAAAGCGGCGGGTATCCAGGTACCACCACAATTCTTCTTTGGGGATGCCCATTTCGTCCATGCGTTGCTCCAGTTTATCCAAACGCTCCTCGCGTTGCGAACCGCCCACCATTTCACCAATACCGGGGAATAGGATGTCCATTGCTCGTACAGTTTCGCGGCCCTGGGCATCAGGTTCATTTTGACGCATGTAAAATGCTTTGATGGATTTCGGATAATCGGTTAATATCACCGGTTTCTTGAAATGCTTCTCTACCAAATAACGCTCATGTTCCGATTGCAGGTCGGTGCCCCAGCCTTCAATAGGATATTGAAATTTCTTCTTTTTATTCGGGGTCGATTCCTTTAATATTTCAATAGCCTCGGTGTAGGTTAACCTTTCAAAATCATTAGCTAAACAGAATGTCAGCTTATCAACCAGCGACATATCCGAACGTTCATGTTGCGGCTTTTGCTTTTCTTCTTCATCCAAACGCTGAGTCAAAAACTCGATATCTTCCGCGTTATGTTTCAATGCTTCCGCGATCAGGTATTTCAATAGCTCTTCGGCCAGGTCCATGTTGTCAACCAGGTCATAAAATGCCATCTCGGGTTCTATCATCCAAAACTCGGCTAAATGGCGCGTTGTATTGGAATTTTCAGCGCGGAAAGTCGGCCCGAAAGTGTAGATGTCGCTTAACGCCATCGCGCCAAGCTCACCCTCTAATTGGCCGGAAACTGTCAGGTTGGTAGCCCTGCCAAAAAAGTCCTGCTTGAAATCAACCTCACCGTTTTCAATCCTTGGCGGATTGGCCATATCGAGATTGGTTACATGAAATGTCTCACCGGCTCCCTCAGCATCCGAAGCGGTTATAATAGGCGTATGCAGGTAAACAAAACCGCGTTCCTGGAAAAAAGTGTGCACGGCAAAAGCCAGCGTATTACGCACGCGAAAAACCGCCCCGAAAGTATTGGTTCGGAAACGGAGGTGTGCTATCTCGCGCAAAAACTCCAAACTATGTTTTTTAGGCTGAAGCGGGTACTTTTCAGGGTCGCTGTCACCTAAAACTTCTATTTGTTTTGCTTTGATCTCGACCTTTTGTCCTTTACCTAAGGAAGGAACAAGCTCGCCCACCACGCTGATGGCAGCGCCCGTCGTCAGTCGTTTTAAAAGCGCAGGATCGGTGTTTTCAAAATCAACTACAACCTGGATATTATTATTGGTCGAGCCATCATTCACAGCGATAAACTGGTTATTCCGAAAGGTTCGTATCCATCCCTTAACGGTAACCTCAACGTTGGTTTGTTCACTTTGTAATAATGCTTTGATCTTTATCCGCTGGCTCATGAAAAAAATATTTTGAGCGGCAAAAATACGATTATTTGATTTACTGCTGCCAGTAAAATGCAAATGTCGCTGCTATTACTTGCGCGATTTATTTAAGTTTGCTGCAGATGAATCCCAAAGCAAGTCTTATTATAGGCATCATTTGTATTTCCTTTTCACCCATATTCGTAAAGCTTGCTGTTTCACCACCCATTACCTCTGGATTTTACCGGATTTTTATAGCCTGGCTCGTGCTTGCGCCTTATTGTATTTTTACCAATAAACTTAAAATTGGTTATAAAGATTTGGGCATAGCGGTGTTGGGAGGAGTGGTTTTTGGCGCGGATATAGCTATCTGGAACCTGTCACTTTTAAAGATCAGCGCTACGGTTTCAACGCTAATCGCTAACCTTGCGCCGTTATGGGTAGGACTGCTGAGCTTTTTGATCCTAAGGAAAAAGTCGGGCCTTTTATTTTGGGCCGGTACCTGGATTGCCATTGCAGGTATGGCAGTATTGGTCGGATATACCAATATTTTGCATCTGAAGTTTAATATTGGACTGGTGTATGCCCTTATAGCCAGTTTGTTTTATGCCATCTATATTATGATCACCAAAGGCATTTTGCAAAAAATAAGTACCATCACTTTTATGTTTTACAATATGCTGGGCGCAAGCGTGTTTTTATTGCTGATTTGCGGTTTCCGGCATGATGAACTTATCCATTTTCCCTTAAACACCTGGCTTTGCCTTATCGGGATGGGCCTAATTTGCCAATTGGCCGGCTGGATCACCATAAACTACTCGCTCCATTACCTTGAGGCCACTAAAGTATCCATCGCTTTGCTCAGCCAAACAGTTATAGCCTGCTTATGGGCGACACTTTTCCTCGGTGAGCGACTGGAATTAAATGAAATCATCGGCAGCATTATCGTGCTGGCTGGTATCGCCCTTACCTTCCTCCGGAAAAAGCAAATTGTCAAAACTTACTGACCCGGAACAGCCGGCGTTTGTATCCAGAACGACCCATTGGTAAAGTTCAGCGAGTTAGCTCCCGGGCCCGAAGTTTTTACAAAATGCAGTTGAAAAGAGCCCTGTGCAATATTGGTGCTGATATCAAACCGGGTGATAGTTACACTATTGGTTTGTGTAGTGTCTAATGCGTATATATTTGTGGCACCTGCTTCCATGGTAACAAGATAGGTTGCCTGGCCGGCATTCGTAAGGCTGTAGCTACCTACCCCGTTAAATCTTATTTTAAATATTAAATTCTGACCTCCCCTGGTTACTTCTCCCGTTGATCCCTGTATTTGGAGCGTATCCCTGTTTGCCAGGTAAGTGGTTGACGGTTGGGCCACCCAGTCTGTATTATTTATGGTAGCACCGATAAATAGGTCGTGCGGTTGATAGTCTTTTTTGCACGAAAATGTAAAAAGCGCAAAAGCTGCGATGATTGTTATTACTATCCTTTTCATAATTATTCCCTGTTTAACTATAAATACGTCGAAATAAAACTTGTTGATACAACGGTGCATAAATTTATTGGCAGGATTAAGAAACTGTTAAGGGGTAAAAAACTATTTTTGTGGTTACGCCTTAGGCAAGATTATTGAATGATTACCAAACCCACTGTTGACCGAATAATGGAAGCTATCGACATCGTCGAGGTGGTGGGCGAGTTCGTACAGTTGAAAAAACGCGGGGCAAATTATGTGGGCCTATCGCCGTTCAGTAATGAAAGGACGCCATCATTTACCGTTTCTCCCGCCAAGGGCATTTTCAAAGATTTTTCATCCGGTAAAGGCGGCTCAGCCGTTACTTTTTTGATGGAACTGGAGAAGTTTACCTATCCGGAAACGTTGAAGTGGCTCGCCAAAAAATACGGTATCGAGGTTGAGGAAACAACTGAATCATCTGAAAACAAAGAAGAAGAAAACCACCGCGAGAGCCTCATGATCGTAAGCGGTTATGCTGCCAAATTCTTTCATGAAAGCATGTTAGAAACCGAAGAGGGGAAAAATATTGGGCTAAGCTATTTTAAAGAGCGAGGGTTCACCAATGAAACGATCAAAAAGTTCGAGCTGGGTTACTCGCCCGACCAGTGGGAAGCTTTTACCGGGAAAGCACTAAAAGAAGGTTATCAGCAACAGTTTTTAGAAGAGACCGGGCTATCCGTTAAACGGGACAATGGCACCTTGTATGACCGCTACCGTGGCCGTGTGATGTTCCCGATACATAGCTTTACTGGCAGGGTTATCGCTTTTGGCGGGCGGACCTTAAAGAATGATAAAAATGTTCCGAAATATGTTAACTCGCCCGAATCGGAGATATATCATAAATCGAATATTTTATATGGTTTGTTCTTCGCTAAAAAAGCCATAAGGGACGAGGATAATTGTTATTTGGTTGAAGGGTATGCCGATGTGCTTTCAGTTCATCAAGCGGGAATTGAGAACGTCGTAGCATCTTCGGGCACTTCGCTTACGGTAGAACAGATACGACTGATTGGACGCTTCACCAAAAACGTAACGATACTTTACGACGGCGACGCGGCCGGTATCAAAGCGTCGCTGCGTGGTTTGGATATGATACTCGAAGAAGGACTCAATGTAAAAGTGGTGCTTTTCCCCGATGGACACGATCCGGATTCATATGTTCGGTTGATGGGGACCAATGGTTTCAAAAACCATATAGCCCAAAACAAAAAGGACTTTATACTTTATAAAACAGATATCCTGCTCAAAGAAGCCGGAACGGACCCGATACGCCGTGCCGATGTGATACGGGAAATAGTGGAAAGTATCGCAAAGATACCTGATTCAATAAAGGCATCTGTATTTATTAAGGAATGCAGTCACATATTACAGATCGATGAGCGTGCGCTCCTTACCGAGTTGAACAAAATGCGCCTCAGCAAGGCTAAGAAGGATTCACAACAGCAACAATCGCGCGAAGCTGAAGAAAGAAATTTCCCTGTTGTTGAAGAATTCGCACTCGAAAAAGAACCTAAAGACGATTCGAACCAGGAAAAAGAGATCATCAGGCTTTTGCTGGTATATGGTAACCGCATGATTGACTGGGACGGTATTGCCAATACTTATATTGGCCCGTTTATGGTGGCCGAATTAGGCGATGTGGAGTTTGAACATTCGCCGAGTAAGAAGTTTATGGAACTTTACGCTAAAGAACTTGAAAACGGAATTTTACCCGAAGAACAATATTTTATTCATTATCCCGATAAAGAGATTGTTGATCTGTCTGTTACTTTGCTCGCAACCAAATATACGTTGAGCGAAAACTGGTACGAGATGCATAAGATACTGGTGCCGGATGAACAAGTGAATATGAAGGCGACCATTTTAGGCGCGATATTCCATTTGAAAAAGCAGAAAGTCGGTAAGATATTGGATAATCTTCGCATCGAATTGCAAAAAGTAGAAGGCGAAGCGGATACAGAGATATTGCTGACCCAATACATGCACATGAAAAAGGTTGAGAAAAGCATTTCGGATTATTTAGGGTCGGTAATTCTAAAATAATGGCGAAGCATCTCGACCTTGGCCGTAAAGGGGAAAGCCTTGCGAAAACATTTTTGGAGGGATCAGGTTACGAGATACTGGATGAGAACTGGACGCACCGCAAATGCGAAGTCGACCTCATTGTTTATAAGAACGGGGTTATCATATTTGCCGAAGTTAAAACAAGAACCGGCAATGACTTCGGCGAACCTGAAGATTTTGTTGACGCGCGCAAACAAAAGTTGTTGGTTGAAGCGGCCGATGAATATATTTACCTGATGGATCACAAGGGAGAGGTTCGGTTTGATATCATATCCATTTTGTTTGACAGAAACGCAAACTATACATTAAAACATATCGAAGACGCTTTTTGGCCATCTTCCACATAATTTATGAAGAATAAGATATTTCTTTTTTCAGCAACAGCCTTGGCTGCGACAGCCTTATTAATATACAGCTTTTCAAGTTGTAATAAAAAACAGCAGGTTGCGGATATCACACTTAGTCCTGAGGCGGGCACCCGGTATAAAGCAGGGGATGCGGTCCCGGTAAAAGTAAGCAACCCGGGAGACAGCAAACCCGATTCTATTGTTTACCTGGTTGATTCTGTGAGAGTGGAGTCAAAAAAAGATTTATCCGCTCTTAACCTTAAAACTGATACTATGCGTGTTGGTCCAAGAGTCATCACGGCAAGGGTGTACCAGGACGGCAAAAGCCAGGAAGGGTCTACCAATATTGTTCTGCTGGCCGCCAAAGCGCCTGAAGAGTACACTTACCAGGTTATAAAAAAATACCCGCATGATACCAGTTCATACACAGAAGGTTTATTATACCAGGACGGCTTTTTGTACGAGAGTACAGGCAATCCCGGGCACTCGTATCTAAAAAAGATAAACCTGGAAACGGGTAAAGCGGTGCAAAGTGCAAAATTGGACAACAAATATTTTGGAGAAGGCAGCGCTATTATAGGCGATAAGATATTGATGCTAACTTACCGGGATCCAAGAGTTGGCCTGGTGTATGATAAAAACAGCTTTAAATTGCTAAGAACATTTCCTTATAACGTGGGTGTAGAAGGTTGGGGCCTTTGTTTCGATGGTAAAAAACTGTATACCGATGACAGCACCGACCGGATTTGGTTCTTAGATAAGAATGATTTCCATCCTACTGGCTATATTGAAGTTTATGATGATAAGGATTCGATTGATGCGGTAAACGAACTGGAGTATATTGACGGTAAATTATATTCTAATATATATACTAAGGACACGATCCTTGTGATCAATCCCAAGACAGGCGCTGTGGAACAAAGGGTTGATATGAAAAATCTATGGCCCTTAAAAGACAGGCCTAAAGTTTATGATAACGGGCAGAATGTGCTTAACGGCATAGCCTGGGACGAGAAGGGCAAGCGCCTGTTTGTTACCGGCAAAAAATGGCCGTACCTGTACCAGGTGAAATTTGTGAAGAAATAGTTTGCATTGGGCTGTTGCCGGTTTGCATAAATAAATATTAAACTTATGCCAACTGCAAACTAATAACTGCCAACTGTATCTATCGCCATGCTTTATACTGATTAATCAACCCATTAGTCGACGAATCATGGCTGTTAACCGCATCATCATTTTTCAGCTCAGGAAGTATTTTTCCGGCTAACTGCTTGCCTAACTCAACGCCCCATTGGTCAAAGCTATAAATGTTCCAGATAATGCCCTGGACAAATATCTTATGCTCATACATCGCGATAAGCGAACCTAAAGTACGTGGCGTTATCTTCTTGACCAATATAGAGTTGGTTGGCCGGTTGCCGTCAAATTCTTTAAATGGAGCCAGTTTTGCTATTTCCTCGTCAGTTTTGCCCGATGCTTTTAATTCAGTAGTTACCTCTTCGATGGTTTTGCCGTTCATCAAAGCTTCGGTTTGGGCGAAGAAGTTCGACAGCAACATTGGATGGTGGTCGCCAAGCGGATTGTGCGTTTGTGCCGGAGCTATAAAATCGCAGGGGATTAATTTGGTGCCCTGGTGTATCAATTGATAGAAAGCATGCTGACCATTAGTTCCCGGTTCACCCCAGATAATAGGGCCGGTTGAATGGTCAATTGTGTTGCCGTTACGGTCCACGTGTTTGCCATTACTCTCCATATCGCCCTGCTGGAAATAGGCTGCAAAACGGTGCATGTACTGGTCGTATGGGAGGATGGCGTTAGTTTCGGTCTCAAAAAAGTTATTATACCAGATACCAATAAGCCCTAATATTACCGGGATATTTTCTTCAAACTCAGTATTCAGGAAATGCTGATCGACCTGGTGAGCTCCGGTTAGCAATTCAACAAAACTATCATACCCAATGCTTAGTACGATGGACAAACCTATTGCACTCCAAAGCGAATAACGCCCGCCAACCCAATCCCAAAACTCGAACATGTTTTTGGTATCAATACCGAATTTGGCAACACCTTCGCTATTAGTCGAGAGCGCTGCAAAATGTTTGGCTACATCGGCATCCTTACCGCCACCTGCCAGGAACCAGTCGCGCGCGCTGTGCGCGTTGGCCATGGTTTCCTGCGTGGTAAATGTTTTGGATGCTATCAGGAATAAAGTGGTTTCAGGGTTGAGCGTTTTTAATGCTTCCGCGATATGTGTGCCATCGACATTTGAAACAAAATGCATTTGCAGGTGGTTTTTGTATGGCCGTAATGCTTCAGTCACCATTACTGGTCCAAGGTCCGAGCCGCCGATGCCAATGTTAACCACATCGGTAATCGCTTGGCCGGTAAAACCTTTCCACTCGCCGGAGATAATGGCTTCGCTAAAAGTTTTCATGTGATCAAGCACGCGGTTTACATCCACCATCACATCCTTGCCATCCACGTAAATGGGTTTGTTACTGCGATTACGCAAAGCGATGTGCAATACCGGGCGCTTTTCGGTAGCATTGATGATCTCGCCCGAAAACATGGCGTCTGCCGCCTCTTTTACCCTACATTCTTTTGCCAGTTGTATCAATAAAGCAACGGTCTCGTCATCTATCCGGTTTTTTGAATAATCGACTAAAATATCGTTGAATTCAATCGAAAATTTATTAAAACGCTGACTGTCAGTTTTAAAAAGGTCCTTCAGGTTTTTTGATGTAATATCAATGAAGTGATCGGCTAAATACTTGTAGGCCCCGGTGGCGGTAAAATCGATGTTTGGCAACATAATTGATGTTTTTTACAAAAATAGAATTAAAAATTCAGGTGCATATTAAATCTACAATTTACTGCGGTTTGTGTTTAAATAA
>Ga0207116_10095_pt1 | contig 24232 bp, 21 predicted proteins | sample Alteio_BWMinHeat_44_FD_153550 | JGI IMG/M metagenome (GOLD analysis project Ga0207116, IMG submission 153550) | Enriched cells from forest soil in Barre Woods Harvard Forest LTER site, Petersham, Massachusetts, United States -... | ecosystem: Environmental > Terrestrial > Soil > Temperate forest >... | reverse complement strand
AGCCAGCGGGTTCAGATTACAACCGACTCCTCTCCGGGTACATCCGCTGTTGACACGCGACAGCAGTTGAACGCACATCTTACGTGGAGGCGCCGTACCAGAGTTGCCAAGGCCGCCGAGCGTGAGCTGCCACGCCCCAAAATTGGGTTGGACGACCAGACCAGTACGCCCGGGCAGGCCGCTCAGGCCCGTCCTGCAGGCTCGCCGCTGGGCACGGTCCTGGAAGGTCCATTAACTGGAGAAGAAGTCCGTCCCGCGCTGCCGGTTGTCTCTCCTGATCCCCACGTCGCGTCGGACGAATTGGGCGGTCTTCAGGGAGATGTCGTCGTCGAAGTCACGATCGATGACAAGGGCAACATTGTCCAGAAAGTCGTCGTCCAAAGCTTGAATCCGGCAATTGACGGCAAGGTGCTCGAGGCGCTGGAGAACTGGCGCTTTCGTCCGGCGACTCGCAACGGCGTCCCCATCGCGTCCAAGCAGGACGTCTATTACCACTTCCCTCGCCTGGGCAAGGGCTAGTGTAGGCGCGAACGCCCACGCTCGTGCCGAGCGTACACGGACCCTGCCATCCGATCCCGCTATAATGTTGATGTGTCTTCTGACCAGGTTCGACAAGTAGCGTCCGCTGACTTCCCCACCCGCTGGGGCAAGTTCCGCATCTACGGGTTTCGCGGCGAGTTTGGAACTCCCAAGTCGCGACGTGATGAAGATGCAGTTGCTCTGGTCATGGGCGACATCCATTCCGCGCCACCGTTGCTTCGCATCCACTCCCAATGCCTTACCGGAGACGTTTTCGCCTCGCTGCGCTGCGATTGCCGCGAACAACTGGAAATTGCGCTGGTGATGATTGCGGAGCAAGGCGCAGGCATCCTGATCTATGAGCAGCAGGAAGGCCGCGGCATCGGCCTGATGGCAAAGCTGCAAGCTTATGAATTACAGGACCAGGGCCTGGATACGGTAGAAGCCAACGAGCGCCTCGGCTTCAAAGCTGACCACCGTGAGTTCACGCTACCCGCCGAAATTCTGAAAGTGCTCGGAGTTTCAAGCGTTCGTCTGCTTTCGAATAATCCCGACAAGGTGGCTGCCCTGGAAAAGGGTGGGATTGTCGTGACCGAGCGGATTCCCTGCGAAGCCGCACCCTCGGCCCACTCCGAAGACTACCTCGAGACCAAGAAGAAAAAGCTGGGCCACCTGTTCACGTCGCGCTAGTTAGCGCCGGCATCCTGCCGGCTGTCCCGACGGCGTTTCGTCCCCGGCCGTGCGGGCGGGCGCGCCCACGACAGCCGCCACGGCTCTACTAAGAACTCAATTCTCCGCCGCTGCCAGCACGGCTCGCTTCGTAAATACTCGGATCATCTCTCGCCGATACTCCGGCGTTAACGCCGACGTGGTAAGCGGTCGGGCAATCTTCGCGGCCAGGTCGCCCGCCGCTGCGGCCAGTTCTTCGTCCGTCATTTTCCCCAGCAGCAGCTCGCCCGTGTCCTTCACCAGCAGAGGAGCAGGATTCACCGCCGTGATAGCCAGGCGCGCATCCGAGATATGACCATGCGACCGTTTCATAACGACTGCGACGCCGGCCAGGGGATAGTCAATCGATCCCCGAACCCGCAACTTCCGGTACACGCCAAGGTAGTCCGCCGACGATTCCGGCAAGAGTACGCGGGTCAGCAGTTCATCCGGTCGCAGCTTGCGATACGCTTTGCCGTCGCCGGTGTAGAACTCATCCAGCGGGATACGCCTGGTTCCAGATGCGCTCGCGATTTCGACCTCGGCTTCGAGGCACAGCAGCGCCGGCGGAGTGTCTCCGGAGAAAGCCGCCCAGCATTTGGTTCCGCCGGGAGCAACGTGGCAAAGGTCGCCGTCCTTCTTGATACAGAACCCACACCCCTTGCGCCAGGTAAGCGACTGGTTGTACCAAAGGCACCGAGTGTCGAGACAGATGTTTCCGCCAATCGTGCCCATGTTGCGCAACAAGGGCGAGGCGACGGTCGCAGCCGCTTGTGTGAGCACAGGATAGCGCCGACGCAGAAGAGCCGACTGTTCGATTGCGGTAAGCGAAGCCAGCGCGCCGATTTCAACGCCGCCATCCGTTTGTCGAATGTCTTTGAGTCCGGCCACGTGCCGTATATCTAAAACAAACTCTGGCTCAAACAATTTCTGCCGCATAGAGGGAATCAGGTCCGTGCCCCCCGCCACCACTCGTGTGCACGCGGGCGACTCGCCCGCGTGCCTGGCCAATAGCGACAACGCTTCTTCCAAAGTACGCGGCCGAAGCAGTTTGAATTGCGGAAGGCTCAATCATCACCTCCCGCTTCGGGCAGCGTTCCTCGCCGCGACGGATCGAGTGCATGCCGCTCCGGACCTCTGCCCTTAAACCAGAGCGATCCACCATGCTCACGAAATCCCGCAGGATTCGTGGGATCGATACCCTCAGTCAAATTGATCGGCTTCGCGTTCTCCTTCGCGCGCAACGCAGCCAGCACGCGTTCGGGGGTGAAAGGACATTCATGCATCCGGACACCCACGGCGTCATAGATAGCATTGGCAATCGCCGGTATCGTCGCCGCCAGTGAGCCTTCGCTGCACTCTTTGGCCCCGAACGGTCCCTCGGGATCAATGCTCTCGACGATAATGGGTTCCACTTCCGGCGATTCCACCGATGACGGGCTGCGATATTCCAGTAACCCGGGATTCATCAGCATGCCATCTTTCCAGACCATTTCTTCGGTTAGGGCCTGGCCCATCCCCATCCACACCGACCCGATGATCTGGCCCTCGACGGAGACGGGATTCAGCGCCCGTCCACAATCGTGCGCAGCCCAAACTTTGTGGACCGCCACTTCGCCGGTTTCTTCATCAACGCTAACCTCAGCCACTTGCGCGGAATAGGAATATGCCGGCGAAGGTCCCACGCCGCCGCCCTTATGCTTGCCACCACGGGCCTCGGCCGGTGGCGCGTAAGAGCCAGTCCCGGTCAGCGTGCCGTGAAAATCAATGGCAGCCACCACGGCTTCTTCAAAGCTCATCGAATCTTTCGGACCTTCGTCCTTGCGCTTCTGCTGCAACGACCCGCGCAGGATCTGCCCTTCCACATGTCCGCTCACAGAAGCCTCGGGTTGTAAGAGAGTAGGGGTATGTGTGGCAGTGGAGGCCTGTGGGGTCGTGGGCGAGTCGCCCGCGAGCTTTTTCTTGACCACTATATCATCCCGAAACACCAGTTCATCCGCTGCGCAACCCATCTTGCGCGCTGCCGCCGAGGCAATCTGCTTCTTCACTTCCGCAGCCGCCCGCAACGTGGCGTTCCCCGCCATGAACGTCACCCGGCTGGAATAAGATCCGATGTCAATGGGCGTAAGATCCGTGTCCGCAGCCACGATCCGGATTCGTCTCAACGAGCAACCCAGCGTTTCCGCCGCGATCTGCGCCGTCATAGTGTCGGAACCCTGTCCGATTTCAGACGCGCCGGTGTACACCACAACCCCGCCATCACGATCAATCTTGATGTTGACGGTCGAGTGCGGCATGTCCGAACGAATAATGGAATTGGCGGCGCCACTCACATAGTGGCTGCACGCGATGCCCAAGCCGCGCCCCTTCCCCAGCTTTCCCTTGCGGTCTTTCCATCGCGAGCGCTCGACCGTTTTCTCAATACATTCCGCCAAACCGTAACTCTGCACACGCAGCCCATTGACGGTAATGCAAGGCGGCTTCAGTAGATTGCGGCGTCGAATCTCAGCCGGATCGAGATTGATCGTGACCGCCAGCTCATCCAGTTGCGATTCAAAAGCGAAACGGACGTTGACCGTGCCATGGCCGCGCATCGCGCCACAGGCCGGCTTGTTGGTCAGCACGCGATAGCCGTCGTATTGAATGTTGGGAATATCGTAGAGCGCCCCCAGCAGCGCTCCCGAGTAGAGAATTGTAACCACGCCGTAGGAACAGTAGGCGCCGCCATCCTGCACTACACGCGCTTTTACAGCCGTGATACTGCCGTCTTTCTTTACGCCTGTCTTGAGATCGATAAGCGTGCGCGGGCGTCCACGATGGGCCCAGAAGACTTCTTCGCGCGTGTAGGTGATTTTCACCGGTGCACGCGCCTTACGCGCCGCGATCGCTGCAATAATTTCCAGAGGAATCACTTCGCTCTTGCCGCCAAAGCCTCCGCCCACCAAAGGCTTGATCACGCGAATCTGCGCCATCGGCATTTCCAGCACCAGCGAGAGCTTGTGTTGCAGGTAATACGGAACTTGCGTCGAAGACCAGACGATCAGCCGGCCGGGCTTTCCGGTCTGTGAATCGATCTCAAAACTGGCCAGCGTCGAGTGCGGCTCCATGGCCGCATGAGTCACCTCGCTGGCGATGAAACGGGCTTCGGCCACATAATCCGCTTCGGCAAAGCCTTTGTCGGGATCGCCAAACGCGTGATGATAGTCCTTCTCCAGGTTGTGCGGCTTGTTTTCGTGGATGAGGTCAGTTTCCGCCTTCATCGACTCTTCAGGATCGAAGTAAGCGGGCAGGACCTCGTACTGCACGTCAATCAGTTCGAGAGCCCTGTCGGCGGTCGCCTCGTCTACCGCAGCGACGCAGGCGATGTTGTCGCCGACGTAGCGAACTTTGTCCACGGCGAGCGCGTGCTCATCGTGGCCGACCGGAAGAATGCCGTAAGTATTGGGTGCGTCCTTGCCGATCGCAACCGCAACCACGCCTTCCAGCTTCTCAGCGCGATTAAAATCAATACGCGTTATGCGCGCGTGAGGATAGGGCGAATGCAGAATTTTTCCTACCAGCATGCCCGGGGCGCTGAGGTCGTCGGTGTATTTGCCGGCACCCGTCGTCTTGCCAGCTGCATCGACCATCGCGATCGGTTTCCCGATAATGGAGAAGTCAGTCATTGGGCTCTCGGTTATGTAGCGCCGGCGTCTCGCCGGCTGTCAGGCGCGCGTCCCGCCTGCCTATTGGGTCGGCACGGACGCTGCTGCTACTCCCTTCTGCTCGGCCACGATGGCCGCTTTAATCGCCTGATACATCTGGTTGTATCCGGTGCAGCGGCACAGGTTCCCGCTCAGTGCGTCGCGAATCTCTTCGTCCGTCGGGTCGGGATTCACCGCGAGCAAGTGTCTGACCGTCATGATGAAGCCCGGCGTGCAGAAACCGCACTGTGCACCTCCCTAATCGCCGTAAGCTTTCTGGATCGCGGCCAGGCTGCCGTGTTCACACACGCCTTCGATGGTCGTGATCTCCTGCCCCTCGCAGCTAGCCGCGAGCATGGTGCAGGAAAGCATGGGGATGCCATCCACCTGCACGGTGCATGATCCGCAGGAAGAGTCGTCACAGCCACGCTTGGAACCAGTAAGCTGCAAGTCGAGACGCAAAGCGTCCAGCAACAGCGCGCTGGGCTCGAGCGCAAGCTCATGGGTCCGGCCGTTGACGCGGAGTTCGATGAGTTCTTTTTTCATGGGCAATTAGCTTCTAGCCCAATCCTTAGCTAGCAGCTAGGAGCCAGAAGCTAGCAGCGTGCTCTAATACAGCGGCACCTTCGGATCCACCGTCCGCGCCCAGCCGTCGATTCCGCCGCGCATGGACTGTACTTTCTCGAAGCCCTGCTGCCGCAGCCAGTTTGTGACACTCAACGAGCGCACTCCGTGATGGCACATCACGACAATGTGTTCGTCAGGATCAAGCTCGTGGTTGGCACGCGTCGACACGTCACCCATGGGAATATTCTTGCTGCCCTCCAGGTGCGACTTCTCTAACTCCCACGGTTCGCGGACGTCGAGCAAGGTGAATTTGTCGCCGTGCTTGAGCATGGCTTTCACTTGTCCGGCACTGATTTCGAAGTCCATGAAAGCTCGCTCCTGACCTCTAGCTACTGGCTGCTAGGTCCCAACCCTTAGCTCTGGGCTCGTTCAGCTAAAGGCTAGGAGCTAGAAGCTGTTAATATCCAAAATCCGTCTGCGCCGCGTACGCGTGCGACTTCACGCTCAGGTCTTCCACTCGGCATCCGCCCAACTGATTCATGTAAGCGGTGCGATCAGCAACACTGTGCACCCAGCGCTGCAACCACGCCTCGCTGTTGGCTTTACCCCTTGTCTGCTCGTGATATTGCCGGAAGAAAGCGTCGTCACGCTTGTAGCATCCTTGCACCGGCGAGGGATGCGCCCCGTACCGGCACTCGACGACCGCATTGACCAGAAATCCGGGAACTACGGTGCGATTGGGATCGCTGGCGATGACTTCAGCGTCGACGATTTTCTCCGCCAACACAATCACTTGCTTGGCCGCACGAACCGCTTCGGTCATCACCCCAAAGTTGCCCCAGCAGTGCGCATTGCCTTCGCGATCCGCACGCTGCAAGTGAACGATCGCTACATTGGGAGTCAGCGCTCTAACCGCATGCAGCTTGTCTGGTCCGCCCGAGCGAGTCGAAGAATCGCCGGATTGCGTTTTTCCGAACGGCGAATCAATCTCCGCGAAGAAGTCATTGTCCCGGGCCACACTACTTCCGAGCGCCGTTCGAGTCGGCAGAAAGGGCACGCCCATCGCTGCCGCCTGCAGCGCGAGCGCCACCGTGAAATTGGTCATGTTGACGACTTGCAACCCACCCAGCTCCACCGCGCGGCGGAAATTGTAAGCCGAGCCCATCATCACATTGCCCACCCAAGCGGCAATGACTCGCTCCACACATCCCGCGGCAATCAATTGATCAAAGAGAATGTCAGAGATCGGCCCAATCAGAGTGAGGCCCCGCTTCTTCTGCCGGATGATTTCGTGGCCGGCCGCGAAGGGAATCATCTGCTCCATCTGCAGACCAATGGCGACAGAGGCGCCGTCGGGTATCAACTCAGCAATAGCTTCGCGCATGGAGACGAGCTTGGACATCGCCAGCCTTATTTCCCCTTCCACACCGGCTGGCGTTTCTCGAGAAAGGCGTTGATGCCCTCGTGAACGTCTTCCGTCTTCATCAACTCCTCCAGATAGATTTTCTCCGCCCGCGCCAGCCCTTTATCGAAGTGCATCGAGTCCCAGGCATAGTTCGCTTTCTTCGTGATTGCTAGTGCGGCCGGGCTAAGCTTCGAAAGCTGCTGTAGTGCCTCCTTGACCGCCGGTTCAAGCCCGGTGTCAGCAACCGCGCGGTTGGCTAAACCGATGCGCGCCGCTTCCGCACCCGTAATGCTGCGACCGGTCAGGATCAAATCGGCCGCGTGTTTTTGCCCGACCAAAGCCGCCAGGGCCGTCGCCGCCACCGGCGGATAGCATGCAAGCTTGATTTCAGGGAATCCCCACAACGCGGTTTCGGTGGTGTAAAGCAGGTCACAGACCATGGCTAATTCGGCTCCTCCGCCCAAGCAATGGCCTTGTACGGCAGCAATCGTCACTTTCCCGCTGCCGACCAAGGCGCGAATCACGTTGTGAAACTTGGCCAGCATGTCCGCCACCTTGTCGGGAGTATGCGCGGCGACGTCCACGCCAACCGAGAACGATTTCCCCGTTCCACTCAATACGAGAGTCGATATGTCATCGCGCCCTTCGACCTCAGACATCGCTTGCGCCAGCTCATCCATCATTGCGATGTCAATCACGTTGAGCGGCGGATGGTGCAGCGTGAGACGCGCCGCCGGAGGCCGGAAGTCGAGCCTAATTCGTGTCTGCGTGAGCGTTGCGGTTGTCATGCTATTTTCTATTTCGTCCAGAAGCCGTCTTTGTCGTATTCGCGAATCGCCTTTAGCTCCTCGGCACTCGGCTCCGGCGTCGATGTAACTTCGCCAGATACCCGCAGCGGCCATCCCGTATTGCGCAATACATCTTCGACCTCTGCGCCCGGATGCGTGGACGATAAGTACGCTTCACCGTCGTCGTCGAAGCGCAGCACCGCCTTGCTGGTAATCACCGCTGACGGACCGCCGCGCGTCAAGCCCACGCTCCGCCGCCAACCGCGCCCGTTGCCGTTGCCCGGGCTGGTGACGTACGAAACGCGCTCCGGCAGGCGCTCCCTGCTATGCTCCAGCAACGCCACGAAACGGTGCGCCAGTGAAGCGATGTCGCACGCGCCGCCTGATCCCGGCAGCCGCGTCAGCCCTTTCCTTCCGTGCACTTGGGTAGAGTTCAGGTTACCGAAGCGGTCGACTTCAGCGGCGCCCAGAAAACCCAGGTGCACGCGTCCGGATTGCAACAGGCTCATAACCCCAAGCATGTCCAGGCATTGGGTTGCGTTCTTGATGTTGGCTGGGTCGGCCATCGTGTAAATCAGTTCCGGCGAGGGCGTACTCCGGATCACGCCGTTTTCAAACAGTCCGATTGCATGCGGAGCGTGGGTCCTCTTAGCCACGACAAATGCAATCAACGGCAGCCGCATCCCGACAAACACCACTTCGCCGTCGTGAATTTCGCGCGCGGCGCCGACCACCATCAACTCGCCCGGCGTGTAGGCCTGCTGTCGCCTCTCCGAAATCAAACTAGTCATCGCCATAGACCAACTAGGAACCGAGAACTGCAAACTGAAAACCGGGTCTCTAAAACGACCTGCCGCAGCCAGGCACAAACTACAAATTAATCGCCGACTTCCGCACCTCACCGATCGAAGCCAGCGGATCGCGTGCGCCTTCCTTGGGCGCAATCCATCTTTTCTCGCTGCTGATGATGTCCAACAGCAATTTCTTGTCTTCCGCCGACGGCAAATATTCCATCAAGTGCTGCTCGTAAGAGCTGTCGTCCATCGCCTCACCGCTTTTCGCATGAAATCTCTGCCCTGCCCAGCGTCCGATGTTGCGGTTAAATTTGATGTGTGGCGCGTAAAGCTTCGGCTGGCCGTTTTTTAAAAAGGTATTGAAGCGGGCGATCAAACCAGCCACCTCGTCTCGATAAAGACTACGGTTGTAATCGTTGAGGTCATCGAGATCCGCCGTCTGCTCGTTCTTCGGCTCGTCGTACCGACCCTTGATGCCCCAGACATAGGCCCAATGCGCCGATGAAGAATGGTCGGTGCCGAACAGATCGTACGAACTTGAAATCCATTTATTGAGATATTTCTGGATCAGCCAGCCCGGAACCACTCCCGCTTCTACAATCCGGCGCAAGCCATCGTTGCCCGTTCCCATGTGGAATGCTTCCTCGCGCAACATGTAGGACATGGAACGGCCAAGCGGCGCGAAGGCAGAATACTTGAACATCTGCAACTGGAATTTGCCGTCGCGGTCCACGAAGTCGGTGTAAGTGAAGAAATCCATCCAGTTGTCCACTTCCACGTTGAAGGCGCCCAGCAGACGCTTGTTCTCAAACGCCCGTCGCTCTAGCATTTTCTGCGCTTCGACTTTGCCGGAGTAACCGAAGTGCTCCACCAGCAGGGCGCACATCTGCCAGCCGTGACGCATTTCTTCGATCATGACCCGAGTGATGGCGCGACGGTCCCAGTCGGTGGGAGCGCTTTCGAATAGATAACGCTGCTGCTCGACGCTGGCGAATTCCGTATCGCCTTGATACACGATCATATTGATAAGGGCGTCGCGCATTTGCTGAGTCGGTACTTGGCGCAGGTTTTCCCACTTACGACGGCCCTTGTAGGAACCAAACTGGATTTCCTCGGTCTCGATTGCGCCGAAGAGGGTGTCGAATTTGAAGCTGGCGATCTCGTCGTGGTTGACGCCAATCTCCTTGCGCCAATCGTCAAAGAGTCCGACCCAATCGCTAAAGGTTCCGATCTTCGCTACTTTGCCTGGCATAGTCTCCAAACCTTTAACCACCAAGGGCAGGAAATACCACGAAGGGATTCCTTGGCGGCCATTCCTTTGTAGTCCTTCGTGTCCTTGGTGGTTTGCGCTTTCACTATTTCGCCTTGAATACGGCCGGGCGTTTCTCCACGTACGCGGCCAGGCCTTCTTTGGCGTCTTCGCTCTGAAACAGGAGCTGCTGATTCTCGCGCTCCAGCGCCAGGGCGGACTCCATCGGAATCTCCCACCCCGTCTGCACTGCGCGCTTGATCCGCCCCACCGCTTTTGCTGCCTTGTTGGGGGGGCAGAACTGGCGGGCGTATTCCATGATGTTCTCCATGAAATGATCGCGCTCGTAAATGTCGTTGACGATCCCCAACTCTTTTGCTTCTTCGAAAGAGAATGTGTTGCCCGTCACCATCAGTTCGATCGCCTTGCTCTTGCCCACGATGCGCGACAGTCGCTGCGTTCCACCAGTGCCGGGCAATACGCCCAGATTCACTTCCGGAAGTCCGATCTTGCCCGCATCCTGGCGCGCGATGCGGATGTCGGCAGCCATGGCAATTTCCAGCCCGCCGCCGACGCAGTGTCCGTTTAGTGCCGCGATCACCAGTTTGGGCGTGTGCTCCAGTCGCAGCAAGGTCTCGTTGGCATGGAGACAGAAGTAGTACTTGAACGTGGGATCGACGCTGACTAGCATCTTGATGTTTGCGCCTGCGGAGAAGAATTTGTCGCCCGCGCCGGTGAGCACGATCACATACACATCGTTGTCCATCCTTGCCTGGAGAATCGCTTCATCCAGTTGCCGGTTCATCTCATAGGTATATGTATTCGCCGGAGGATCAGATAATTCGATCACCGCCACACCGGCATCGACGCGGTAGTTGATCAGTTGTTTGGTAGCCTCGCCGCTTGCCGGCTGCACTGTAGTCGCCATAGTCGTACTCCTTTTCACAATGGTTAAGATGTCGTTTTCAGCCCGATATTGCAGGCCTCTTTTTCTGCGGTCCTTTGGCTCGCGCCGTCCCGATGCCCCGAAGAAAAATATCGCCCATCTCGCGCGCCAGTTCCGTAGCATCCGCGTCTACTCGAGGGTTGTACCAGGTGTAGATCCAGTTCATCATCCCGAACAGGCTGAGCACCGCGGTCCGGCTGGCGAATTCCAGGCCGCGCGCTCGCTTGTAGCCGTCCATAAGGTCAACGCAGATACGATAGTACTCACGCTTGAGGGCCGCGATTTCCGCTCCACAGCCGTTTTTCAATACATCATCTTCGTGGGAGAGGACCTTCATGGCCTTCTGGTTGGCCAGAAAATATTCGAGATGATTGAGAATGAACATGCGAATCCGGTCTGCCGGGTCCGCGACCTCATCCAGCCGCTGGCGCAGCCGATCCACGATGGTGCTGAAAGTATGCTTCTGGATCAGGTACAGCAACTCCTCTTTGGAGTCGAAATAGTAGTACAAGCCCGAGAGGGAAACACCACTAGCGCGGGAGAGATCGCGCATGGAGGCGGCTGCATAGCCTTGGTCGCAGAAAACATTGGTGGCATGAACCAGAATCCCGGCCAGACGGCGATCGAAACGGGTCTCTAACCGTGGCCCCGATGCCGAACCACGACGTCGTGGCGTAAGTTGCGATTGGAGGGGAGATGCAGTCGCCATAGGTCGAACGTTCGTTCAAATCATAGCAGCGCCGAGAAGAAGGCACAAGCAAAATTGGACCAGGCGAAGTTATAGAGAAGGGGGTGCAATATGCAGATTCGAAAACAGCGATTTGCCACCGACCGCCGCGACTAAATGCAAACGCTCGCGGGCGACTATTTTCTGCACATGCGGAAGGTCGTCGTCGGTTAACGCCAGATACCATTGCTCTGGCTGCGACCAGAGGCGCGAAAAATCATCGTCATTGATAAATACCGGGGGGGCGTCGGGCGCGTAGGAGCCATATTCGAGATTGAAGTAACGGCCATTCAGCATAAGACACTTGTCCTCGCTGTAAAAAAGCAGCGAGGAAATCGCATTGTGGTTGCCGTAGATGACCAATTTTCCTCGCGGAGCGCGATTGAGAGCCTCGGCGATGGGACGCGACGACAAATAAGGATCGAACGTCACCAGTGCCAACCGGGCCGCCTGAAAGAAGATCACCATCATGACAGCCATGGCGAGGAGCGCACGTTCGCCACGTAGACGCCATGCTCCAACGGCCCCGATGAGAAAGGCCAGACCGGCGATCACCAGGGGAATTCGCAAGTAGGCGAACGATCTGAGCGTGAGATCGTGCATGTGTCCAAGCGAAAGCGTGTAGGCATCGGAGTTTTGCGTGAGGGCTGTCGAAATGTCTCCCGGTGTCGGCAGTCCCCGCACGCTCACCAGGATCCAGCAGATCGCGACCGCGGCGCACGCAGCCACGACCGATATGACTCTTGCTCCCACGCCAATAGAATCGTCGTTCGCGGCAACTCCGCATCCCAGCAGGAGCGCCAACGCGGGATAGATGGGCATCGAATAGTATTCCTGGGTCGTAGAGAGCGTGAAGAACACCATCACCAGACCAATCCAGCAGAGCGCCAGCAATCGTGCGCGGCCTTGCCGGTCCACCGGTTTGTAGCTCAGGCGCACGAGAGTTGGCAGATACACGCTCCAGGGGAAAAGCCACACTAGGTGGAAGAGCCAAAAGTAAAGACGCGGCACCGTGTTGTAATCCCGCGGATAACGCGCGTTCAGAAATCGGAGCACTTGCTCGTTGATGAAATAGAACCAAAAAAAACCGTGGTACTGGCCCGGTCCAGCATGCATGGTGAAGTTAAAGTAGGGAGGATTCCGGATGATGGCCAGCACGTGCCAAGGCGCGGCGATCGCGATGAAAATCAAAAATGAAGTGAACGGAAACAGCCGCTGCCAAGCCTGGCGATCGAAAAGACGCCGCGTGAGCAGCAGAAACAGGAAGGCCACGCCGACCGGAAACACAAGCCCGATGAGGCTTTTGAGCAGTAGTCCGGCCGCCAGACTGGCCGCCATGGTGTAGGCCCACAAGCGCGGATGCTCCTCTTCCCCGTCCAGGGCGCGGAGAAGCGCCCACAGCGACACCGTCACCGATAGCGTTAGGATTACATCTGGGATCACGATCCGAGTGAACAGGAACAGCCCTATGCAGGTGGACAGGAAGAGTCCGGCATAAAAGCCCACCTTCGGTGAAAATGCCCATCGGCCAAAACAGAAGGTCACCCAACAAAGTGCGATCGCAGAGAGAGCACTGGGTATTCTCGCAGCCCAATCGTGGGTCCCAAACACGGAGAAAAAAACGACGGTGATCCAATATTTGAGAGGTGCCTTGTCGAGAAAAGCAACGCCATCGAGCCGCGCCGTGACCCAGTCTCCCGATTGCAGCATGTTGCGGGCGATCAGCGCCTGGGAGGCGTCAACATCATCCATCAACGATGGAGGACTGATAATTCCGCTGAGGAAAATAACCGCGGCAAAGAGGATAACGATCCACTCGTAATGGCGGCTCATGCGTCAACCGGCCTCGCGGATGGATCAGGACTTTGATAAATGTTAGTTAAAGGGGGCAGAATCGGTGCCATCGACTGTTCAGTCTGACACTTCTTCTTCGTTCCTCTGAGCGCGTATGACACAGGCCACGTCATACGGAGTGTGCCGGCCGCGGCTTTGGTAATAATGTCGCACCTGCATCTCAGCCAGGAGTCCAAGCGCCAGAAGTTGCACACCTACGAGTATCAGCACCGCGCTGAAAATCAACAAAGGACCGTGCTCGGTCATGATGCGCATGCCGTAGAGAAGCTTCCACAGCAGCATCCACAGGCCGAGAGCGCCGCCACTGAAGATTGAGACCACGCCTGCCGTTCCGAAAAAATGCAGCGGGCGAGAGAGGTAACGCAGCAGGAATCGAACTGTGAGCAGGTCAAAAAAAACGGGCAGTTTACTCGCCATCCCATACTTCGAGACGCCGTGCTCCCTGGGCGCAGCGGTGATCGGAACTTCGCAGATCATCGCACCTCGTCGCAGCGCCAGCACGGGGATCAGCCGCTGGAGTTCTCCATAAATCGGCACTTCTGAAACCAGTTGACGCTTGTACGCTTTGAATCCTCCGCCCCAGTCATGGATTCGGACTCCCGTGAGTTTCCCAAGTACCCAATTGGCGCAGCGGGTCGCTACCCGCTGTAGGAAGGAACCATCATGCTGGTTTCGCCATCCGCAAACGATGTCAAAGCCCTCTTCCAGCTTCTCAATAAATTTTGGGATGTCGGCCGCGTCGTGCTGCAGGTCCCCATCCATGGTGATGACGAAATCGCCGCGCGCGGCGTTGAAGCCGGCGCCCAGGGCGACGGATTTGCCCGCATTGTGGCGCAGAGCCACGACCGTGACCCGGCTGTCTACCTGGGCAATCTCCTGGAGCAGGGGGAAACTGCCGTCTGTGCTGCCATCGTCCACAAACACACACTCAAAAGTGTGGCCGGTCGCGTCCAGAGTTTCCTTGAGCCGCCCGTATAGAGGCGTGATGCTCTCCCGCTCATTCCACAGCGGAACGATCACGGAATATCGAACGAATCGCAGATCTTCGGACATACGGCACTTTCCGGTGGATTTCAGATTGAGACCTCACGAGTTTAAACCCTTCGCTGGAATCGCACAACCGTTTCACAGCGTGATTTTAGCGTCTTAACTTCGTGGCGCGAGCTATTCGTCGTCGCCCATGTCTAGCCCGGAGAAGGCGTCGGCGGCTGCGGCCAGGTATTCTTCGTAGGTTTCTCCGGGTTTGGCTAGACCCATTCGGATGCTCTGATCCAGGCCCTGTTTCCATTCCTCTCGGCTGATTGGCTTAGACAAGCGGTAGTCCGGCACGGGATTATCCCTTGGTTGAAAGTATTGCACTGCGGGCTCCAGTTCCGAACATCAGTTCCGGATATCCGCCAGCAATAGCTCCACTTCATGTTTCAGATCGGCCGTGAGTGGCAACATCGGCAAGCGGGCGGGACCACCGTAATACCCGTTCAGATCCATTCCACACTTCATGCCCGGGATACCGAGCTCGCTCCCCACGCGTTGGGCCGCATTGGTGATTCGCGCCTGCTTCAGCCGCGCCAGTGCGGCATCGCCTTCTTTCCAGGCGGCGTAAATCTCGTAACAGGCGGTTGGAGCCACATCCGCGAAGGCCAATACTGCGCCGACTGCCCCCGCCTGCAGCGACGGTTCCAGCTTCTGCGCCAGCCCCGCCAGTACCTGGAATCCGACTTCCTTCTGCCGCATCTTGATTCCGCCTACAACATTCACGCCGGACGACGACGGCTTGCCGCCGCCCAGCGCCGCCACCTGCACCAGTTCCCCGCCCTGCCCGTTTCCCCCCGTGGACGCTTTCAACATGCGGGGCGTGACCGCGTCAAACGTCTCGGTGACGGTGGCCGAGCGCTTTACCTGCCGCGTACCTTCGACCATGCGGCGGACTTTTTCCACGTCGCCGCCCGATTCCTTGATCCCAATGATGTTGGGATGCCCTGCCAGCTTGATCACTAGCTCCGCCGGCATGTCGTATCCGGTAAACGGCGGAACGTTGTAGATGAGCACCGGCAGTGGCGAAGAGTCGGCGACAGTCCGATAGAAGGCCAACAGATTCGGCGGCTGCATCAATTTCTTGTAGAAGTGCGGCGTGCGCACCAGAGCCGCGTCGTACCCCAGCTCAGCCGCATACTCGGTAAGCCGTAAAGTTTCGACGGCCGACTCGATCCCCGTCCCAGCGATCAAAACCTTGTTCGGTGCGGTGGCTTCGCGCGCAACTTTCAGTACTTCGCGACGCTCCTCGTCGGACAGCATGACGGCCTCGCCGGTTGAGCCTAGCACCACCAGTCCAGCCGCAGGCGTTTTCGAGTAGCGCTCAACATTGTGCTCGATCTTTTTGAAATAGACCTTGCCGTCAGGATAGAAGGGCGTCGTAATGGGAGGAAAAATACCGTTCAGCAGCATAAGAGTGTCGTTGATTTAGAAGCTTATCAAATCCGCGCGACCTCTCCATCCTAAGCAGAGATGGAACCTCGCAATGCGAAGCCCTGGCGGAGTCGAGGGGACCCCTGCCATCGCCCCAGTGTAGGTCGCACCAAGGAACGTGAAAGCTAGGGCGAGCGGCGTTCTGCGGGCTTCACAAAATGCGCAGCAGGCACAACCCCAATCTGCACCAGCAGACCCAACTGGTCCCAGTTGTCCCAGCCTTCTACAATCTTCCCGTTAGAGATTCTCTGGATCGAAGTACCGGTGATGGTGGCCTTCTTCCCGGTCGCCGGGAATCCCAAGAATTTACCCTTGTGGGTCATGGTCGATGTCCAGCGGGCGGCAACTTTATCGCCCTGCTCGATGGTTTGATCGATTACGACTTTCATATCGGGAAACGCGCCGCGAAGAGCGACCACAAAAGGCTTGAACTCCTCCATTCCGATATCGGTGTCATGCTGGACCTGGCCATGGCCGACTACGTCGGGCGAGGCCATCTCGTCGATCGCTTCCATCCGCCCTTTGTTCCAGACTTCTTCAAACCAGCGCCGAATCAGAGCGCTATTTTCCTGCGCCATACCATACCTCCGAGGCGAAACTACCCTCTTTGGCCCTTCACTGTACGCTCTGCGTGCAAGTGCTGCAATGCCTGTACCCGCAGCTCCCCACGCTGCAAGGCGGCGATACCTTCGGCAGCGGCGCGAGCAGCCGACAGCGTGGTAATGGTGGGAATCCTCGCCTGCACTGCGGCGCGCCGGATCGCTTTCTCGTCGAACCAGGGATCGACACCGTGTGGCGTATTCACGATCAGGTGAATGCGCTCGCCTTTGATCAAGTCGACCACGTTGGGGCGTCCTTCCTTCACTTTGTAGACACGCTCGACGGTCATGCCCGCGGCTTCAAGCACATCGGCGGTGCCGGCCGTGGCCACAAGCTTGAAGCCCATGTCCACAAACTTGCGCGAAACTTCAGCCACTCCCGGCTTATCATGATCGGTGACGCTGATGAAGGCCATCCCCTGTGTGGGCAGCTTCTGGCCGGCTGCGGTCTGGGCCTTGGCAAAGGCCTCACCAAAGTTGTCAGCCACTCCCATCACTTCACCGGTAGACTTCATCTCCGGCCCGAGCACCGTATCGACGCCGGGAAACTTGTTCCAGGGGAAGACGGGCGACTTCACGTAGTAGCAGTGCCCGGTGTCGAGATCGGCGCCACGCTCGATAAACTCCGGCAGGAATTCACGTAACTTGCGCCCAGTCATCAGCCGCGCCGCAATTTTCGCCATCGGTACTCCGGTCGCTTTCGAAACGTAGGGCACGGTCCGCGAAGCTCGCGGGTTGACCTCCAGCACATAGACCTTGTCACCATCACGGTCCGTGTGGGGGCGGGTCGAAGACCCGTCAGAATTTACACTGGCCCGCGGAATCGCAAATTGAATATTCATCAGTCCCACGACCTTCAACGCCCGCGCCAGCTTGAACGTATAGTCGCGCATGCGCTGCAGCAGGGGCTCGGGAATATCTACCGCCGGCAGCACGCACGAAGAATCGCCAGAGTGAATGCCGGCTTCCTCAATGTGCTGCATGATGCCGCCGATGACCACATCTTCGCCATCGGACAAAGCGTCCACGTCCACTTCGATCGCATCTTCGAGAAAGTGGTCGATCAACACAGGCCGGTCCTGCGAATATTCGACCGCTTCCTTCATGTAACGGACGACCATCTCTTCGTCGTAGGCGATCACCATGGCGCGCCCGCCGAGCACATAAGACGGGCGAACCAGCACGGGATATCCGACCCGGTTTGCGCCTTCGATCGCTTCCTCCACCGAAGCTGCCATCGCGCCCGGAGCCTGCGGGATTTCAAGTTCGTCGAGCAATTTGCCGAAGCGCTTGCGGTCTTCTGCCAGATCGATCGACTCGGGCGATGTCCCGATGATGTTGACTCCCGCCGCTTTGAGCGGCAGGGCCAGATTCAACGGTGTCTGGCCGCCGAACTGGACGATCACGCCCACCGGAGCCCCCGAAGAAGCTTCGTGCTCGCAGATAGCGAATACATCTTCGAGCGTCAGGGGTTCGAAGTAGAGTCGATCGCTGGTGTCGTAGTCGGTCGAGACGGTCTCGGGATTGCAATTGATCATGATCGTCTCGTAACCGTCGTCGCGCAGCGCAAAGGCCGCGTGGCAACAGCAGTAGTCAAACTCGATTCCCTGCCCGATGCGGTTGGGCCCGCTGCCCAGAATGATCACTTTCTTTTTCTCGGTCGGCGTGGCCTCGTCTTCTTCTTCGTAGGTCGAATACAGGTACGGGGTATAGCTTTCAAACTCCGCCGCGCAGGTGTCCACGCGCTTGTAGACCGGAGAAATACCATGCTTCTTGCGCAGGTGCCGGACTTTTTCCTGCGCACCCTTTCCGTCAAGCCGCCAGACTCCAGCCAGCCGCCCGTCGGAGAAGCCCATCCTCTTGGCCTCCCGCAGCACCTCGGTGGGGATCGATTCCATGGGATGCTTTTCCAGCTCCAGCTGCATATCGTTAATCTCTTTGAGCTGGTACAAAAACCAGGGATCGATAGAAGTCATCTTCGCCAGTTGCTTCACGGTATGGCCCTGCCGCAAGGCGTAACGAACGTAGGAAAGCCGCTCGGGATGCGGCGTCACCAGCCGCTGAGTTAGAATCTTCGGCTCGATCTTCTCCGCCCCAACTTTCTTTCCGGTATCGAGCGCTCGCACCCCCTTGAGCAGCGCTTCTTTGAAAGTACGGCCGATGGCCATCACTTCACCCACCGACTTCATCTGGGGCCCCAGGTTTTCGTCGGCGCCGGGAAATTTCTCGAACTGCCACTTGGGAATCTTCACCACCACGTAGTCGAGCGTCGGCTCAAAGCACGCCGGCGTCTTGCGGGTGATGTCGTTGGGAATTTCATCCAGCGTGTAGCCCACAGCCAACTTGGCGGCGATCTTGGCGATAGGAAACCCGGTGGCCTTCGATGCCAGCGCGGATGATCGCGAGACGCGCGGGTTCATCTCGATTACGACCATGCGGCCGGTCGTAGGATGCACTCCGAACTGAATATTCGATCCGCCCGTTTCCACTCCAATTTCGCGGATCACGGCAATGGCGGCATCGCGCATGGCCTGGTATTCGCGATCGGTGAGCGTTTGAGCCGGGGCGACGGTAATGGAGTCGCCGGTGTGCACACCCATGGGATCGAAGTTCTCGATGGAGCAGATGATGATGACGTTGTCGCGCAGATCGCGCATCACTTCGAGTTCGTACTCTTTCCAGCCCAGCACCGACTCTTCGATCAGCGCTTCGTGCACGGGAGAGAAATCCAGCCCGCGGGCCAGCACCTCCAGCATCTCTTCGCGATTGTAAGCGATGCCGCCGCCGCTGCCTCCGAGAGTGAATGACGGCCGCACGATGACGGGAAACCCGATCTTGCCGGCGAATTCGAGACCATCTTTCAGATTGTTCACCAGCGCCGACTTGGGAACGTCGAGGCCGATCTTCTGCATCGCGTCCTTGAAGTAGAGGCGGTCTTCGGCCTTTTTGATCGCGGCCACATTCGCGCCGATGAGTTGCACGTTGTATTTCTCGAGCACGCCGCCGTCGGAAAGCTCAATTGCCAGATTGAGCGCAGTCTGTCCGCCCACGGTAGGCAGGATGGCGAATCCCTGGCCGCCTGACAGGTCACGCTCCATGCGAATAATTTCTTCCAGATACTCGCGCGTCAGCGGCTCGATGTAAGTGCGGTCGGCAATCTCCGGATCGGTCATGATGGTGGCCGGATTGGAGTTGGCCAGCACCACTTCAAATCCCTCGGCCTTGAGCGCCTTGCAAGCCTGCGTCCCGGAGTAGTCAAACTCCGCCGACTGCCCAATGATGATTGGCCCCGAACCGATGATCAGAATTTTCGAGATGTCAGTGCGTCGCGGCATTTATAGTCTTTTCTCTGTGAATTTGTGGCCGTCCCGTGCAGTCCGGCGCGACAGGTGAAACGTCAACAATGATTCGGTCAGTTCTGCTCACAGCGTCTGTTACCTCGACATCGAACCAGTGATCCATCTGATCGGCATCCATCCTGAGGTGGTAGTGACCTTGGGTATTTGACCAAAGTCGAAATTGCCGTCGGAATCTGTGGTCACTGTGCCAATCCTCTTCAAATCTTCAATTTTGCCGGGAAACGATACTCGTACAGCATCAGCCTTGCATCGGTGACGCCAACTGTTCCCCAAAGCCGCCTGAGCCGCCAGGTGTAGCTGACGATTCGTCCACGCATGGCAGTCACTTGATAGAAATAGCCGTGAGCGAAACTACACGCTAGCTCATTTTCGGAGTGCAGCAAGAGAAAGAGTAAGATCGCCACACTGTGCTTAAGTCTCACAACTGCAGCAACAATTCCTGTCATCCCGACCGACCCATTTGATTCGCTTTGCGAATCAAATGGCGAGTGGAGGGACCTGCTTTTTCGTCCCCTGCCAGCTACCCCTTCCACTCCTCCATCATCTTCACAAAATCCTTGAACAGATAGTGCGAATCATGCGGCCCCGGCGAAGCCTCGGGATGATATTGCACGCAGAAAAGCGGCAGGTTCCGGTGCCGCATGCCCTCGAGCGTATTGTCATTCAAATCGATGTGCGTCAGCTCGACTTCACTCTGTGGCAGCGAATCAGGGTCGACGGCGAAATTATGGTTGTGCGCCGTGATCTCAATCTTTCCCGAGTGCAACTGCTTAACCGGATGGTTTCCGCCGTGGTGTCCAAACTTTAGTTTGAAGGTTTTTCCGCCCAGCGCGATCCCCGTAAGTTGGTGCCCCAGACAAATCCCGAAAATCGGCTGCCGCCCCATGAGACGGCGAATGTTGTCCACCGCGTAGGTGCAGGGCTCGGGATCGCCCGGCCCGTTGGAGAGGAACACGCCATCCGGCTTCAGCGTCAGCACGTCTTCCGCCAGAGTCTGTGCCGGAACCACCGTGACCTTGCAGCCTTCGCCGCGCAGTTTGCGCAGAATGTTCTGCTTGATGCCGTAGTCGTAGGCCACGACATGGAACCGCGCCGGCTCGTCCTTGACGCCCACGACTTCGTCGGGCAGATGAGAACGCTCCCCGGTTTCCCAAACGTAGGTGCTCTTGGTGCTGACCACCTTGGCCAGATCGCAACCATCCATCTTGGGAATCGAGCGAGCCTTCGCCACCAGCTTCTCGCCGTCATTTTCCAACGTGGAGACCACGCCGCGCATCACGCCGTGATCACGCAAATGCCGTACCAGCGCCCGCGAATCAATTTCCGCCAGTACCGGAATCTTGAATTGTTCGAGATATTCTTCCGCCACCTGCTGCGAGCGCCAGTTAGAGCTGGCCCGGGAGAACTCGCGGACGATTAAGCCCTCTATGTATGGACGCGTGGCCTCGTTGTCCTCGGCATTGGTGCCGTAATTGCCGATTTCAGGATTGGTGAGAGCTACAATCTGGCCGCAGTAGGAAGGATCGGTGAAAATTTCCTGATAGCCAGTGATGGAAGTATTGAAAACGACTTCGCCGTAGCATTCGCCTTTGGCGCCATATCCTTTGCCTCGGAAGACTCTGCCGTCTTCGAGCGCAAGCGTAGCTTGCATTCCTGCTCCAGGGAGTGGATTTTAGAGATTTTAGCAGGGATGCCGAAATCGCGAAACAAATGATTTCGATGATCTCGATTTTCTTTGCATTCTTTGCAGTCGAGAGCTTTTTTACCGCAAAGATCGCAAAGAAAGTCCTAGCGTACTCTTCCCATTTTATCCATGGGCCAGTATCCGAACACGGCCTTACCATAGATATAGCCAATTCCAACCGGCCCAAAGTCGCGGCTGTCGTTCGACATGGTGCGATGGTCGCCCAGCACGAAGTAGCTGTTGACCGGCACCACGATCTCGGAATACGAACGCTGGTCGGCGTAGGCTGCGGGCACGTAGTCTTCTTCGAGGGCTTCACCGTTGACGAATACTTCTCCCGATTCAATGCGGATATGATCGCCCGCCAGCCCAATCACCCGTTTGATAAAGCTCTTCGAAGTATCGCGCGGGTAGCGGAACACCACGATGTCGCCACGTTGGATGGGCTCCAGCCGGTAGACATACTTGTTGACGAAGATGCGCTCCTGGTCGTCGAGCGAAGGCATCATGCTGGTGCCCTCGACCTTCACCGGCTGGTACAGAAAAATAATAATGAACGCGGAAATGGCCAGCGAGATGAACAGGTCGCGCAGCCATACCGATAGCACCGGCAAAGTGCGAGACGGAATGAGTGCGGAACTCTTGTCGTGGCGGGAACGCGAATCCGCTAGACGGTTTTGTTCCGGCATGCTGCTTCCATTATACGGGCCCAGCCGTCCCGGTTGAAACTGGTCTTGCCGGTTCCCCCCAACCCGCCGTGGTTCCCTGGAGGCCGATGCCGCCGCACCCCGATTCGGTTACAATCACTACACCGAGGCGTCTGAATCATGATTAAACGCGGTTTTACTCTTGCCTTTCTCGGTCTGGTTGTATTGGCGGTGTCCACTCCCTGGGCCATATCTCAACAGGATGGGGACGTGCCGAAATACAATGCGGCACCGCCCGCCAAGGGCTCCCCACTTCCTCCGATTCTGGGCCGGGAGCAACTGTGGGGCAACAACGCACAATATCCTTTTCAAAGTCATGCTTACGAACTGGCGGCCAAGATCCCTGCCGTGTTGCATCAGCAACCCTGCTACTGCTACTGCGATCGTGGGATGGAACACAATAGTCTTCATAGCTGTTTTGAGGGCATACATGGGGCCCAGTGTTCGGTTTGCTTGAAAGAGCTCTACTATTCCTACTCCATGAACAAAAAGGGAAAGACCGCCGCCCAGATTCGTCAGGGCATCATGAAGGGCGAGTGGAAGCAGGTAGACCTGCAAACGGCGGCTTCCATCAACTGATGTGCGTTAAACCGCTTGGGGCCGAGTTGACGGATATGCGAATCCACGTATAACCTGCTCATTCGAACTCATCCAAGGTTTTCCACAGGTGAGGTTCAGGGCTCCTTGACCATCAGTCATAAAGCTGCTGGTCGAAATCGGGTACGAGTGGCATTCATGATTTAACCGATTTCTTCCAAGCATATGAAAAAGGAGATCTTACGAAGAGTTCAGGAAGAGTTTTGCGGATGGCGCAAAAGACTACTGCCAAGAAACCGATGAACGAGGATCCTCGTTTTGCACAGGCTGTGCAAAACTACGAGACCGGACTGCGAGCCATGCAGGAGCGCAAGTTTGAAAAAGCCAAGGGCCTGCTGCAGAAAGCCATTACCGGTGCCAGCAAGGAATTGGCGGACCGGATCTCGGTCCATCTCAATACTTGCAACCAGCATATAGACCGATCTGCCACTCAGTTCAAGAACCCGGAAGAGCACTACGACTATGCGGTTTCGTTAATGAATGTGGGCGACTACGTCACCGCCCGTGAACACCTGGAAAAGCTTTCCAAGCAGGTTCCCAAATCCGATTATGTTGCCTATGGCTTGGCCGCCCTCGATTGCTTGACCGGCCATCTGGAGGATTCGCTGCGCCACCTGGATGAGGCCATCCGGGCAAACGCAGCCCTTCGCTTTCAGGCGCGCAGCGATTCTGATTTCCAAAACCTGGCGGAGGACCCCCGTTTTACCGAGCTACTGTATCCCGATCCAGGGGCTGAGTTCGCCTCGGAATCAGCAATCCCTGAGGACAATGGCTAGCCGTGGCTGTGCCTGATTCCCAGCGGCGTTCTCAGCGTTCGTCGCGGGGAAGCGCGCTACCAACTCGCAGTCTGCGCGTCGTCGCCATCGGCGGAGGTACCGGCCTCTCTACCCTGCTCAAGGGGCTCAAGCGCTACGTTACCCGGGCCAGCGCTCTGGGAAAACCGAACCATCCTGAGATCAGCGAATTGTGCGCCGTAGTCACGGTCAGTGACGACGGCGGCTCCAGCGGACGTCTCCGCAAGGAGCTCAACATGCTCCCGCCCGGAGATATTCGCAACTGCATCGTCGCGCTCTCGGAAGACGAAGCCCTGCTCTCCCGCTTGTTTCAGCATCGTTTCGTAAAAGGATCGGGCCTCGAAGGCCACAGCTTCGGCAATCTGTTTCTGGCGGCATTGACCTCCGTCACCAGCGACTTCAGCGAGGCCGTCCGCCTGTCTTCAGAAATCCTGCTTACTCGGGGACACATTTATCCCGCTACCACGTCCCATGTTGAGCTCGAGGCCCTGATGGAAGATGGCAGAAGGGTTCGTGGCGAAACCCGCATCACGGCCAGCAGCGGTCGGATCCAGCAGCTCTTCCTCGATCCTCCGGACGTGAAGCCGTTACCCCAGACTTTGGAGGCAATGGCCCGAGCCGACCTGATTACACTCGGTCCTGGCTCGCTGTTCACTAGCCTGATCCCCAACGTTCTGGTCCCCGGCATCGCCCAGGCCATGGTCAATTCCGCAGCGGTAAAAGTCTATGTGGGCAACTTGATGACGCAGGCCAACGAGAGTCTGGGACTGACGGCTTCCGACCACA